>PVMK01124028.1_pt1 | contig 19169 bp, 19 predicted proteins | sample 1853481 | NCBI WGS metagenome assembly PVMK01 (sample SAMN08533507, study PRJNA380276) | Marine sediment metagenome, whole genome shotgun sequencing project. | reverse complement strand
CCACCAGTGCCAACGTCTCCAGGGCCTTGGCCCTACGGTCGGCCTTGTCGACACCCTGGACCTCTAGGCCGTATTCGGCGTTTTCTACCACTGTACGATGGGGGAAAAGGGCAAATTTTTGAAAAACCATGCCGAAGCTGCGCATACGCAGCTTGCGCAGTTCGCTCTCGGAAAGAGCGGTGACGTCGATCCCATCGACAAATATTTTACCAGAGGCCGGTTCGATGAGTCGATTCAGGCAACGGATGATGGTTGATTTTCCGCTGCCTGACAGGCCCATTATGACTATAATCTCACCCTCAGAGACCTCAAAGGTAGCGTCTTTGACCCCAACAGTAAGTTTCTTTTTTTTCAGAAGGTCTTCCTTGGACCAACCTTTTTTCATGAGATCGATGGCTGTTTTGGGGTTCTTACCGAAGACCTTGAATAAATTTTCTACTTTTATTTTTACCATACAATAGAAAGATCCTAATAAACCCTAAATTGGGCCGCTGACTTCAAATCAGAAGTGAAACCATAGCGTTAATGGTTGAGATGTTCAAGGCATAGATTCTTTTTGAGAAGAACAATTCTTTTCGAAATGTCTTGAATCTAGATATTAAGTGTAGAGTGCCAACACATCGATAACGAAAGAAGGTGTCAACACATAGAAAACAAAGTTCCCTGACAATCGAATGGTTACCACGTCACACCACCGGAAAGCACTCGGCAAGAGGCCGCCTGATCAACTTAGGGGTGTCTACTATTGCTGACTGACCTCAAAATTCAGAAGACAAGAAAGGCCGCACAAGGCGGCCCTAAAATGGTGAAAAGAGTCAGATTATTTCCTCAGTGCACCTCTAATGGTAGCGACAATCCCTTTGACATCCAAACCATATCTTGCCCGTAACTCCGCTTGACTGCCCTGCTCGACAAACTTATCGGGCAGACCGATTCGCTTGACGGGAACAGTAACTCCTGCCTCGCAAAAGAGTTCGAGAAGTGCAGAGCCAAAGCCACCCTGAAGAACGTTTTCTTCTACAGTAAAGACGAAGCCGGTCCTGACAGCCTCAGCCACCAGCAAATCTTTATCAAGAGGTTTCAGGAAGATCGGATCGACAACTGCAAGGTCGAAACCATCAGCACTCAGCTCTTCTGCCGCGGCCAAGACCTCTGTGACCAAGTGTCCAACAGCGAAGATAACTCCATCCTTGCCTTCACGTAGTTTTTCACCCCGACCCACAACAAGGGGCTGTGGCTTGACTGGCGCAACTCCAGTTCCCGCACCGCGTGGATAACGGAAGGCAAAAGGTCCATCGAAATTCAACGCAGTGATTATGGCATGACGTAAATAGTTTTCATCACGGGGAACCATGAAGACCAAGTTGGGCATATGCCGCAGATAAGAGAGATCGAACACACCGTGGTGCGTTGGACCATCGGCACCGACCAGACCGCCACGATCGAGACAAAAAGTGACTGGCAGGTTCTGCAGACAAACATCGTGCAGGACATTGTCGTAAGCACGCTGTAGAAAAGTGGAATAAATGGCAAGGAACGGTTTGAGACCCTGAGTCGCCATGCCCGCTGCAAAAGTAACCGCATGCTGTTCGGCAATACCGACATCAAAACAGCGTTCAGGAAAACGCTCGGCAAAAGTATTGAGCCCGGTTCCTTCGAGCATGGCCGCCGTAATCGCCACGATACGATCATCCTCTTCGGCCAAGTCAGTCAATGTTTTGCCGAAGACAGAGGTATAACTGGGTGGGCCGCTGATGCCCTTCTTAACTTCACCAGTAATCGGGTCAAAGGGCCCAACACCATGATAGAGATGTGGATTCTCTTCTGCAGGAGGGAAGCCCTTGCCCTTTTTTGTGACCACGTGCATCAGCACCGGGCCGTCCATATGGGTAATATTTTCCAGAGTCTGAACCAGTTCTTCAAGCTTGTGACCATCAATCGGGCCGACATAGTCGAAATCAAATGCCTCGAAAAGCATGCCTGGCGTCAAAAAGCCCTTCACCGCCTCTTCTGCCTTCTTGGCCAAACGCCTGAGGTCTTTACCAATTTTAGGAACACTATCGAGAAAGTTCTCTGTTTCCCGCTTCAGGCGAACAAAAAAGTCTGACGTCAGTTGCCGGCTAAAAAAGGAGGAAAGAGCGCCGACATTCGGCGAAATTGACATTTCATTGTCATTCAGGATAACAAGCAGGTCTTTTTTGAGATGCCCCGCATGATTCAACGATTCGAAAGCCAGGCCAGCAGTTAAAGAACCGTCGCCGATAACAGCAACAACCTTCTCGTTACCACCCTTGGTGTCTCGCGCTGTCGCCATACCGAGGGCAGCAGAGATCGAGGTACTTGAGTGGCCAACATTAAAACAGTCGTGGGGACTCTCCTCGCGCTTGGGGAATCCGCTGAGACCATCCAGTTGCCGTAAGGTCTTGAATTGCGCGTAGCGACCAGTCAAAAGCTTGTGAGCGTAAGCCTGATGACCAACATCCCAGACAATTTTATCCTTGGGGGTATTAAAGACTCGATGTAAAGCAATCGTCAACTCGACAACGCCAAGTGAACTTGCCAGATGTCCACCGGTCTCAGCTACGGTTTTTATAATAACGTCCCGCAGCTCCTCGGCCAACTTTGGCAGTTCTGTTTCGGAAAGCTTTTTCAGTGCAGCAATTGGATTTTCCTGTTTCAGTATTTCGGACATATTCACCACGTATATTGTTTCAAGATTTTCGATCAACAATGTAACGGGCCAGCACCTGCAGGGGTTCTGCAGCGGCCCCCAGAGGCGTTAGTGACTCCACAGCAATATCGCAGAGTTCGTTCGCTCTTTGCCGTGCTTCAGCAAGACCGAGCAGGCCCGGATAAGTTATTTTACCGCGTGCCTGATCACTACCAACGTCTTTACCAAGTTCTGTCTGATCACCAACAACATCCAGAATAGCATCTGCGATCTGAAAAGCCAATCCGGCCGCACCGCCAAAACGGATTAGTGCGGCGATTTGTTCTTCATCGCCACCACCGAGTAAAGCACCAACCTGAGCTGAAGCCAGAATCAATCCACCGGTTTTATGTGTGTGGATATATTCCAGAGTCGGAAAATCAATCTCCTTACCCTCAGACTCCATATCAACAACCTGCCCACCAACCATGCCCTGTGAACCAGCATAACGGGCAACGAGCTCAATGACTTTCAGCGCCTTTGCCGGCTCAATCAAGCGGTTGGCCTCAGCATCGGCCAGCAGTCGAAAGGCTTCGGTCAACAGAGCATCACCAGCGAGGATGGCCGTAGCCTCGCCATAAGTCTTATGATTGGTTGGTCGACCACGGCGGAAATCATCATCATCCATGGCCGGCAAATCGTCGTGTATCAAGGAATAAGTATGGATCATCTCCATGGCACATGCAGCATGCAAAACCTGTTGCGCAGAGCCACCGACCGCCTCACTGGCTGCAATCATCAGAATCGGCCGTAAACGTTTGCCACCAGCAAAAATCGAGTAGCGCATAGATTGGTGCAAGGAGAAAGGCAACACCTCCTCGCCCGGCAGCCAGCGCTCCAGGGCTTGATCCACCAAAGCCGAACGGTCATTTAGATAATCTTTCAGTTCCATAGCGCCTTTGATTTCCAAATGATAAAATAAGGAAAGTGGGGTTCAGTCCTGATCTTTATTGTCACCAAATGGCTCAGTGGTAAAAGAACCATCGCTATTTTTCGTCAGCGTTTCAATCCGCGCCTCGACAGCCTGCAATTTTTTACGGCACAGGTTGGCACTCTGCACACCTGCCTCAAAAGAGTCTAAAGCTTCATCCAGAGGGATTTGACCTTTCTCCAGTCGTGCAACAGCTTCTTCCAGATTCTTCAGCGCTTGTTCGAATGTCATCTTGTCCGGCATGCACCCTTCCTTTCTTCTGTAAGACACCACGCCCTCAGCGTAGTGTCAAGCAACTTAAACCATAGCGTCAAGCAACCTAAACCGTTGTGTCAAGCATCTTCAATCATGTCTAAAAGCAACTCACGGATTCAGGGAATCATCAAAAATGGCCAGCAGTGCAAGCGGATCTATCCGTTCTCCCAGAAGCCTGACTGTAAGGTGGAGATGAGCACCAGTCGACCGGCCAGTACTACCAACTTTACCAAGCACATCACCGACCTGAAGTTCATGGTTTTCTTCAACCAATATCTTTGAGAGGTGGGCATAAACAGAGAGCAAACCTTCACCATGATCAACAACCACAGTCTGACCGGTATAGAAGAGATCAGAGACCAGAACCACGCGTCCGCTGCTGATGGAGCGCACAGGCGTTCCAGCTGGGCTCCTGAAGTCAGTACCGCTATGCGGTGACTTCGGTTTGCCGTTCATCACCCTGCGCTTGCCAAAAACACTGCTGACCGGGTCATCAACCGGTCGTTCGAAAACCGTCCAGAGTCGTGAGGATCTCAACTCATACTTGTCATTGAGAAGGTCGCTCTCGCGATTGATCCGAATGACATCCTTTTGCACCGGTGTCACCATACGCTCAGGTAGAGTTAACTCTTCTTTTGGACGCTTTTTATAGTCAACATGCAATGTCAATTCAGCCGCCGTTGTTCGACCCTGTAGATCAACCAGGGCGGCAACCAGGGGATAGTCGCCAGCAGGAACATCCAGGCTGACTGGCAACAGAGTCACGGCGCCCTCAGGATCTGGGTACAGGTAGAGGACTTCATCTCTGAAACGTACCACACCAAAGGAGAGCGGTTCACCCTGCCAGTAAAGTACGGCGACTTCTCCGTTGTTGACTTGTGGAGAGAGGAGAACAAGCTCACCGCACCAGGCTGGCCACGTAAACAGAAGTGCAACAGACAAGATGAGAATTATGCGTGTCAAGAATCAACATCCTCCACCCGTGTACGTGCCTGGCCATGAGAGAAACGCAGCCAGAGACGATCACCAGGTGAGAGTGTCTCCGCTGAGACCAGACCTGAGCCACCCTGTTCGTGACTGGCGATCACATAGCCCCGGTCAAGCTGTAAGAGTGGTGACAAGGTATCGAGGCAACCAGCTGTCATCCCCAATCTATCAGCGTATTGTTGCATTCTGGCCCTCATAGCCAGCGAAAGCCGCTGTTCAAGATCAGTGATATTCTCAGGCAGACCGGTAAAATCACGAGCGATCAGTTTGAGTCGGCCTTCAAAACCAGCCAGGCGTTCGCTAACCAGATCGAGGGACTGATCGATACGAGACTGCAAACGTATAATGAGATGATCGAGGTGTGCTTCCAGTTCCTGTCGGTTTTTGGCAACCAGTTCGGCAGCAGCACTCGGCGTTGGGGCACGCAGGTCAGCAACCAGGTCGGCAATGGTAAAATCGGTTTCATGACCGACTGCCGAGATAACCGGGACTTCAGACCCGGCAATTGCCCGGGCGACAACCTCTTCATTGAAGGCCCACAGATCCTCCAGAGAACCTCCGCCCCGCCCAACAATCAGAACGTCGAGTCCGCCATACTGGTTCAAGTCATCAATCGCTTTGGCAATTTCTTCTGCAGCACCGTCACCCTGAACCCTGACCGGCTTCAACAAAAGTCGCACATCGGGCGCACGTCGCTGCAGGATATTGAGAATGTCATGAATCGCGGCACCAGTCGCTGAGGTCACGATGCCTACCGATTGTGGAAAATTTGGTAAAGGCCGCTTGCGGTCCAAAGCAAAGAGACCTTCGCTGGCCAGCTTCTCCTTGAGCGCTTCAAAAGACGCCTGCAACTGCCCCTGTCCACCATGAGTCAGACTATCAACGACCAGTTGCATTTCACCGCGCGCGACATAGACAGTCACCGTCCCGGAGCAGACAACCTGCATGCCGTCACGAGGGAGACTCTTCACCAACCGATTCCGACTGCGGAACATAACACCACGCAACTGCGAACCGCTGTCCTTAAGTGTAAAATACCAGTGACCCGATGCCGGAGCAGCAAAATTGGAGATTTCGCCCTCCACCGTCACCGTGACAAAATTGGTTTCTACAACCTCCTGGAGCAAAGCAACCAGACCACTGACTGTTAATTTTTGAGATGCGTCAGTCACGCGCTACACACCCCATATCTTGTGGTTTTTGTTTGACTTTTCATCAGCTTCCCCCTATATATTGGCGACGTTGAATCTGCAAAGGGGTCCTATGTCTGCACCGTATATTGTCACAATTTCAAGCGAAAAGGGAGGGGTTGGTAAAACGACTCTTGCCACCAACCTGGCAATTTATCTGAAAGCCCTGCATGAGGACCTTCCGGTGACCCTGCTGAGCTTCGACAACCATTTTTCCGTTGACCAGATGTTCAGGATCAACCGACGACCCACAAAGGGAGATGTCAGTGGACTCTTCTCTGGTAGTAATCCTGATGACCTGATTGAGACCGGTGAATACGGCGTTCAGTTCATCCCTTCAAGCAATCAACTCAATCTGATGCGCCGGGAGCTTGACGACCCGACAATCTTGGCGAAATCTCTAGCCAAATCCAGCCTTGGCGGCATTGTGATTATTGATACACGACCTGACCTGGATATTTTTACCCAGAACGCTCTCTATGCCGCTGACCGCGTAATTGTCCCGGTCAAAGATGCTCCATCCATGGACAACTGTCGACATCTTTACGATTTTTTCGATTCTCATGGTCTATCCCGCCGACCATTGCGCATCCTGCCCTGCCTGATTGATGGCCGTATTCACTATGAAGGGCCTTTCCGCGACCCGTACCAGTTGTTGAAAGCCTATGCAATCAACCGTGGTTATCGCTGTATGGAAGGATATATCGCTAAAAGCCCTAAAGTTGAGTCACTCCACACCAATCCAGAAGGGAAGATTTACCCGGTTCTTACTCATGGCCGTCATACTACGGTGCATGTGCAAATGACCCATATCGCACGCCAGGTTTATCTCAGCTCTATCGATAGTGAGGTACGGCGTCTGGATGAGCATCGCATAAATATGGTTCATGTCGAGGAAGAGCATCAGAGCGCTTTCGAAACCCGTTGTAAAAACTTGGTGACCGGCTGTCTTGTATGCGGCACCCCCCTGGTTGACAAGGGACAGGTTAGCCCAGCCGGTTACTTTGCTCAGAGTTCTGACCAGAAAGTCTCCGGTTTTATTGAAGAAGAATGCTTTACCAAATTAGTTTTCCGCTCTTTTTATGGTGCTAAACGTGCCATTGAGGTGCATGACCCGATCTGGGATTTGTTCCGCGAGTCAGCTCAGCGATCTTTTTTCCTTTTACAACGTGCCCCACATACCAAGAACTTCTACCAGCAGAAACTTTCCTTCTACCGCTTTGATGAAAATGGCCTGGAAGTCTCACATAAGACTATCGAACTTCATGAGTTTGAAAAACGCTTGCTCTCCAAAGAGCGGTCGGATCTCTTCCCTTTGCTAGAAAGGACCCTCTTCGATGAGCAAGGCCGGCTTAACGACACTTTCCTGTTAATCCGCAAGGTCAGCTCCGACCTGCCCGAAGAGATCCTCTACGACCAGAATTTTGAGAATTTTGCTACCGTCATGACCAAGATCAGCACTCAACTTCCCTGAGCTTGTCTTTGTAACAACACAGAAACAGGGACAACAGTGATACCACGATCAACCAACCCGGGTAGCCCCTTCCTCAATGCTTCCAGGGTCTCAGGATAAGGGTGACAAATTCCTATCGCCATACCGTATCTACGGGCTTTACTTTCCAAGCGCCGGATTTCTCTGGTGATCGCATCAACATCAGCAACATTATCGAGGAATACGTCCCGATTCATTGTCGGCACTCCATAACGGTTGGCCACTTTGGATACCTGGGAATGCCCTGTCGTCCGACTGTCAATAAAGAACAGGCCCTTTTCCTGCAGACTCTCCATTACTGGCGATAAGGCCCGAGCATCCTCGGTAAATCGCGATCCCATGTGGTTGTTGGAACCTGACACATATGGGATCCTGGCAAGTTGCTGATCGAACAGGCTGCGAATTTCAGCATCACTGTATTTTACAAACAACGCATCTTCACCTGGGTTAACAGCGGGATAACCCTGTGGTTCCATCGGTGCATGCAGCATGACTTCGCGGCCGGCAGCATGGGCCATCTCCGCAATTTCGACAGCATATGGTTCACCAGGAAGAATAGAAAACGTCACTTGCTGAGGCATCGAAAGCAACACCTTGGCGGTATAGGTGCTGCGCCCGAGGTCATCCATAATAATCGTCAACAGAGGACCTGCAGGAACGGCTGGGGAGGGCTGGATAAAATGGATAATAATTTGCGGCTGACGGTTCTTTGCAACGATCAGAGAGTTCATCTCTCTCAAGCGCACAGAATAATCGCCTGAGATATGCGTCAAACGATCCTGAAAGTCTGCAATCAGTTCAGAGGAAGGGAATTCACCAGTGATCGTGTAACGTGCAGGTTCCTGATCAAGGTCTCGCTGAATATCACCGGTATCGGTATCAAGTGCAGAGAGCAGCCTTTCAACTTCTGTATGAACCTTGTGAGTATAGTCAACCTGCGGTCCTGGTGTCGCTGTGACTACGGGTACTGGCTTGACCACAGGTGCCTGCGGTTCTTCTTGCATACGAGCAAGCAAAACCAGGCTGACCACAGCAAGGCCAGCTATCCCCATCAGAATCAACAGAAATCTGTTTTTTTGAAAAAAATCAGGGCGCCGCTTCTTTGAGCGACGCCGCTTGGTTTGTTTAGTCATCGACAACTCTGCCTAGGAGGATCAGGCCGCTTTCATCCCTTGAAAAATTTTCCACCCTTTGAGTAGGTCAAGAGCTCGCATCAATTGAAAATCTTTGCGGGTCTCTTCATCAAGATCGACTGCATTCTCTTCTGTGGGATTTTCGCCGCTACTTTCCATGTCAAAATGGTTCTTCAAATCTTTCTCGCGGAAATGGTTGAACTCCTTTGCTTCCTTGATTTCGCTCTGTAAGACTTCAATATCCGGGATGATACCACGGGCCTGGATAGAAGTGCCATTCGGCGTGTAATATTTAGCTGTGGTCAAGCGCAACCCGGAATCATCACTGAGTGGGATAATTGTCTGAACGGATCCTTTGCCGAAGCTTTGGAGACCCATGATTACGGCACGACCATGGTCCTGTAAGGCACCAGCAACTATCTCTGAAGCACTGGCACTACCACCATTGATCAGAACGACAATTGGATAATCAGGCTCAGTGCCACTGCGCATAGCAGAAAATTCCATTTGCATGTCACCTTCACGTCCCTTGGTGTAAACAATCAACCCTTCCGCAAGGAACTGGTCGGAAACATCGACAGCTTGGTCAAGAAGACCACCGGGGTTATTGCGCAAGTCAAGGACCAATCCTTGTAATGAACCGCCATTTTCTTCACGCAATTTGTCTAAAGCTTTACCAAGATCCTCACCAGAATGTTCCTGGAATTGAGTCAGGCGAACATAGCCAAAACCATGCTCGAGGGTTTTCGACTTGACGCTTTTCACCTTGATGACTTCTCGATCCAAGGTAAAAGGTTGAGGTTTTTCAAAAGCCGAACGCATAATAGTGATGGTGACAGGGGTTCCCGGTACACCACGCATCAACTGCACAGCTTCCATTATTTGCATATTTTTGTGTATTCGCCCTCAATTTTCAGAATATGGTCACCCGACTGCAACCCTGCTCGTGATGCAGGTGTGTCCTCTATCGGCGCAATGATGGTCAGAACACCATCGCGCAAAGAGATTTCGATACCAAGCCCACCAAATTCACCGGTGGTATCTACTTTCATCTCCTTATAAATCTCGGGGGACATGAAACCGGAATGTGGGTCAAGCGAAGCAAGCATACCCTCAATCGCGCCATAGACCAGCTCTTTAATCGAGACTTCCTCTACGTAGCTACGCTTCACAATTGTCAGGACATCAGTAAAGAGTTGCAACTCCTGATAATCAGTGGCAGCGCTCGCCCTTGGCACTTCAATGCGCCCGAAAGAAACGATGCCGAGCAGTAAGAGAAACGTCAGGGTGAGTAGCAAAGTCGATAACTTATTTTTGAACATACTGGCCTCCAGAATCTCAACGTGGCATTAACCAGTTGGAGGGATCAATGGGCTTTCCGCCCTTGCGGATCTCGAAATAAACCGCGTCGCGGCCCTCGTAGCCGGAGTAGGCAATCACCTCAGCAGCTGCGACGTAATCTCCGATCTGTTTGGTAAAACGTGCTACATGTGCGTAAAGAGTGTAATATTTATTGCCATGGTCGACAATCATCAGCTTGCCATAACCACGTAAACTCTTGGCGAAGATGACTTTACCCTGTGCAGCAGCCTTCACAGGCGTACCAACGGCCGCTTGTATATCAAAACCGTGGCTCTCTATGAGAGTGCCGAGGTCACCATGGCGGCCAGTACCAAAGCCGACTTCGAGTTTACCAGGAACAGGCCAGAATAAACGCCCCTTTTGCGACAAAAGCCCCTGCAAGTTTTCAGTATAGGGTTGCGTTTGTTCCGTTTCAAGTGTTTTGACCAGTTCGTTGAGTCGAGCCGCTTTGGCACGCAATTCCCGCAGCATGCCGTTGAGGAGATCAGTATCTTTTTTCACTTCTGCGAGGAGAACTTTTTTACTCTTTCTGGCTCTCTGCAGAGTTTTTTCTTCCTTGCGACGACGTGAAACCACGGCTGACTGTTTCTTGCGCAAAGCGTCAAGTTCGCTCACAACCACTTGATGGTCTTTGGACTGTTGACGGTAATCGACAAGCAACTCGCGATCATGCCGTACCATTCTTGATAAAAATGCGTATTTCTCTGCAATATCACGCGGGCTTTCCGTTTCAGAGAGCAGCGCTTTGATCAGTCCCACCTCACCTGTTTTATAGAGGACAACCAGGCGCTTTCTGATTTTATCTTCAGTTTGAGCTCTCTGTTTCTCGATATTTTTGAGAGTCTGCCGTTGTTTTTTCAGTCGATCAGAAAGATCGGACAATTGTTTCTTGCTGTTTTTTGCCAGGCGCTCAATTCGACGTGTCTCCACTTTGAGACGTTCAAGATCTTCAGACAGCACCCCACTTTGCGATTTTTTGCCGCGTAAGCCTTTAAGAGTCTCTTCGATCTGCCGCTGAATCTGATCAAGGCGTTGTCGGCTCGCATCCAGCTCTTCATCGGCAGCAGCAACAGGAGTGACAGGAACAATCAGACAGACAAGCAACAGCCAGCAAAGCATTCTACCAATCATGCCCGACATTTTTTTCATGATGATCCGAAACGAACAAACTTGCGTAAAGCAAAGAGGCTGCCCAACAGACCAATGAGGCCACCGCCGACAACCAGCATGACCTGCCAAACCAGTGGCAAGAAGTGAATCGTATCGATCCCGGTAATCAGCAGCAGGCTGCCCAGGCTTTTTTGCAGGATGACCTGAAAGACCAGGAAGCTCAAGAGCAGAGCAGTCACGCCACCCAACAGGCCTTGCAAAGCCCCTTCAATCAGGTATGGCAGTTTAATGAAGAGTGAAGTGCCACCAACCATAGCCATGGCTTCAAGTTCATCTTGACGAGCATAAAGCGTCAGTTTGATTGTATTAGCAACGATCACCAGAGCCGCGAAGACCAGGAAACCTCCAAGTGCCGAACCAGAGACTCTCAACAGGAGCAGAAAAGCTTCAAATTTTTCCAGCCATCCCTGCCCATACTGTAAGTCTTCGAAGCGGTGGTCATTACGCAATCGCTCGACAACGTCGGTAAGCGCTGATTCACTATGCCAATCGTCGGCAAGTGAAATTTCCAGTGATGCAGGCAATACATCTTCACCAAGCCCTTCGATCAGATCGGCATCATCCCCCAATCGTTTAGCGAATCGTGCAAAGGCGTCCTTGCGAGAAACGAAAGTAACCTTGTCTACTTCAGGGTAGCTTTCAACATCCTTGATCCAGCCCTTAACAACCTTTTCCTCCGGAACATCATCAAGGTAGGCAACAATTGCCAGATTCTCATTCCATGAAGAAGTTAATTGCTGAACATTCAGCACTGCAATAGCAAAGAACGCAAGCAGGGCCAAGGCCAGGGCAACCGTGCCGACGGAAGCCAGGCTCAACACCGGACTTTGCCGCATATTGCGCAGGGCACGTTTCAGGAAATAACCGGTGCGCAAGATCATCAGAGTTGTCCTACCACTGCCGTATCGGCAGTTCCCTTAAAAAGCGGCAGATCATCCAGGGCAAGACTACCGGCATCCAGAGAAACAATCCTCCGCGGGAACTGGCGGATCAGGCCACGATCATGAGTCGCCATGACAATCGTGGTACCACGCGCATTGGCATTTTTAAAAAGCTCCATGATATCCAGAGTCACTTCCGGATCGAGATTACCAGTCGGCTCATCAGCCAGTAGAATCAACGGATCAACCACCAGGGCCCGCGCCACAGCAACCCGTTGCTGCTCGCCACCAGAAAGTTGTAAGGGATGATGATTCAGACGATGCTCAAGACCAACATTCTTGAGGGCCTGATAGACTTTTTTACTGATTTCAAAGCGCTTGTACCCCTTAATCTCAAGAGGGAAGGCAACATTCTCGAAGATAGTACGCCGTTTCAATAGCTTGAAATCTTGAAAAATGATGCCAAGATTACGGCGCAGATAAGGAATGCGAGCAGATCCATACCGAGTGATATTACGACCATTGACCAGGATCTGGCCACGCGTTGGACGTTCAGCGCAGTAGAGTAACTTGAGCAGGGTTGATTTGCCAGCTCCGGATGGCCCGGTCAGGTAGACAAATTCACCCTTTTCAACTTTCAGGGTAACATCGCTCAGGGCGTTCTGACCACCCTGGTAGGCTTTGCAGACATTGAAAAGCTGAATCATATTCTGCTTCCTACCAGTCCCGGTAGGGAACACCGTTCAGGCCAACCAGGTCGCTGCCGCTATAAACATTCTCCAGGCCGCCCTCGGCAAGCTCCCCTTCGACAGAGGGAGTAGGCGGAACTTCTTCCCAGGTATCATTGGCCTTGGTAAAGGGATCACGAGGAATGTCACGAATGTATTTGTTAGCAACAAGGTCATCCAGCGACTCTGGATAGCTGATATGGTCAGCAAAATAAGCATCAATGGCTCGGCGCATCTGGTAAAGGTCTTCCATCAACACCGCTTCACGAGCCTTGATCAGGTGGCGCTGGTAGTTCGGCACCACGATGGTGGCCAGGATACTTACAATTGTCATGACAATCATTAGTTCGATCAGGGTAAATCCCCGCTGCCGGGAATTATTACCATTCAAACTCGACTTTCCATATTTCAAAATCATAGACTTCACCAGGTATTATAAGCTGTACCATTCAGAGCCAGACGCGAGCTCTGGGAATAAACATCGTAGATATCGTCGCCACCATAGAAGGTTGAGTCCGGATCATCCTTGTATGAACGCAACCCCCAACCTTCGTCGTACTCATCGAAGGGATCCTTCGGCAAACGTCTCAGGTATTTGCGTTTATGGGGATAAAGCCCGCCCCAGTCACTACCTTCAATCAGTACCTCAAGGTCTTTCGGATAACCGGTCTCATTGATCGCAGCAATGATCTTCTTTTCTTCGACGGCCTTGTCAAAATCTTCTTTATAATGATCGATTGCAGTACGAATATCCCCGCAGCGAGCGTTGCAGATCCAGCTCCTTGACTGCGTGTCGCCGTAACTTCCGCCATAGGGATAATCACTGTGGCGAGTACAGCCAGAATGGCTATGGCCAGGACCATCTCCAGGAGAGTCAGGCCTCGCTGACCCTCAGACTTCGATATGTAACGCGACCACCTCAACGGACTTCGATCATGACCGCCTCAGGCACAACCTGAAGCCGGACTCCTGCCGGATCACGGAAATTGACCCGGTTGATTTCAAGTTTGGTCTCTCCGACTGCAATCGGCTTAAAGCTCAGGTTAAACAAATCTCCCGACCCAGACGCACCTTGACCACCAATACCTTGTTTGTAACCGACAATCACCTGTCCCGTGGTACGGTTGGGACTGCTGGAAAAAATCGTTGACTGACCATCCTCTTTGAGAAAGGTCCCTTCGTTAATATTCACCAACTCTAAAAGGGCCGGGTCATAACTGACAAAGAGCGGTGCGCTGTAGAGGTTTTCGGCGTCACTGATCCGCACAACGACAGTAAACTCCTTACCCTGCTCAACCTGTGCTGGCCCGTCAAAACTGATGACGGTCGGGCCCTTCTTTGGCATTTCAAGCACAATGGGAACACCGAGTTCCTCCAGGGCCCCTATCACTTCTACTGGCACCGCTTCTTCTATAGGCACGGCTGCCTCTATTTGCTCAACGACCACCGAAGATTCTTCCACCGGAGATAGCATTGCAACTTCAGCACCTTGTTCTGCGCCAATCGTTTCAATCTCCAGAGGCTTAACAGCAGGTGCCATCTGCAATTTGGTGGCTTCTATCTCACTCATCAGTGGTTGCGCAAAAGAGCCGAAGTTAGGTCCGTTCTTCAAGTTGTCTTCCCCACCAGACCAAATCGTCGCTATATCTATCCCAGGGATGTCCACCTGCCTGATGATATATGGGGTAATGGAGAGAAGAATTTCGCGTTTTGTATCCTGATTCGAGTGGCTGCTGAACAAATCTCCCAGGAAGGGGATTTCACCGATAAAAGGAATCGTCGTTTTAGTCCTTGCAACGTCCTGTTCAAACAGGCCACCGAGAATCGTTTGAACACCATCTTTTAAGGTCAGCACTGTTTGGGCATTTGTGGTCTGTATGGTCAATGCACTGGTCCCAGCGACGGTCTCCCTGCCGATCACCCGACTGACCTCAAGAGACAGTTTAGTTCGAACGGAATTATCCAGTTGAATAATCGGCTCTATATCTACCTTTACACCAACATCTACATATTGAATATTCGCTGTTGTTGATGTGTCTGTGACGGTACTGGTTATGACCGGTTCTCTCGTGCCGATATGGACTTTGGCTTTTTCTCTGTTCCTTACACGAATCTTGGGGCTTGCCAGAACTTCTGTGTTTTTCAGCGTTTTTTTGAAATTAAACACAGCTGACGGAATAGAATAAAAGGTTTGCAAATTGCTTAAGCTCGACGCAAGGTTTTCATTGCTACTCCCGGAGGAAAGCCCATCATCAAGGATTAAAGATGATCCGGGGTTTGAAAAGCCCAGCCCCACGCCATATGCCGATAATTCCGGACCGATATCTAGATCGTCGGTGTCGGAGACAATCACTATCTCCAGGGCAAAAAGAACTTCCGAGTTTTCACGATCTGCAGCAGCCAAAAGTTGTTCAGCAAGTTTGATAACCTGTGGTTTATCACGAATGACGATGGCATTACGTTCTTCATGCACGTAAATCTTACGCAGTTGCAGCATGGTCCGCAGCAGATTCACAGCCTTTTTAGCATCAATATGTGAAAGGTAAAAAGTTTGAATAATCTGATCTTCGTACTGTTTGGATTTCTCTCTACTCTGCGGATAGATAATGATCGTCTTACTGTTCAACACTTTCTTGGCCAAACCGTTCATCTGCAGGATCAATTCCATCGCCTGAGCAAAGCTGGCTTTTTCCAAAAGGATAGAAATCGATTGGCTGCGAATTTCTTCATCGAAAATAAAGTTGAGGCCACTCAGTTGCGAGAGAACCCCGAAAACTTCTTTGATATTGGCATCCTTGAAACTCAGGGTAATCGGTTCGGTTGAGGCAACATCCAACTCAATACCGTCCATGGCGACCGTGCGTCGGTCTCGATCGATTAAATCCTTGATGGCTAAAGCGCGTGCATTATTCGCATCCAGATTCAGGGCCTTATCAATTGCCTTTTCCGCAAGTTTTAAATTTTTCTGGCCATAAAAGCTCGCTCCTTCTTCAGCAAGCGTCTTTGCATTTATCAATTTAAGCAAATCATCCCGCTCCTGACCCGCAATTTCAATACTCGGATCAAAGCCAAGCGCGAGTCGATACTCAGAGACTGCCTGCGTAAGCTTACCTTCTTTTGTGAGGCGGCGTGCTTGTTTGACATGATGACCAGCGGCACGGGTCCGAGAAGAGATCATTTTTAATTTATAGACCTTACTCCCCGGCACCAATTCATGAGCTTCAAAGTATTTTTCAACCGCCTTGTCATAATTATCTTCAGCAGCAAACTGCTCAGCTTCTTCAAAAGCCGAACGGGCTTCCATTGAGGTGGTACACCCACCCAACCAAAGAGCAGTAAGGAGCAGGATGACCCACCCGGCAAAACGGATCTTATTGGTTCGTGCCATTGACTTTTTCCTCCAAAGCATCCCCTGCAGTAGGGAATTCAACTTTCTGCTCTTCTTCAGAGCTATTTTTTTCGAGCATTTTTTGAAAGGGGTTCTCGACTTTCTTACGTTCCGCAGGTCGCAACATTCTTCGTTTCGGCGTAAAAGTTCGTTGACCTGGCTGGCTTGGTGCTTTCGCTGCAGGCTCTATATGAGCCGGGGCACTGGCTGAGGCATTCAACTTTTGCTGATCGACCAACGGTATTTCGACCAGGCCGTCACGACCGGAATGACGTACTTTCAAAAGGTTACCATCGATGGAATCAACCAGGAATTCCTGGTCAGCACCAAAGAGTCTCGCCACGTTTAACCAGGAAGAGGTTACCGCCGCTGGAGAGGAAGACTGTCTTTTCTCCTGACTTTTCAAGAAAGCCAAGGAAGGTAAATTCTCCTAATGACTGTTGCACCTCCGCAAATGGCACGACTGCCGGCACTGGTAACACAGCAACATTCATAATTGGGACCGGAGCTTCTATCTTTACCACAGGAGGCTCAGTACGAACCGGAGAGCGCTGACCAAAACGAAAGATGTCGCGTTTTGCCCCTGTAAAATCCTGAGGTTCAACTGTCAGAAAATCGAAGTTGATACGTTCCTGGGCACTTTCAGGTTTCAAGTTCTTCATCGCTTTGACGTTAGTGCGAACCCGTCGGCTTTCCGTTCGGGGTGGAGCTTTCTCGAGCCGGGGAGTTGTAACATATGCGTAGACAATACAGAGGCCCAACACTCCCAATAATGCCGCAAGTATGACGCGTTTGCGATTCATGACTCACGACTCCCCGACGGAAGATATGTTTCCAGGCTCAAACGCAGATTAACACCATCATCATTCGCACCCTGCAGAGCTGATTTGCTTGATCGTTATCAGGCGAAGCGATTGCTCCAAGAGTGGATAAACTTTTTGAGTTGCTCATAATCTCCCACAACATTGAAGTTCAGCTGAACTTCAGTAGAGGACTCTTTTTCAACTCCTCTGATGAATAGCTGATCCGGGTTATATCCAGATGCCTGCCCGGCTGGAGAGGATGAGCACTCCTCTATCAGACCAGTGAATCCTGGTAGTCCGGTACAGCCTGTTGAAATTTGACGGTGTCTTGACGGCCAGGACATAGAGCTGTTCCGGAGTTATCGCCGTGCGCCCCTGCTTGCGCATCAACTGTCCTGACTTCGGTCTGCCTCTGTAGGAAACGACTTTCCTGCTCTGCGACCTCGTGGCACGATCCACCGTTCAAGCACAGCAAACAGCAGCAGGTTCAAGGCCAGCAAAGTGCCGAGCAGAAGCAACAGGCCCCGCTGAGATTTCCACAAGAGTTCGACCATTTCCTGCGAACGCATCAGAAGGCCTCCCTGATAACCAGAGAGAAACCAACCTGCACCAGCTTGCTACCACCCGAGATCCGATGTAACCTCGCCATGCCTGCAAGTAAGCCTGGCTGAGGTCTTCCGAGGTCAGGAGGTTATCGACAAATCGTGTCATCGCCGAGACATCACGGGCAAGACAGGCAAGCCGCACGGAATGACCGTTAAAATCAGGCTGGATGCTGCGGATACTGACATCAGCAGGCAGTAGCTCCTCAAACCTGCTCAGCAAAATTGTCCAGCGAAACTGATCAGCGGCAATGATCTCATGTTCCAGAGCAGACTTCACTCTTGAGCGCAGCATACTCTTCCGGGTGTAATCGGCAGTAGCTCCAGGCACACCGGAGGCCATCTCACTGCCAACTCCAGAAACGGCTTTCAAGCAACCTCAGTTGACGCCAGCTTTGATAGCCGTAGAGACCGTTAAGCGCCAGCACCAAGGCCATGAAGTACAGCAACTGAGCAGCAGCCAGAGACGTATACGCTGGCGGTTCAGATAAGGTTTACTGGAGAGGTTAAGTTTAATTTCCATGCTTACATCATGCGCTCTGCCGCACCCAAGGCGGCAAGAACAGGACCGACAGGTTGCAGCCCACCGTTTTCCACTGCACCGCCAAAGCGCTTCAGGGCTGGTCCAGACACTTGACTTCACGCTCAAATGCGGCAGAGAGAAGCTTGCCGGTATCACCATCCATGTCAGGTCAACGTGTGCCAGGACAGCACATCGTTTCATGACCGGAAAAGTCTTGTAGGCTTCAACGAGAGTACGATTGATCTCACGAAAAGTCCGTTCCGCTCGCCTTAAATTCACTGACACGCTGATAACAGATGCGATGGCCAACGACATACTGAATACTCAAGAGACCATGTTCCAACCCCACTAAGATGAATTCGTCGCCAAGGTCGAGACGCGGACGATAATAATTATAGAGATTCAGAGAGTGGAAATCGATTTGGATCGCATGACGGTTGGCTTCGTTGACAAGATCCTCATATTGTTCGAGAACCGGCAGGGCAATGGCCGCGACAATGCAGCTCTGGCGGCCATCATCGCGCTTATCGAGCACCTGGTAATCAAGACTAATCTGGCCGCAGCGGGCAAGTTTGATTTGAGACGCCACTTGAGGATATCAATCCCTTCCTGGCGCGACTTGAACGGGCGTCGACATCCGTATCAGGTAAATACGACCAGAACGATCAGGCAAGCTCAAAGCGATGCGTTCTTCCTGAGCCAGCGAGGCGTCGACACCACGGCGCAGCCCTTCGACAAAACGCCGGGCATCGCGAATGTTCGGCTGGCGGCTGGAAGCCTCCATGACGCCTTCCAGGCTTTCAAAGCGCAGGCCGGCCAGCTGCGTGTGCGCCCGGTTGCGGTGCAGCGCTGCCAGGTAAAGCCCATCCAGGCTGGATATCGACACCAACATAAATCCTGCTCATCGTCGCACTCCAGCCTGATCGGCAAAGGTGACCCGGTTGATTTCTGCGAGAGTGGTTTCACCCTTGAGAAGTTTTTCCACGGCAGCATCCCGCAGAAAAGCAGTTCCCG
>PVMK01123988.1_pt1 | contig 19170 bp, 22 predicted proteins | sample 1853481 | NCBI WGS metagenome assembly PVMK01 (sample SAMN08533507, study PRJNA380276) | Marine sediment metagenome, whole genome shotgun sequencing project. | reverse complement strand
TGGCGCGATAGTTTTAATATCAAAGTTTTCAATTTATTATCATTAGGCTGGTCGAAAACCTTACAAACGCAAAATTTCAGCAACTACTAACGCCCATCCGGAACGCAACTCGAGGACTTTGCATGCAACATCAATCAAGCTCCCTGATCGCCAAGTATCTGACAATGATATTAATTGGCATCATGCTCTCGCTTGCAGCAGGAGAGGTCAGTTTAAGAGTAGCGAAGTCTGTTGGACTGTTTCCGGAACTCTTTGACCGGCTGGGCCACGCGAAACCACCAATCGACAGGAAGGATGGGCCGGGTATGTACTATGCCCACCCTCACTCGGCGTATGCCCTAAAGCCAAGCTATACTAAAGGCAATTTCCAAAAAACCAACTCACTTGGCTTTCGTGGCGAAGAGTTTTCGCTGGATAAACCTCCGGGCGTCTACCGGATTGTTGCTATTGGTGGTTCAACAACATTCGCCGTTTATTTACCCTATGACGAGACCTACCCGCACTACCTACAAGCGCAGCTACGCGAGCACTTTGATACCGACAAAATTGAGGTTATCAACGCTGGATTAACAGGTTCAACAACGGCAGAAAGCCTGCATCGACTGTTCACCCAGGTGCTCCCGACGAATCCGGATATGGTAATTATATATCACGGATACAATGACTTGTTTCCCCGCGTCTTCAATGATTTCCAGCAAGACTACTACCATTTTCGAAAATCGGACCCGAATAATCCTCCTGGCCTGAGTCGCTTCATGCTCTGGCGACTGGCACTTCTTGCACTCAATCCTATAGCTTTCGCAGGCGATTACGATCTAACATCAATAGTCTGGCAGATTCAGAATTTGTCCGATTCTGATTCCATACGAATGGAAAATTTCTACAACAGCGATGCCAGTGCGTATCAGGCAAATCTCGAGTACATGGTTAACTCCTTGCGAGGTAACGGAGTGCAGCCCGTACTTGCAACATTTGCCATACATCCAGACATCATTCACTGGAATGACTACATTCCTGCGTTCCTGTGGGAAGAAGGGGTGCGCCAGAATAATATGGCCACGCAAAACGTTGCTAAGGAACTGAATGTTCCACTAGTACCATTTGCTAAAAAAGCCGAGGACTGGCCCGCTCACAACCCATGGCGGAAAGAAGAGGGACAATGTTGTTACAGCGACTCCATTCACATGACGGCAATCGGCAACGAACGAAAAGCGGAAATATTCACGGAAACAATTGAACCAATAATTAGCGAAGCCTTAGGGCGCTAATTAGATTTTTTTGCACCCCAAAACCGGACCGCACGGGAATGACGCCATCTATCTCCGAGCGATACCAGCACTTTAGCTCTCGGTTGGTTACAGGCCACGGTGGAAAAATACCCGACATCTTCATGGTCTGGCGCAAAGTAATTCCTCGATAACATCCTTTCGGACACCTGTTCACGTAACCTAACCCGGTTGCATACCAGCCCGTCCATGCAGATCCGCAATCCTTGTCATCTGGACTGGTTTTGGCCTGTTCAATACGTTCCAGTGATACATCGAATTCATACTCTATGCTGTAAAAACCCAGTAGGAATACCGCGGCGGCTACTACTACGAGTAATAGCGGTGTTCTTCCAGCGAATGAAAACTTCCAACCGGGGCTTGCAATCCGCGCGGCTACCGCCGCCACAAGAAGCACAATAACGACGAAACCCCAGGCCGAAAAAAGCACCAGATCAATAAACTGCAAGAGGTAATAACTGTAGTCTTTTACCAGCACTGAATTACCGCCTAAACGACTTAATGATCGCCAATCTAACCCAAATGCAACTCTAATATCAACCGAGTTTTAAGGAAGGGCAATAGCAAAAGCCTCTGCGCAATAGAGAATATGATCACGCGGCCATCGGAAAAATATTGGCAAATTCCTCGAACGAAAAATTGTTTCGCTTTTACACTCAGCTACCCGGTGGTTGATACTCCACTGTCCACGCTTCAGTGCCCCGACGCACAACCCGACCACCTGTGTAAACGAGAAAGGCAACCCGGCTTGTTATGTCGAGTTCCGGGCTTAGTGAGATTGAAATAGTATTTTCTTTTCTATTTCGGCTATACGTATTTTTGTCTCGCCATGGAGATATACGAGGATAGCTAAGTATCCAGATGGTGCGCACAGGCCGCCCCGCCCTGGACCAAGCTCGACATGCAGTACACGTGAGTCTGGTTGAAAACTGATCTTGGATTTCACTTCCGCTTGATCTGGCCCTGTAATTGCTGCAAATGAAAGCGCAATAACTTCGAAGTTTTTTTCAGGAAAGGCCAGATCAGCAAATCCCCTGCATGCTATGTTCCAACAACATCGGGCGTTCTCGCATCGGATGTGGGTGAACCCAAGTAGAAGTGTTGCCCCACATGGGCTTTTTTCTATATGGTGCGTTAACGGTATAGATGATGCTGTTAGCCGGAAGTGCTTTCAAACCCGCGGAAAAATCAATCATCAAGATTTTTTCTAGCTCTGCCCTTACACGCCATTCTTCAATGTATTGACCGCTCCAGGCACCGTAGAAAACACTGGCGGTTGATACTATCAGCACAATGCCAGCTATCGCATGTATCGCCCTTTCCACCATCAACGTCTGGCGTATTTGACCGCGAGCCAGAACCCCCTGTAACAGAGTAATTGCACCACACCCCATTACGATACTTAAAAACAGTAGCGCTACATACAATGTGCGGAGCGACGCCGGAGTGCCTGTTATGCCGTGTAATACATAAATTCCTAGCAGTGCCAAAATTGCAAATGCTATGAATCGAACTAAGGGCGCCGCTGCTATGTTTTTTTGACTATAGAAACTTCGCCAACCAATCAATGCAAATGAAGTCAGTAATATGGCTAGGGCAGCTTGCAGCAGCCGTCGACTGACAGTATCGCAATTGTCGATATTGCCTGGCATGAAAACAGCGCACGCAAAAGGCTTAAACCCATACCGGAGCGCTGCGCCAAAGCTCTGATGAGCCCATCCTTCTATCTCGGCGTAACCACCAATGCCACCGAGCACTGTATAACGTGCCGCAAAATAGAGAACCGCAACGATTCCCATTGGTACACATGCCTGCAAGCAAAGCACTACTCGCTCGTTCAGCGTTCTAGCATCTGCAAAGCAAAAAACGAATACAGCTGCAAAAGCCGGCACAATCAGAGCGGGCTCCTTTGCACCGAATGCCAGCAGTGCACAGCCGGTCGCAATTGCAATATCGCGAACACGCGATGTGCGCAAAAAGTTTTCCAGACTAAGCAATGTAAGCAGTAGAAAAAGTCCGTACAAAAGATCAGCGCGGCGGGCGACCGCTGGAACGACTTCCTGACCAACAGGGTGAATCGCGAAAATAAAAGCAGCTATAAAAGCCGCGATATAAATATTTCTCGCTTTCCCGCCTGTCAGCGAAGGAGTTGCAGACAATCGCAATGCGGTAGTCCGCACCAGAAAAAACAACAACAAGCTATTAGTAATGTGCAAAGCAAGGTCGGTAAGGTGATACCCAAGTGGGTTCAGCCCCCATATAGCCGCATCAATTCCCCAGCTGATGCTCGATAGTGGGCGGTAGTAAAGCGCATTCGCCATCAGCCCTTGCATAAGGGGGGATGTAAAAATCTCAGCCAATGATTCTGCTGATCCAATCCGACCCGAGCTAATCAATGGGAAGGTATCTATATCTGTAAACCACAAGCCGAAGAGATCGTGGTAGACAAACACAGCAGCAACCACAATTATCGATGCCGCAATAATATTGATAAGGCGTGTTGTCATTGTTTAGTTATTAATAAGTCACTAGGTGAGTTCTGGCGGGTTAGTATAGATGAGAATATATAAGCTTTTTAAAATTAGCTTGTAATATACATTAGACACAAAAAAAGCCGTCGCATGGCAATCACCCCTTTTTTAACTGACGCCAAAAGCAGAGGTTATGCTGCCGTCAGCATTTGATTGGGTGGCCACCGGCAGCGATGGAGAAAGCGCCATCAAAGGAGCCATTACACCATTTACACTCCCTCAATCACGCACCCAACCCAACACAACAGGCCAATCAGACTAAAATCGAATCGAGGCACTAAAACTCAAGAGACACTTGTTATGTTTTTGAATCTAAAAGAATACTTTCTAAATATTTAATTCAGAAACCATATTTATCTTTTATTGGCTTTCTTTTCCTTTTTTTCATTACGCTTTTCTTTCAAAGTTTTTTCAGCTTTCTTTTTAACTGCTTTTTTTGCATCTCGGCCTTTAGCCATAATTCTCCCCTTAACTATTTGCCAATTATTAAACGGCCTTAACCAGATTGTATCTAGAACATAACGTGCAAGGGGTAGAACCATCAGTTTGGCACATCGGTTCAACCCCTGGTTGTTCGGCATCGAACTGAAGGGTTTCGCATGGAACTGGTTGCCATTGGGAACGACGGTACGACTGCAATCAATGGTGAAGTCACACCCTTTACGCTCCCATCTGATTGACGCACCAGGACGGGGATCTGATTTGCTGATTAGCTATACACAGATCCGCACGGCGGACATTCACCCTGTCTGGGGATGTGATATTCGCTATAGGGCCACACACTATGTATATGGCCTCATGCACTGACTCACATGTCGGCGCCGTTCGTTAACAGAGAGATAATCATGTCTGAACCCGTAAAAAAAGAAACCCCGCCAGAAACAACAGCCTGGAAAACCCCAACCCCACATGAGTTCGCACTTTGGTCCGGGTTTGAGGGACGTGAGGAAATATTGGGCCGCGGATTGATGCAGTTATTAAAAACGATCATCGCTGATCAACCCTATCAGCATCACATGAATGATGCTGCACTCAAAGCAACACTGGTTGCAATTCAGTTTGCCAAAAACAATGCCATGCTGCCCCAGTACGTTGAACACGATATAAAAACACTCGAACCGGTCAACAAGCGAGTAGCTAAAATGGTTGAAACGACAGGTAACCCGGAATATGGACTGATTGCCATGTTTGAGCGTACCGACTGCTGGTATCAGTCTGTCCTTGAGTACAAAACCGAACCCGGCCGTCGTACCTGGCTTTCACCCTACCGTACAGTACTGGAAATGGGGAAGCGTATTGGTCAGTTTGACTTCACCGAGCAGGAAATTCATGAACAGTGGACCATACCGCGCATGCTTGGCTACGCCGAGGCCATAGGCATCAAGGTTAAGATATCCGCCTGGCAGGAAGATGGCTGGTTATCCTGCGAACTAATATAAGGAAGTACAATTAATAAAGCATGCCGGATGAACTACGGCAGAAATCAGTTGAACTGCTGAATTATGCAGGCCAGACACCTGCTAATAGTGTTGCAGAGGAAACACTGGAAGTTGCAGCCGGTAAATATCAGACAAAACTTTATACCGTTATAGCAAATGGGGTTACACAAAAAACCTAAATATCTGAAGCACTGCCAGGGATCGTACTAACTGAGACAGAAGGCTTGCGGATGGAATTGACTGCTACGGGCAATGATGGCAAATCTGCAATCACCGCAAGACCTGTCAGACCAGCACAAAATACAGCACAGTGACAGCACTCCGGACTTTAGGCCTGTTTACAGATTTTTCTTAGCCTGGCGGAGGGTCATCAGGCCAGGCAGATATACACCGTACACTCGCTAAAACTCAGGCAACCGGTGCGGCGGACTTAATAAACAGACCAGGCCACTAACGATAACACCACATAAAACAAATGGTTATAAATAATATAGCCCAACCCTTGACTCTGGACTATACTCTAGCCTTTAGGATTCAGGGTATGGAAAACACGCAACAAAATTTGCTCACCATCGGACGCATCGCGCAACAAGCTGATGTCGGTATCGACACCATACGCTTCTATGAACGACGCGGCCTGCTCCCCAAACCACAACGCACATCAAGTGGCTATCGTATTTATACGCCGGATACCATTCGACGACTCAACTTCATCCGCAAAGCCAAATCACTCGGGTTTGTACTGGAAGAGATTATTTCACTACTGAAGCTACAGGATTCCAGTGGCGCCAAAGCAGAAGTTAAAACACTCACACGCCGCAAACTCGAGCAGATTGAAACAAAGATTAGCGACCTGGAGCGTATGCGGGAAGTATTAAGTGCTCTGGAACACGACTGTGCAGGGTACCGGTGATGTTCGTACCTGCCCGATCATTGAAGCACTGTCAGAGCCACCTTTAACGGATGATGTGGATTTAGCAACAGGGAACACGCTGGCAGACAACTCATGAGTGTCCCCCGCCACTAAAATCGATATGGATCATCTGCTTACATCCGTAACGGGGATGACCTGTAGCGCGTGCGCGGCACGGCTGGAAAAAGCTTTATTGCGTGCTCCGGGCATACAGTCTGCGACGGTAAATTTTGCGACCGAACAAGCTGATGTTACGTTTGACAATGACACGACAGATGCGGCAGCCGTTGCCGACACCATTATCAATGCCGGTTTTGGTATAGCCGAGTCATCTTTCTCGTTCGATGTAGGTGGCATGACCTGCAGTGCATGTGCAGGGGCGCGTAGAAAAATCTCTGATGCGCCTGCCAGGCGTACTGCAGGCTAATGTAAATATTGCACTGGAACGTGCCGACGTAACCACTGTTGCAGGACAGGTTGACCGACAGTTACTGGTAAGTACTGTAGAAAAAGCAGGCTATACCGCGAAATTTCACCGATGATGAAACCGATGACGAGGAAGAACATCGCGCAAAAGAATCAAAAGCCCTGCGCCGGGAACTCTTCACCCTGATTGCATCTGTATTACTGACGTTGCCACTGGTTCTACAAATGGCAGCGATGGTGCTGGGCCTCAAGTTTCATCTTTCAATCTGGACGGAATTGTTACTGGCTACACCGGTGCAGTTCATCATCGGCGCGCGTTTCTATCGCTCTGCCTGGAAAGCACTGCGTGCCGGTGCAGGCAATATGGATGTGCTGGTTGCGATGGGCACATCTACTGCCTACCTGTTTAGCCTTTACCTGCTGATCACACTGGGAGAGAGATTCTGCCGGCAAACTCTACTTCGAAGCTTCAGCCGTCATCATTACCCTGGTACTGCTCGGCAAATACATGGAAGCCCGGGCCAAACGCGGTACTACCGCAGCCATTCGCCAGCTCATGGATTTGCGGCCCAAGACGGCACGCGTGCTGCGCGATGGCGTGGAAGAAGAACTGCCCATTGCACAACTGCGCAAAGGCGACCTCGTTATTGTTCGCCCGGGTGAAAGCATCCCGGTTGACGGCGAACTTGCTGAAGGCAACAGCGAAGTGGATGAATCACTGATTACCGGGGAGAGCATCCCGGTCGACAAGCAACCGGGAGACAAAGTAACCGGTGGCTCGATTAATGGTACGGGCCTCATGAAGGTCACAGCAACCGCGGTCGGCGCAGACTCGACACTGGCAAAAATTATCCGGCTGGTTGAAAACGCACAGGCTGGCAAAGCACCCATACAACGGCTGGTTGATCGCATCAGTGAAATATTTGTGCCCGTAGTGGTCACCATCGCGGTTGGCACTTTCCTTGGTTGGTATTTTTTCAGCGGTGATGTTGAAACGGCCCTTATTTCCGCAGTTTCGGTTCTGGTCATTGCCTGCCCTTGCGCACTCGGACTGGCGACCCCCACTGCAATCATGACAGGCACAGGTGCAGCGGCGCGTGCCGGCATCCTGATCAAAGATGTAGAAGCACTGGAACAGGCACATGCAATCAGTGCCGTCATCTTCGACAAGACCGGCACCCTCACTACCGGCCATCCAACAGTAGTTGCCATACACGCCAGCAGCGGTACAGAGGCGGAGCTGTTGGGCGCTGTCGCATCACTGCAACAGGGCAGCGAGCATCCACTGGCAAAAGCGGTACTGAAACGTGCTGCGGAAGACAATATAGCGCTGACAGCAGTGGATGAATTCAAAAGTCATACCGGCTTCGGTGTGGCAGGTATGGTAAATAGCAGCGCCGTGATTTCCGGCAACGAACAGTTTATGCGCGATAACGGCATCGCAACTGATACAGAATCTGCCATGGCAGCGGCATGGGAATCAGAAGGCAAGACGGTGATCTGGATTGCCCGTGACAACATGCTGCTGGGGATCATGGCTATTGCTGACCCGCTACGACCCGAATCGGTTCCTGCTGTCGCCGAACACAAACGCATGGGCATCCGCACACTGCTGTTATCCGGTGATGCGGTGCTGGCCGTAGAAGAAATTGGCCGCCAGGTTGGTATCGACACTGCGCGCGGCGCAGTTAAACCAGCGGACAAATCCACCACAGTGGAAGAACTGCAGGCGGAAGGTTTTCGCGTCGGTATGATCGGTGACGGCATCAACGATGCGCCGGCACTTGCCGCTGCCGATGTCGGTATTGCGATGGGCTCGGGCACTGATGTGGCCATGGAAACAGCCGGGGTCACGCTGATGCGTTCCAACCCCGGCCTGGTACCGGGGGCTATCTCGATTAGTCGCGCAACCTGGCGCAAGATCAAACAGAATCTGTTCTGGGCATTTGCCTATAACGTGGTCGGCATACCCTTTGCCGTTGCCGGTTACCTGAGCCCGACAATTGCAGGGGCTGCCATGGCATTCAGCAGCGTCAGTGTGGTTACAAATTCACTGTTGTTACGGCACTGGAAGCCGAAGCAACTTTAAATACCTTTAATATTTATCAACAAGAACAGCCACGGAGGACAATTCAATGGCCAATATCAACCTGAATGTAGAAGGCATCACCTGTGGTGGTTGCGAGAAAAGTATCCGCAACGCTCTACTGGAAAATGATGGTGTAAGCGAAGTTACAGCCAGTCATGAAACAGGGGTTGTTAGTATCGAATACAACGACACCAAGATTCAGCAGGAACAACTGAAGCAGGCGATCGAAGCTGCCGGTTTTGATGTGGCCGCATAAAGTTAGTCGCCATCAATGCTAATACCTGCAGTCAGGCCTGAACTGACCGCAGGCTGCTAAAAATAACAAGCCCCTGAATCATGGGAGAAACATGATGCTCTTGACCTCCACTATGAAGCCTTTTGAAGTCGGCGATATTTTTCTCGGCTGCACCTATTTGAATAATCCCGATGATGACCACATGGGTGACGGGCGTATTCTGCAATTTGACAAGTACTGCCGCCCCAAAGGTACGCTTTACACCGAAGGCACGCGCTATTTTACCGTTGGTTGCAAGATTGGACCGGATGGCACCTTATGGGCTTTTGATGCACACGATCACATTGCGGTGCAGGTCAGCCCGGAAGGTAAACAAATCGGTGCCTGGGATTCGGGTCGGTCATTCGGCAGCATCAACTGGAGCGACGACGGCAACATCCTGTTTGGCGAATACATGATTGGCACCGAGATCTGGAAAGGCACCACCGCCAAGTTACTGGATAACGGCACGCTGGGCGATGGCAACATCTATAAGTACAGCCCGGACCTTGAACTGATTGAAACATACGAAGCCGACAATGCCCCGGAATTTACCGGCTTCAAAGGTGTGACACACTCCACGCTGCACCCTTCGGGTGATTTCATCACCTACACAACAGAAACCGCGCGGCGACTAATGCGCTATGACCTCCGCAACAAACAGCAGATGGATGATCTCGATGGTTATCCCGATGCCGACCCCCAGGACCGTACTGACAAGCGCTGGTTTATAGCGCCCGCCTATATACCGGATGGCCGCCTGCTCTGCACCGTTGCAGATGGCCTGCGCATCTATGATGAGCAGGGTAAAATTCTGAAACATATACCTTTACCCGGCTACGGTTGGGCACAGGTAACACCTGATGTGGACAATCGCTATGCACTGGCCGCCAATGTTTTCTCCGGCGTTGCCGCACGCATTGACCTGGACAAGGGCGAAATCACCGAATCCATTGATGTTGGTTTTTCTGCCCCACATCGCTCACTGGCAGGACTTGCAGTTTATGCAGGACAAGGAACCTGATGATGAAACTCTATTCTTTCTCTCCAACACCGAATAACCGCAAGGTCGAGGCATTCATTAAGCACTTTGATTTACCGGTTGAAATTCATTCGATGGGCTTCAAAGAAAAGGAAAACAAAACCGAGGCCTACCTGAAAATGAACCCGCTGGGCAAGGCTCCGGTTCTGGAAGACGGCGAATTCACGCTATGGGAATCAAATGCCATACTCTGTTATCTGGCCACACTGTTTCCTGAAACAAACTGCTTACCATCCGACCCCCAGGGTCGTGCTGAGGTGGATCGCTGGCTTTACTGGCAGGCTTTTCATTTGCTCAACATGGTTGTTGCGCAGCGGGATAAATCTGCCAGTACAGACAAAGATGTCACCATGCACCTGGGCTTGTTGAACAACCAGCTTGAAGGCCGTGACTATGTATTGGGCGACTTAAGTCTTGTAGATTTCGCCATTGCCCCCTACCTGCTTGGGCGCCACGGTCAGGCAATTGACTACACTGACTTCCCAAATGTCAGGGCATGGCTGGATCGCTGCAATGAACTCAAGGGAATGGTTGCCAGCGTGTTTAAGCCACCGGGCGCGCCATCACAAAAAAGCGCCTGAGGAATCGCGTTAACCAAGCTGAGCTACTGACCCACAGTTTGCGTCAGTCAGACCATACGTCCGCATAGCTTTGTGCTGCGCGCCTCTGCTACAGAAAGAATGCGCGAGTAATTTCACCACGGTGACTAATCCGGTGGGTGTCAGGCAGCACCAGGTAACTGGACCGGCTTCCTGGCACCATCCGAATGTTGCGACCAGACCTGCCCTGCCTCCAGGTCCAGTTCGAGCGCATCGACACCGCACTCACCAATCAGTGCGTACTCACCCTGACCAATGACGCCATCGCCGTTGTAGTCCACGGCTAAATGCATGTTATTCCACACAGGATCATTGGCATCCAGTCGATTATCTTTGTTGCTATCAAGAACAGCCAGCGCATCAGGTGAAGACTGGATTAACGCAGTCTCGCCATTGGCAACGGCAATTGATAACCCGGCTCGAAGCACAGCCACACCTTCTAATGGCTGACCAGCATGATCGAGCACTTGCACACCGTCACGCACAGCGGCTGCAACATCGATAACCAGGATCCCATCACTTACGATATACATATCATTACCACTATCGCTTGCCGTGTGCTTTTCGGCACATGCTGTTATCGACACCATGGCCACCAAGCCGAGTATGGGCTTGCTAAAATAATTCATGTTCTGTGCTCTCCACTGTCAGCATCGATAAAAATTGCTATGCCCTGTTCCTTCTAACTGCCCGAATACCCATATACTGACCAGTAATAATCGCAACAGTGATCACCAATACCACCAGCACCCAGAACAGTGATCGCGTCTCAAGCACCTGAAATGCAAACGCATGTATGCATGTCAAAATGAAACCCAGGTAACTGACCCGCTGAATACGCTTCCACCATTTCATGCCAACTTTGCGCATCATCCAGTCACTCGACAACACCAGCAGAACAATAAACAGGACGGCTATGACATAGCCAAATATCGTGCCCCAGGTGTACAGGCTGCTGCGAACTGCTGAAGAAGGTGGCAAAACAGGATTTTCAACATAAATACGCAGGTACTCATAGGTCATCGACAGAACATTGGCCAGATAAAAATGCAGCAGACCTGTCATCGCAGCCCAGATCCCTGTATCCCTCCGAACATAGGAATTGCCTGGCAATCTGCCAGTACGCAAGACATTCGCCGGCCCTATCAGCAGGGCCGCCCCGAGAAGCAGCAGACATATATAAGCACTGACAATACTCAGCCTGTCAGCCGCCCCTTCACCCGGGCCACTAAGTGCCGCAACACCCAGACTGACGACTGATACCACGAATAATGTGACGTGATTCTTCAGACGAGGATTCATCGGGTTAACCAGGCTCATTACTCACCCACCGTCCTGTAGGTATTTGAAGCCATGCTCAATACTAAGTTCTGCCTTGGTTAGTTCTTTACCTATGTAGGCGGCATGATCAAGTTTTGATACCCAGCCATTGCGTACGATGGTTAGATAGATACTGCGTGCATCCTGACCTTCAATAATCCTCAGAAATTTTTCTTTATAAGAATAATGTTCAACAAGAATGACTCCACCTTCTATGTTGACAACAAAATAACCTGCCTTATCCAGCTTAATACGCCATGGATCTTCACCAACCGCAGTAACACGCTCAATAGTTTCGTCTTCCTCGATGGTACTGGGCGGCCGGAACACTGTTGATTCTGTTTCAGGCGCTCTGGCAGCCAGTTCACGTATCTTGGCGTGGATTTCACTCACATCGGTACAACCAATCATGACGACCGGCTCAACCTGCGCACGAAAAGCCTCCACCTCTTCGACTGAAGTATTCGGCAACATGGGGCGCATCCCGGGAGAGCCCGGAATACGTTTTTTGCTATCAATACCGTTTGCAAACAGTGCCTCCATCGTCGCACCCGTCAGGTGCTTTGGTGGCTCATTGCCGACACACAACAAAAAGCGAATAGTCGGATTCGAAATAACATTTTTTATAATTTTTTCGATACCAATATTTTCTGTTTCCACCTTGCCTGTAATACACAAGCCCTCCGGTGGTTCAGCTGCAACCAGCGGTGCCAAATCCACACTGCCCAGCGTGCATACGGCGACCGGTGCGCCGGGATCAGAAACAAAATAGGTGCCAGGCACATACGGCCATTCCGGCTGTTTTGCTTTCGTGCTGGCGAATGTCTGGCTAAGCCAGAAACCGAAGTTTTCCATCTTGCTTGGCATTGCAACCACCCCCAGGCATCAGTTCTGATGTGTCTCAGCAAAGCATACACTGCTGTATGTATACATACAATAGTGTATGCTTCGGTTATGAGGGAAGCCACCAAAACCTTACGTCCGGCAAATGCCAGCCGGCGTGCTAATGCTGCCAGCCGGGCCAGTGAACACCGTGAAAAGCTGCTGGCTGCCGGGGCCGGGCTTTTTGCAACGCGGGGAATCGCCAGGGTCAGCGTCGCAGAAATTATCGAGGCAGCTGGCCTGTCCAGAGCCACCTTCTACGGTTTTTTTGCGAATAAGAATGAATTGGCTGCTGCAATACTTTTGCCGGTATTTGACTCAGGCTTTGCAGCCCTGGATAAACTCTACGAACTCCCGCCACAAAAAGCTGCAGATGGACTCATTGATGCTTACCTTTACCTATGGCAAGAGCATAAGAACGCCCTGCTGCTGACCGGCATTATCGATGGCGGAGTGTTCCCCTATATCGCGTCACAACATCAGGCTTTTAATGAAGCATTGCTTAAGATATTGCAGGCCATCGAAACAGGTGGTCTGCTAAGAAACAACAGTGCAGAACTGACATTAGAAGTGCTTGCCAAGACCGCGATTCCTCTGCTTCGCATCTATCAAAATCATAATGACCGCGAAAACCTGTATCGAGAATCGATGCTTGCACTGATAATTAAGCCCTAGAAGCTGGCCAACTCGAATACCGCGGGCTCGCCATGATGATGTTCGATGCGGTCGACGACCGTATACAGTTCCTTATGAACGGTCGAGCCTGAGCTATCGGCCAGCACTCGTAATATGACATCGGCTAAATCAGCACGATCTATCAAACCGCGTACTCCATGATTCTCGGTAATCAGTGGATCACCGGTAACAATCTTGTAATCAGGCGGACCGAGCCCGCCCGGTTTTATTATCGTCCAGTCCAGTTGCGCGGCCTTAAGATGATCTTCAGCCCTGCTCTTTAATTCGATGATCGGACGTATGTAAGCATTCTCGGGTACGTATTCCCAACTCGCGCCTGTTCCCACCGATGTAACCAAAACAAACCGCGACAGTCCTGCCGCCACAGTGCCATCAATGGCATTCACATTGCCAGAGTAATCGGGCCAGGTGTCGGATGGCTGAAAGGGATTACCGCCAAGCAGACTCAGCACCAAACCACATTCCGGTGCCGCACTCTGAATTGCTGCCATATAACCTTCCCGGTCAGCTGCATCACCCTGGATGACACGCACACCCCAGCTCTCAAAATCATCGCGCCGGGAATCGGAGCGGTGAATGACGACAACTGTTCGACCTGAATCACACAATTGTTTTGTAACCAGCTCACCTGTCGGCCCGGTTGAACCCAGAATTAATATGCCATCCATACCTTAGTTTTCCTCTCTGGCCCTGCACTATTTATAACCTTATTCTGCCAGAATTATAGATGCAGGGCACCAGGGCGGTTGCGAAATAAGCTATAAAGCAGTGTCCGGCACCAGACTGCTGATGAAAAGGCCTATGACCTTCGATCAAGAGTTATTCATGGTGGCAGTGTATCGGAAGCAGATTTAAACTCACATGCAATTTATGTACATAGCATACTAGGCGCATTGATAGTAAGAATTATTGAAATGGGCAAATTCCCAACTATTTCAGATCTAAACTACCTTCTGCTTGTTGGTGAAATAGAAAGCCCTTAAAGATCTATGGAGTTCACTATAATCAACACATCTACACTGGAATAAGATGCTAAGAGCACTAAAAATAATTGGGATTAGCTTTGCACTCATTGGCGTGCTGCTAATGGTTGCATATATGTACTTTAACCGGTCGCAGACAATAGAATTTGCCTCACTCATGCCTGCACAACTGGAAATCTGTGGGAAACTTGTAACGAATTCCGACCCCAAGTACGTCACGTTGGCAAATTGGTTTGTAGCAAATACAGAAGGATGGCAATCTTCTCCAGCGACATATATGGACGGTCAGATATTCAGTGGCGAAGGCTTTAGCACTAATTTTCACAATACTGGCGTGATAGTGACTTATAAATCTGGCGGCTCCTGGTCTCAGGTAGAAAATCAGATCGCACCAATGGAGTTAGGTCACTTATGCGATTAAGAATAGCTAACCAGTGCAAGTTGCGCATTCCTTATAGCTTGCAGAAAAAAGCAATCAATTAGATTCAAACGAAAATACTGTTTTCCAGTCTTCCGCCATACTAACCAGCAACCAGCCGCGTTTGGCCACCTCATCCAGCCCCCGATCGAGTTTACCGATCGAGGAATTGCGGTCGTAGGCCCATTCACGTTCGGCATCATCATGATGCACATAGGCCGCAAGCCGCGGCCCCTCGCCCGCAGTTGTCCACTCCAGCATCTGGAAATCACCATCAGAATTACCGAATGCAATGACAGGTCGCCGACCGATATGCTGATTAATACCAACCGGCTTACCCTCTTTATCATCGATGAAATTTATCCTGGGTTCGCGTACCAATACGGGCTTACCGTCACGCAGTTCGTAACGCGTGCTTACACTGCTGCCAATCACCTGTTGCGGCGGCACCCCATAGACGCGCTCGGCAAACACACGCATAAACTCAATGCCACCACCCGAGACGATAAAGGTTTTGTAGCCATTGGCACGCAGATAGAGCAGCAACTCAAGCATAGGCTGATAAACCATTTCGGTATAAGGACGACCGGTTACCGGATGGCGTGCCGTCTTTAGCCAGTCACTTACGGATTGTGCAAATTCTTCAGTCGTAATATCCGCATGGGTCGCCAGCACAAGCTCTAACAACGCATGCTCGCCACCGGCAAACACCGCATTCATGTCATCTTCCAGTACAGCTTTAAACGGCATCTGCTCACGCCATTCCGGATGCTCAGGTGCCAATTCCTTTACACGGTCGATCGCATAAACCAACTGGAAATACAGTGGCTGTTCCGCCCAGAGGGTGCCATCGTTGTCGAATACCGCGATTCTTTCTGCAGGTTTGATGTACCCCTGTTCGCCAGGCGTACTGGTGCTTTCGATGAATTCGATTAAAGCATCCCGATTAGCGCCAGCCTGCCAGGATGGCAACCAGTCGCGTGTGTCCTGCGCCAGCGCCGCAGCACACCACAGCAGGGCTATCACGCCCACCGCTCTCGATAACGTTTGTACGCGATTCATCTTTAATTCACTCCTGCATTGCCAAAAAAAGCCCGGCAACGTATGTTGCCGGGCCGCCATTATTACAGACTATTGCGGGCTGCTGGCGCTCTACATTATCGACATCACCTACCATGAAGGCAAAAGCAGATACAGTTTTCTAAGCATTAGCCAGAACCATTGATTAACTATTCCACAAGCATCGATCAGCCCGCAGTAGCAGGCTGATCGATGTTACGACTTAGTGAGCGTTTGGCGTAGCCAGTTTCTCCATCACCTGATCCAGACTAAAGCTGGCCGCCTTCTGCCGCGGCGGATACTCCTGGAACGTCGTGAGGAAGCTGCCAACATAAGCCTGCGCAGGAACAAGCAGATAAGCCCGATCAATCAACCAGTCATAGTAGGTATTGGAGGTGATATCCGCCTTTTCATAGGGGTCTCGACGCAAATTGAAAATAAGCGGTATGCGCAATGGAACGAAGGGTTCCATCCAGATACGGAGCGTACCGGTAGCCTTTTGCTCCATGAAGATCAGCTTCCAGTCATCATAGCGCAGCGCAGTAAGGTCACCATCATCCGAGAAATAGAATATTTCATGCCGCGGGCTCACATCACTTTCACCGGTCAACAATGGCAAAATGTTATAGCCATCCAGATGAACTTTATATTTGCGGCCATTGATCTTGTCGCCGTCGAGCAATCGCTCGGTTACATCCGTATCACCTGCGATGGCTGCAAAAGTTGGCAACCAGTCCATGTGGTGCACAATCTGGTTGGTCGTCGTGCCCGCCTCAATCTTTCCGGGCCAGCGCACAAACGCAGGAACACGCCAACCACCTTCCCAGTTACTGTTCTTCTCATTGCGGAAAGGCGTCATCGCACCGTCAGGCCAGGTGTTCATATGCGGGCCGTTGTCGGTAGAATACATGACAACCGTGTTGTCCGCGATTCCCAACTCATCAAGTAACTCAAGAAACAGGCCGATATGCATGTCATGTTCAACCATGCCATCGGAGTATTCATCCTGACCTGAAATGCCACGCAACTCAGGTTTTACATGGGTACGGAAATGCATACGCGTGCCACTCCACCAAACGAACCATGGCACGCCGGCGGCATGCTGCTCACGAATAAACTCCAGAGCACGCTTGGAAGTCTCATCATCCACGGTCTCCATACGCTTTTTGTTTAGAGGGCCTGTATCCTCAATGCGCTGGGTACCGTCTTCATTAGCATAAGAATGAATAACGCCACGCGGTCCATACTGTTCCTGAAAGGTTTTGCCATTTTTCAGGACCATGTCGCCGGGGTAATCTTCGTTCTCTGGCTCCTCTTCGGCATTCAAGTGATACAAGTTGCCGAAAAACTCATCGAAACCATGATTGGTCGGCAACATATCATCCTGGTCACCCAGGTGATTTTTACCGAACTGCCCAGTCGCATAGCCCTGTGCTTTTAGCACGGTCGCAATGGTCGGATCTTCTTCCCGAATACCCAAATCGGCACCCGGCAATCCTACCTTCGACAGACCCGTACGGAATACACTCTGCCCCATGATGAAAGACGAACGCCCTGCCGTACACGACTGCTCACCGTAATAATCGGTAAATGCCATGCCTTCGGAAGCAATGCGATCAATGTTCGGAGTTCTGTAGCCCATCACGCCTTGCGTGTTGTGACTAATATTTGTTGTGCCAATATCATCACCCCAAACAACCAGGATATTAGGCTTATCGGCCGCATTGGTCGTCAATGCCATCAATACGCCTAACGAAAATACTGCGAGAAAACGAGCGATTTGAGCTTGCATTACTAACCCTCTAAATGTTTTTTAATGATTTTTTTCTGGATCGGCACGCGTCAAGAGAAGATGCCGGGTGGATGCAGAAACCAACCATACCACCCTAGCCGAATAATCGTCATCCTGCCACAGAACTAAGCTACCAGTTACTCGTGACCAGATACCCGCCAGTACATCGAGCCAATCATCGCAGCTAGTTGAGATTCTGGCCTTGAGGCAATTGAATGCCTTTGTCTATCACATTAATTAGCCGTGACTCGGGTGAATACGCAGCCCAAACAATAACGTCTTCCTCCAGACCAACATTCTGCGCTATACCAAATACATTGGTCTCAATAAGATCAACAGTAATGATAGTCGCATTTTCGAAGTTATTTTCCACTACAAAGTTTGTGCCAAAATTCTGCAATAGAAACACTGCATCCGGGTTTGTATTGCTTGCAAGATCAATAATAGTTTGCCCACCCGCAAGCGTACGGAACGCGAATACACTTGCGTTTTCGGCAGCCCCCAAATCAGGGCTCTTGACAGTTAGCACGGAACCACTACCGACCTGAATTTCCGCCACATTGTCACTGGTCACTGAACCCGTTAAGTCCTCAAGAACCAATACATAATTGTTCAAAAGAACAGTGTCCGTAACAACAATAGTATTTCCACCAGTAGCATTCAGTGTGGCACTGCCATCATTGAATTGGCTGCCGCCCAGACTTATAACCTCCGCCGCCAGGTCAATATTTCCGACAATTGCTCCGCCACTAACTGCCACTGAGTCAGTTCCTTCACCCCCATCAAACGCGAAGTAACCATCCCCGGAGTGACTGCCCGTCAACGTCGCGATGTCCGCTCCTGTACCGCCTTGAGTAAATTCAATAGCAGAGAAGGAGAAGTTATTAACATTACTGCCTGTGCCGAGCTGCCAGGCATTATCAATATTCGCACCAATCAACTGATCGTCACCCATAGCGCTGCCTATGACACCATCAATGTTCGTAAATGTTGTTCCCACATTATTTGCTGTCCCGCCAGTGGCAGACGAAAGAGTGACCGTCACAGCATTGCCGATGCCCGAATAATCAAGCACATCCGCCCCGGCTCCACCATCAATAAATCCGGTCGTACTACCGCCGTTAAAAACAAAGGTGTCGTTGTCGCCATCACCCGCCAGGCTTTCCAGCCCGGCAAAGTCCTGCGTCGGGCCCGTGCCCTGGTCCAGACTACCCGCATTGGTGCCGGTGATATCCCAGGTGTTGTCGGTGCCCGAATCACCCAGTGCAGCCAGCGTGTCCAGACCGGCACCGCCGTCGATACTGTTCGAACTAAAGCCTTCCTGCACCGCGAAAGTGTCGGCGCCTGCCCCACCTGAAAACGCTGCCGCCGAGTTGGCCCGCAAGTTGGACTACCCGCATTGGTGCCGGTGATATCCCAGG
>PVMK01188450.1_pt1 | contig 19172 bp, 17 predicted proteins | sample 1853481 | NCBI WGS metagenome assembly PVMK01 (sample SAMN08533507, study PRJNA380276) | Marine sediment metagenome, whole genome shotgun sequencing project. | reverse complement strand
CCTAATGTTTGTGGTGCTTTGTTTGGCAAGGTCAACTCGCACATCAATGATTGTAGATGTATCATTATCAAATGACTGTTCGACATAACCAATGTTCGGTACATAGAGTCCCTTAGGCAGTACAAAACGCACCTTGGCGGCTGGTAAATCTATGTTGTATTTGTTCTTGATGCTGACCTCAGTTGGGGATAAGTAATCCAGAGTGAGCATGTTTTCGATTTCATTGTGGGGCTTATTTGGGTCGGTACTGAACTGTAGGGCAGGGGACCAAGTAATGTTTCCCTTATCAATCCAGATTATGCGGTACAATCCGGTTGCGTCATAGTTTTTCCAATCTGTCCGGGTCGCAGAACCAGCCCGCATAGATATTGTAGGAGTGGTTCCAATGGTTTCTTCAATGGGTATATGGGCGTGTCCATAGAGTTCCAGTTTGATCGAATGCGTATTCAAAAAATTCATATCCCTTTTGCCACCAACATGGTGGCCGACAACCCTCAAATTACCCGGGCCGGCATTCCCTAAATAAGGGGCAAACACATTACTATATTCATTTTGGTCACCCAGATTATCATCAGCCATTAGATAGCGCGTATCACCGTAAGAAAAACCATAAACCCTAAGGCCGCAGTTTTCGTTCCACTGCTTGGACTTATCCAAGTCACTGGTGACACCATAAAAATCGTGGTTGCCAGGCAAAGAAAAGATCGGTGCGTTCATGGCTTGTATGCCCTTTAACCCTTTTGCACCCTCATAATAGTTGTTCCATTTTTCATCTATGTAGGGTTTGTCTTTAATTCCCAGAACCTTGGACCCACCCCATCCATCCGGACCAGGATTAAACCGTGTGTAATCCATAATACAGATCTCCGGTGTTAATGACTAAATCGGGTCCAATGATGTTAATAACCTCCACAAGTTTGTCCATGAGTATTAATTCTTCAGCGTGCCCATTATCCGATGTCCCGGTCCAGTTCCGGGATACGTGTGTGTCGGAAATGTGCAGCAAGGTGTATTCGGGTTTAAAAGTCCGCACAACTTTCAAAGAACGTTTGGAAACAGACTCCTGATCTCCAGCGTATACAAAAAGATCATACATATCTTCAGGAGTGCCATCAGGCACGGCGACCCTAATCTTTAGGTTGGCAGCTTCCTGAGTAAACTGATCATACACAAAGTTACCAGCCGTTGAAGAAGTAATTTCACAAACTGCCCTGGTATATGGCCCATTTAATATAACCGAATCGATTGGAACTGAACCATCATGTTTTAAAAGCAATTCAAACGTGTTGCCCTGTTTAACAATATGGGGTGCAGCCCGCCAAGGAAATATGATTTTATTTTGGGAAAAGGCTGTCTGAAAAATGGTGAAACAGAACACAAAAGTAAGAATGGATATTTGGCTTGTTCCAAAATGAGAAGAATTTTTAAATAGTGACATTGTTGATCTTTATATTATTGTTGTACAACGGTCTGAATATACTAACGTTTGCCAATGGCGGGCTTTTAGAGACAAAAAGCATGGCCTAGCAAATGGAGTATATCTATCCTAAGTTAATCCTATTCTTCAAATGAATAACCATAGGTGTTTTCGTTATATGCCGCTTACTCCGGATAAAGTTTATAAATTTTGTCATTAGTACCTGGATGCTCAGAATGGAATGTGGCTAAATAAAGAGCACCATTGTGAACGGTAAAGTAGTAAGGAACTACCCCTGATGGAAGGAGATTACTCAACTCCTCCCAGTTGCCATTTTGAAATTCTTCCCATGTTCTCCACCGGATCAATCGATACTTGTTGGCATCATTGCCTCCAGCATATGGTTGTGTAAAAAAGTTTGAGCCGTACCAATAATCACCATAGCGTTCAACATCGTTGAGCACTAGACCGGTGGTATCCCATGCTCCTGCAGGTGAGTTAATTTTTTCTCCTTTATTATTCTTTTTTTGTCCGGGACTTTCATAAACAGTCCAATTGTCGAAATCATCCATTTGAATTACCTCACCACGACTCGAGTTGATGATGTAGACTTTGCCATTTACAATAGAAAGCGACCTTGCATAGCCAAGTACCGGTACTTCACTTTTGTTTATCTCCGACTTCTCCGCGATATTGTCGCTGTTGGGGGGCAAACCGCGTCAGGCCCTCTTTATCGTCTATCGTGTAAATGTAACCATCAGCAGGGTTGTACACATGTCGTGCGGTCGCCTAAGGTCAATGGTCCGGGTATACTTTCGTTTGCTATTGGCGGTTTTTTGTCTCAAAAAGCATGACAGAGCAAATGGAGTATACCTAATGTTAGCAAACGTAAATTACTTTATATGTTTATCGTTGTCCAGGTATCTTTGATTCAATAAGATCAAGAGTTGCTGCAATTTCAAAATTCTGATCCTGAATCGGTTTGCTCAAGAAGGAAAAAGAAGAATGATCATTCTCAATATATGCACTTAAAAACCGTCGTATATATTCATGAAATATTGGAACTGCTTTATTTATATCTCCTTTATGAATAGTCAGTTTCCCCGATCCATTATTGTCTATCCCCATTATGTTGTAAGAAGTAAATTCATTATGATTAATACTTTCAAATCGCAGCAAATATTTATCTGAATAATATGTACTATCAAAAAATGAAAAATCTTCTGTTATGCCCATTATTTCGTTGTTTTCTTTAAAACGTGTAATTTGTAATAATGGCGCTTGTAGCTTTAACGGTTTATAATAAGAGGATTTTTTGATATAGTCGAGATTGTGCTTGAATATTAATCCTCCATCCAAAGAAACCAAACACTTAATGCTAGGATTACTCATCGCTAATAAAGCTGACGATAACCCTCCTAAATCAAATCCTATTAATCCAATATTTGAAATGGTTTGATTAATCTCTGTTGATTTACTTAGTACAAATTCCAAATCCAAAATCTGGGTCTCAAGATCTTCTAAATTTAATACAACGGATGCTTGATTTGTGCCTCTCAAAGGACACGTACTCACTATATATCCATAACTGGCTATGTACTCAGCCAAAATTGCCAGGGAAATGGCTGATTCAAAGTGATAACCTTGGCTTATGATTATTAATGGAAAAGATTTTTCTGCTTTTTTTGCATCAACAAATGAATTAGTCTCTTGAGATAATACAGATTCCCATTCCTTTTTAGAACCTCTTTTGATGAAATGATTTTGCAAATAATCAGAAACTGTTGTCCGTTTCTGTGCTTGCTTTAGCTTGGCTGGATACCAGGTGTAAATTTGTATTGTTCTGTAGTTTCTCGAGGTGTCAATATGCTCTTGAACTTGAAAACCAACTGGATGTTGACCAAAGATTAGCTCGTCTGTTATATTGCCAAAGCAATATGGATTCAGTAATAAAATGTAGAATATGGAATATACTGTCTTTCTCATATATGTTGTATAAGTCTATCAGTCAAAATACTTAAGTCTCACAATTTCTAATTTTGTTTTTATGTTTGCTAATGATTGCGCTAAATTTTCGGTACCGTCCCGCATGGCGGTTCTGAAATTTAGCGTTTGTTAGCCACTGGCATTATGATACTAATTCTTCCAAGTTTATTCTATTTATAATCACCCTTAATATGAACAATTGTCAATGAGTGAGGTGGTAGGTTGACGACACCCTTTTTAAACTTTAGCTCCACCTCTTTAGGAACCACTCGATTAGGGTTCTCAATATCATTGTAAGTATCGGTTGATTCACCGGTGAGGATCTTTGCCTTAAATGTGCCATTTAATCGCTTATCTCCCATTGTAACTTTACAGTCGAGGTTTTCCGAAGGGTGACGGTTCACTAATGAAATAGCCCAGTTTTCACCATTTTTGTCAACGGTAGCAATGGCATCAACTACAGAAACTGAATCTTTACCATTGGTAAGTTTGCTTCCGTTTATCTCTGCATTGCTGACACATTCTTCAAGTTCATTTGCATACATCGCCATTGTATGGAAATGAGTACGCTTGACAATTCCTTTAGGATGGACATAAAGAGGTCCGGTCTGGTTCACCAGCGGTGCGATATTCGCCATAATAATATTATCGGAGTGACGTAGGCATGAATTAAAGAATGAGGCTGAAAATAATGCATCTGAAAGATTATAAATTGCAGGATTCAGACTTTTATCTCTGGCATTTATCAATTTTATAATTTCCGGATCGTTGTAATCTACTTTTTCATTGCGTTGAAATCCTGGATGATGCCAGGAACGCAGGTTCCATTCATCAAAAGCAATTTTAATTTTTCCTTTCTTAATCTGACCTTCTGTTTCTGCCGTTTGGATTTGATTTACTACCTTCTTAATATACAGTTCTGGCTTATCGGATAGCATCATACATGACAAATAGTTGGGTGTTGAGTGTTTTTGAAAGTTTTTAATCCAGTATTGATGAGCAGAAATGTAATTCAAATATTCTCCCGCTGCTTCAAATAGATATGGTTCTATACGAGAGCTCCCGTGAATACCCGAGCAAGTTACCAGAATACTTGAATCCACCTCCTTCATTGCTATACTTCCATCACGTACTTTATGAATATAATCACGACCTGATCGTTCGTTTCCGACACTCCATACCTTGACATCGAGTGGAGCATGATATCCATTTTTTTTGCGCATCTCGGCGAATTTCCCTTCAGTTGCATTGCAGTATTCAACCCAGTCGGACATTTCCTGAACATCGGCCAAACCATTTTGGCAGATATATGGTTCTGCATTAAGTAGCCTGCAAAGCTCAACAAATTCATGGGTTCCAAACGTGTTTGGTTCAACTACTCCCCATCGAATATCATCTTTGGGTTGGCGATTTTCACCCACTCCATTCATCCAATGATAGCCATCAACAAAACATCCTCCAGGCCAACGAATAATGGGTGTTTTAAGTTCCTTTAATGCGTCAATGACATCAGTACGAAATCCGTTATTATCTGAAAGTGGAGAGCCTGGGTCAAATACACCACCATAAATTTGCCTCCCAAAATGCTCAAGAAAACCACCAAAAATCATAGGATCGTATGTTTTGACAGTTGCATCTGTGTTAATGGTAACATTTGCCTGGATGGATGCAGGTTGATGTGTAGAACAAGATAAAAAACAACACAGTAGGCTCAAGAGTAATATTATTGATTTCTTTTTATTGAATTTATCTCGTTTCATATTTATTTTTTTGCTTGTGGCTAATGTATGTATATAAGCCAGTGTGTTATATTTCTACTATATGCTCCATGAACTTATTTCCTCAGTTTACAGTCCCTTCAAGTCATTATTTCAAATATCCCAATATCCCTTAATACGGAATCCATTAATTACAGATAAATGTTGTGAAATAGAATCATTAGAATGTAGGGGTTTATGGCATTATAAATCTATAAAAAGTTTGATCGAAATCAAAAGTCCAGTGTATTCATGGCCTAAATTCTTCTTTCCGTAATAATCCTGCACTGATCATTTATTAGGCGCATCACATTTCAAAGAGGACAATATATTGCATTAAAAAAATCAAGAAGTGGTCACGAAAGTGTATACAATCAAAAGCTAATAATCTATAGAAAAAGTTTTTTTTCTACCGATCTTGCTGAGTTTAGTTTTGATTAGTAAAGCACAGACCAGTGAGAGCTTTTCAGGTGAGAATAAAGTCACGACCAGTCTAGCCCTTGAATTACTTACTACGGAGCCAATGCCTGTGATTGACTCACTGAACCCGGATGCGCTGGAAATCCCTGGTGGATTTGAAGCGGGTTCAAGTCTAAAGCTTACCATCGACGGGGAGACTGCCTATTATATGATTTCCTCAACCATGGAAACCACAGGGGTAAATCGTTGGGACCATATGAGGGTAGAGATCTGGATCTCGAATGATGGAAGTAACTGGAGAAGGCACAGGACCCTGTTTAAACCCCGCATTGATCCAGAAACCGGCCTGTGGCAATTAACCGGAAGCCCCTTCCTCTTTTTTGATGAGAGTGAAGACCGGTGGTTTGTTTATTTCAACTATATGGCTTTCAGTGGCATAAAGCCCTGGAATACGCCTTGCCTGCTTCGGAGAGCCGGTGCACGGGAAAGGGGTATGGAAGGAATTAGAGGTGAATTCGAGTTTCCAGGTGAGATTGTGGCCCCCAGTGGAATTGCCCATCCCACTGATGCGGAAGCTTCATCAATCAGTCCCCCGTTTAAAGCAGCCGATGGCAAGTGGTATGCATTTCTGGGGGGTGGGCCGGAACCCTTTAATGCCAGCAGTGGCCGTTGGTGGGTCCTGATTGTGAAGGCTGCTTCTCCCAAAGGTCCATTTACCTTTATCCCGGAATTTGCACCTGTGCCCTTCATGGATCCCACAGGATTCGTGGAAAATCCTTTGCCCATGAAATTCATCGGTCCTAAAACCGGGAAAGAGTACTGGGCAATCATTTTCAATTATCTGAAAGGAGAAGTTACCACCGGTAAGAATTCGGAAATCGGATTCAGTTTCTCCTTTGATGGATTGACCTGGCCCGAGGAAAATGTTCAGATCATTGACCTGCGGGAAGGTCTTCCCAATGCCCGGGAGGAATGGTGGAGGGCCATCCGTGTTCCACACCAGCTTACTGACGAAGGCAATAGTATCTACACCTGTTTCTTTTCAGCCTATGATAAAGATGGCGAATTTGAAGGTATCGGGAAAGCCACCTTCCGGCTCAGAGAAATCATTACAGAATAATTATCAAATCAATTTCAATTCGGATCACTACTGGTAGTGACCTGTATCTTGCTCATATCGAGCTCCCATTCATGCACATCTTCGGTGAAGGACACTGGTGTGGATAAACCAGAAGATTTGACCATCCTTCGCCGATATGTTATAAATTAATTAAACATCAGAGCATAAGGCCATTGTCCCTGTCAACCAGAATCGGCCCGAAGTGGTCAAGGGATCGGTTTTTTTCATTTAAAGGTCATAACTGCATTTTAATAATGTCGATTTTTTACAATCATGCCTGTATTTGTCGCTCTACCTTTGAGTCTATAAACAGGAGCAGATGTAAATCTAATTTTATGCTCTCTCAAAACTGATAGTCATGATGAATGTAACAGAAATTGCACCAGATGTGTACCGGATCTCACTGTTTGTTAAGGAATTTAACCTGCAGTTCAATCACTTTCTAATTAAAGATGATGAACCCATGCTTTATCATGCAGGAATGCGGCAAATGTTTCCTGCAGTGCGCGAAGCAGTAAGTAAATTAATCTCTCCATCCAAGATCAAGTGGATTGGCTTTAGTCATTTTGAAGTTGATGAGTGTGGTGCATTGAACGAGTGGTTAGAGCTCGCTCCAAACGCTCAGGCTGTATGCAGTGAAGCAGGAGCAATCGTCAATATGGGAGACTATGCCATCAGACCAGCCTATGCGATGGCGGGTAATGATGTATTAAATACAGGGAAGCACAATTACCGTTTTATAAGAACTCCACATTTACCACATGGATGGGATGCTGGCGTGCTCTTCGAGGAAACCGAAGGGACCTTATTGTGCTCAGATCTACTCCATCAAAATGGGGATGTACGCGCTATTACAGATAAAGATATTTTAAGTGTACATAAGGATTCGATGCTTGAATATGATCACGGACCTTTGATGGAATACACACCTTATACTCATCAAACTGCCGGGTTGCTTACTTCCCTGGCTGACCTGAAACCAAAAACCCTGGCAACCATGCACGGTTCTTCGTTTTTTGGTGATGGTGGCCAGGTATTGAAGGATCTCAATGTGGTTATGAAGGAGATCTGGGGAGGTGAGGACACGACAGCTGATACCAGGACAATACCAAACCAGGTCGCAGCCGGGTAACACGGTCTAAATGCCTGTGTAAAAGTTACTCATCTGGTATTAATTGAACTTTCAAGCAAACATAAGGTAGAATTTATTGTTTAGATTGCATGGATGATTTTGTCATAGAGCATGAACCAGGCAAAGACCTGAAACCTTTTGTGGAACTATTTTGGGAGGGTAGTTTTAATTCCAAATCATCAGGGCGCCAATCCATGCGAATGATCCCCAACGGATGCCTGGATTTAATTATTCATCTTAATGATATTCATTGTGATCTTCAAGAAATAAATGCATGGTATCAAAGTCCTGATTACATGCTTATTGGTTTGTTTACTAAACCTTACGAAGTGCAATTTGGAGATCATGTGAAAGTTTTTTCAATTCGCTTCAAACCGGAGGGCATCTACAACATATTTGGAGTTCCTGCTTCGCTGTTCAAGGAACGCTTCGAAGATATGTCCTTGGTTTTAGGACGAGAATTCGAGGACTTCAGCCATCGTCTGAGGGAAGAAAGAACCATTCCCTTGATGATCAAAAGAGCGGAAGAATATTTACGAAAGGTTTTGGAGAAGAATAAGGCGGACTTGAGCTATGTGAATCATGCAGCTGAGATTATTCGAACATGCAAGGGGATCAGGATCGAAGACCTCCCCAAGCGTGTATATATCAGCCAGCGTCAATTGGAAAGGGAATTTAAATACAAGATTGGAATTAGTCCAAAGCATTACCTGCGGATTACCCGGATCAATGAAGTGATGCGTTTAATAGGCGAGAATCAAACAATGGATCTGACAACCGTTGCTTACCAATGTGGTTATTTTGATCAGTCACATTTTATTCATGACTTCAAAAAAATAACAGGTAGCAATCCCACTCTATTTATCAAAAACAGAGAAAGTTATATGTGAGAGAGTAATAGTCGAGATGTTAAAAAAGGAGGTAGCTAAGAACCCATCAGAACTTAGTATTTTCATTTTCGGAATTTATCTTATTGTTGTTGCGGCTGGATTTCTTATTATTCCAAACACTATATTGCCCATATTTAAATTGGCCAAAACCCAGGAGCAATGGATCAGGGTTTTGGCTGTAGTTTTGGGAGCAGTGGCAACCTATTACATTGTTGCTGCACTGAATAGCCTGACACCCATAATCTGGGCAACCGTGTATATAAGATTTGGGATTCTTGTTGCATTTACAGGACTGGTTCTGGTCAAGAAAGCCGAGCCACCTTTGATCATTTTCAGTGTAATTGATGCTGCAGGTGCAGTCTGGACCCTGCTCACACTCACGTAAATATTTTATATCAATTTAGTCCAGATCTTGTATCCTTTGAATGAAAACCATATCACCGGTCTTTACATTAGCCGCACTGGCCTTGGAAAAACCGTTCAGTTTGACCACTTCAGGCCATTTTTAATTGACATTCTAAATGTCTTGGTTTTATGTGAGTTATAGTTTAATTCGTGATCTCGTACAAAGTGGTCAATGGTATTGGTTTTTCCACAGTCCCAAGCAACGTAAAATACAATGCTTACCTGAAGGAAATCGCCCACATTGCACGGAAGACATTTGCCACTACTGTGATGCTTTCCGATGTGAGGATTACGCTGGAAGCGTATGGTACTTTTCAGGACAAATCAAGTTGTGTATGCACAATATCGATTAGGACTTACAACACAGATACCAATAAATGTTGTATATCTGACTGATGGATCACAAAGAAAGATTCAGGTAGGCAATCAGAAGATTACGTTCAAAAAGACGAGTCCTAAAAATCTCGCTGTGAGCCATACTCTAACGTCACTAATCATACAAGCAATTATCGAAAAATCTAATGAATCGAAGAAGGTGAAAGAGAACATAAAATATGCTCCAGTTTGGATTCAGAAAGTTGTACGTAACATCCTAAAATCGATTGATAATGAATAATTGGCCTCCATTTACTATTGAGAAGGATGTATGGGTCACCTTGGTATTACGTATGCTCTTTGCTTCAGAATTGTCTGAGCAAATAGTCTTCAAAGGTGGTATCGATGAAACTTTTGGGGACACTGAGTTTGTGGAAGAACCTTTTGACGTGAAAGCAATAGTCCATTTCGCAGAGAATTGAACCCTCGGGGTCGGTGGGTTCAATTCCTGACACCCCGCAGTACGAAAATGCATTCAAGACCATGTGTTTTATACTCTATTTTAGGGCAATTCGACTATGCAGTTGGCATTATTTCCTTTTTCGGATATTAAAATAATAGTAATTAACAGCATCCGAATTGCTTTCAATTATATCCAGCCTTTTATCCTTATTCAAATCTGCCAAGATAATATCGTAGGTATTTAAATTGTGACTGCCAAGTTGAATTTCATCCCATGAATTTCCTGCTTGTGTATTTAGAAATACCTTATTTGGTTCTCCTACATTTGCAATTACAATGTCGGGGCTGCCATTATCGTCCAGATCGCCAACTGCCACAGAATACGAGCGTGACGAACTACTATCAAATTCCTTTTTATGGGAATAGTCCAGTTCTTTATTCCCAAAATAAACAACATTTGCTTCACCTATATTTGCTGTTACAATATCCTTATAACCATCCTGGTTTATATCAGCCACTGCAATGGCTCTTGTTTCGTCCTTACCAGAGCCATACGGAATTTTTTCAGAAAAGTTAAGTTGTCCGTTATTCAAATAAATGTAGTTCTGCCCGCCATCTCTGTTTGCCAGAATAAGATCCATATCTCCATCTTCATCCATATCAGAAACCTCTACATCGATGGTTGAATCATCAGTAGAACCAAATTTTATTGTTACCCCGAATTGCCCCTTTCCATTATTCAAACAGATTTCATTTTCTTTTCCCCGATTGGTAATGAGTATATCGATATCACCATCACTGTCAATATCTGAGGCTATCAAATTTCGGGTTGGCGCATAATCCTGACCAAATGAACCTGACCGGGTAAAATTGCCTGAGCCATCATTCAAATAAATTGCATTTGGTGCCATATCGTTCCCAACAGCGATATCCAAATCGCCATCTCCATCTAAATCAGCCAGCTCTGTTGCATAACTGGTTTCGCAAATGTCATCCAGTAATTCTGAAACGGTAAAAATTCCATATCCATTATTAATAAAGACCTGATTAGCTTGAGGCCAATGTCTGCCATTAGCTGCTACAGCATCTATGTCGCCATCGTTGTCAATATCGCCTACACAAATAGAAGCTGTTCTTTCCTCTCCTATACCTAGCACTAATCTTGAACTGTGGCGAAATTCTGGTGTCTGACTAAAGCTCAATTGTACTGAAAACAATAATATAAGCAGTAATAAATATTTCATGTGTTGTCCCTAATAATTTTCTTCAGATACGGCAATTAGCTGGCTTTGTGTGCGGAAATACATAATATTATCGGACAGTGCAGGTACTGCCATACAAACCTCCCCAAGGTTGTTTTCAGCAAGTATCTCAAACTCAGTCGATGCTTTTATGGTATACACCGTTCCGTAGTCGCTAACAATGTAAATCTTACCATCCGATGCTACCGGAGAAGCAATAGATGATTCGCCTAATGATTTCTTGTAATGTCGTTCGCCTGTATTTGGATCGAGGCATTCAACGTTACCGTTCCAGCCCACATTGAACAAAAGATTATTGTACAGTAACATCGTGTGCATATACGAACCTCCTCTTGGCTTACTCCATTTCACATATTCGTTGGTGGTTTGCTTATCTTCGAGTGTAATATCACCCTCGGCATCTTTTTTAATGGCAAATATTGGAGCAAAACGGCCATGGGCACTGTTAAAATAGATTAAGCTATCGCCAATTTGCGGTGTAGGTACCGGAATATCGCCTCCGCCCGACATTTTCCAAATTTCATCTCCGGTAATAAAAATCGTAGGCTCCCCTGTGTTTATATCCATTAACTACTACCAAATCCCGGCCGTTTTGGGTATATATATTTGGAGTACACCAACCGGGGTGTTCGTCTCTTTCTTTCTTCCATATTTCTTTTCCTGTTGCAACATCGTAGGCAGCCAAAAATGAGTCGCCACGCACATCGCACTGAATTAGTACAACATTTTTATGAATAAGTGGAGAACTTCCAAATTCCCATTCAATTGCCTCTCGGTTCTCAGCAAAAGCTCCGGCATGCAACCTTCCCAGGTCTTTTGTCCAAAGCAACTTACCTTTCATATTGTAACAATACAAACCTTCTGACGCAAAAAATACAACCAAATGTTTTCCATCAGTTGCAGGAGTACAATTGGCATGCGTGGCCTTGGGGTGCCGTTTAACTTTTGGGACTCCGGAATAAGCTGTTTTTTCCCAAAGTAAGTCACCTGTTTTACTGTTGTAACAATACACATTAAAATCGTGAATCGAGGTATCCTCTACTGGATTGGAAGAAACATATCCACCTGCCCGTAGTAATGAATTATCGGTTTTACTTATCGCAGTTGTAATAAACAATCTATCCTCCCAAAGAATTGGACATGATAATCCAAGTCCTGGAATATCAGCTTTCCATTTGATGTTGGTTCCCTTCTCAACATCCCATTTTTCGGGGATAGCAGTATTATCAAGAATACCATTGGCATAGTACCCCCGATACGATGACCATTGTCTTTTTACATCAGTATCATTACTGATGGAACATGCGGTCATCAAAAGAACAAAATGACATAAAGGAAACTCTTAAATAACTTCATTCTATGTATGGTTTACGGCTAAAATCAAGGTCGTTTAATGACAAAAATAGATTCTTCAACTGAATATAAAAGCAAATATTCCAAACATATAGCTTTACCTACAAGCTGCCAGTAAGAATCAAGAGGTGAATTTATAATAGATGAAATTTTTAAGTAGTTCAAAATCAACAAAATGCTTCATTAATACGTCTTGTTTGTAGTCTAACCCCCAAAACGAACTATCATGAAAAAAGTCTCATTTCTTTTACCTGTAGTGTTCTGCTTTATGAATAGCTGCCAAGACAAACAAGTGGTTGCAGACCTTGAAGCTTATAAAAGTCAAGCAGAAATTGAAAAACTCAACAATTTTTAACAAGTATTTACATTGCCTGATTTCAATATCGGTAAATGATCTTTTGTTATATACTTTGATCGCACTTTTGTTAGAACCACTTTTATCGATGTTGATTAACTCTGGTGTGCCAATGTTTCCTATGGCCTTTATTAAGAATGACTGTGCCCTCATTCGCTGTCTGCACTTGGTTAGCAGAAAATCTATCGTATTTCCATCCCTATCAATAGCTCGATACAAATAGCGCCAGACTCCCTTTACTTTGCTATAAGTCTCATCCATTCGCCATCTTTTACTAACTACCTTCTTTCTCTTGCGCATCTGGATTTCTATTTCAGGCATGAACTTAAATACCCATCTCTGGATAGTGGCATAATCCACTTCTACTCCCCTTATTCTCATTATCTCTTCAACGTCCCGATAACTTAATGTAAAGCGTAATTTCAAATATACTGCTTGTATGATAATTGATTTCGGAAAGCAATGGCCTTTTGTGTCCATTAATGCTGTTTTTTCCAATTAATCACCAAATCCTATGTTTAAGCTAATTACAGATTTATTAGCAGACGTCGCTCAGATGGAGCGCGAAAGCATTTGAAAAAGACAAGCTGAAGCAACAGGCAAAAGCATACCAACTATTTGTAAGGTTAAGAATCTGATGTGAATTATAATTCATGTTCTATTAGGCTTTCATTTTGGACGTTTTCAATAAGGGTTTCAGGTCTATAAAATGTTATAATTCACTATATTTGCAAATAATACTGGAAACAACACGGCAGATAAAACTGAAATTAACACAGCGCGTTACACTGGATATAGCCCGGCAGCATAAACTGGAAATATCACGTATAATTTTGTTTAAAGGATATTATTATGGCGACACCACAGGAAAAATTTGCTCAGGCTTTACAAGAATTGCAAAAAATGCAAAATGAAAAAGGAATTGCAGTTATCAAAGCAAGTGAAATGACACGTACAGTAAAAGATAGACTTGTCGCAAATGGCTTTATAAAAGAAGTTGTAAGGGGATGGTATATTTCAAACAGTCCTGATGAAACCGATGGAGATACTTCATCATGGTACATGTCTTTCTGGTATTTCGTTTCTGTATATTGCAAAAATCGTTTTGGAGATGACTGGTGTTTATCTCCTGAACAATCCCTGATGCTTCAGGCAGGTAATTATACAGTACCAAAACAATTGCTGGTTCGCTCATCAAAAGCATCGAATAACAATCTAGTATTACTCCACAATACATCTATTTTTGACACTAACCTTTCAGTACCAGATACACAGAATAAAACAGTTGTTGAAGGGGTAAACCTCTATTCTCTTGAAGCAGGTTTAATATCTGTTACCGAAGATTTTTTTACACGACAGGTCACCGATGCAAGAACTAGTCTTGCAATGGTCAAGGATGGTTCGATTCTACTTGGTAAACTTCTTGATGGTGGTCATAGTGCTATTGCTGGTCGCCTGGCAGGGGCATTCAGAAATATAGGCAATGACAAAACAGCGGATACAATTATTAAAACCATGAAATCTTCTGGATATGACGTAAGGGAAACAGATCCTTTTGAAGAAAAACTGCCAAACATATTAAATGCCAGAGAAACATCTCCATATGCCAACCGCATTAAAATAATGTGGCATAATATGCGTGAGACAGTAATTGCCAACTTCCCTTCATCCAAAGAATTACCAACCGATATTGATGCTTATCTTAAAGAGGTTGAAGAAAAGTATGCAGATGATGCATATAACTCTTTATCCATTGAAGGATATCGTGTAACCGCAGAGTTAATTGAAAGAGTACGTGATGGTAAATGGAACCCTGAAATCAGTGAAGAGGATAAAAAAGAAAGAAATGCAATGGCTGCTCGGGGGTATTATCAGGCATTCCAAGCTGTCAAGGAGAGTATTAAAGCAATACTGGGAGGAACCAACTCTGGTGAAGTTGCTGACAGCCATCATAGTGACTGGTACCGTGAACTATTTGCACCAAGCGTTACGTCAGGCATTTTACAAGCAAGTGACCTTGCCGGATATAGAAATAGTCAGGTATTTATCAAAGGCTCAAAACATACGCCTTTAAGTCCAGAAGCTGTTCGCGATGCGATGCCAGTACTCTTTGACTTACTTATAGAAGAAAAAGAGGCATGTGTGAGAGCTGTTCTTGGTCACTTTATATTTGTATATATTCATCCATACATGGATGGTAATGGTCGAATTGGACGTTTTCTATTTAATACAATGCTTGCATCTGGAGGATATTCTTGGACAGTTATTCCAGTAGAAGAGCGGGATGCCTATATGGCTGCTCTGGAAAAATCAAGTGTTGATGGCGATATAACTGATTTTGCAAAATTCTTAGGTGAACTGGTAGAAAAAGCTACGAAATAGTTTGGATGGTTCTGTCGCACCTGTTTGGAAAAAACGGACCCATTGACCACTGCGGGCCAATTTTATTTGACAATCTAAATGCCTTGGTTTTATGCGAGTTATAATTAATCTTGTGGTCTGGCGCAAGGTGGTCAACGCTATTGGTTTTTCCAGCCTACCTGTCGAACTTAAAAGTTTCCAGTTTTATATCGTCCATTCCAACCTTATCGAAAGGATATTCCAAATGATCCTGAATATTGAAAAGGGAGATTAATATGAATTCTGTAAATAACACAGTGAAAATTGCGAACCATTTAGATGAATCCATTCCCACATGGTAGATGATGGTTGGAACATAAATAACCGGAAAAATATAAATGGAATATTCACAATAGGCTTTAAGGCTTATTATTGTACGATGTACATGAATGGCATGCAGGTTTTCTATTGATTCATGCAAATCATTCAGGAAACGAAATATTCTGACTTTATATCTGACTGGAATTAATTCATCCTTCTCTGTAATGAAATTGAAAACTTTTTGAACTCTATCATCAATATCTTTTGTGTCGTATTCACTTCTACCAAGATGTACTGTTAATTCATTGCTGATTTCCAATAGAATATTTGTCATTTCCCTTTTATCATCTTCAGTAAGTTTGGGAGAGTTCTTGAAATAATAGTTCAGTGTTAAAAGAGCACTTCTAAACTGACTTAAATACTCCAGGGCCCTTTCTCTGCGCTTAAAGGAACCCTGAATGTTGAAAACCAATGGGAAAATGATTGCAATACTTACAAGGGTTAAGTCAATGTTGTAAGAGAATTCAAATATATAAGATAACACTAAGATTACGAGGGCAATTACCAATGCAATTAAAGTCCTGAAATTTAAAACTACTAGATATTTATTCATTTGATTTAGGTTTAGTGATTCTCAAGTTACAATCTCAAATTCCGGAAATCAAGAATTTTTTTAAAGACAGGAATTATGATATTGAATAACACCTTAGTATCCAACCTACGTTCTTTGGGATTTTGGCAAGAAAAATTTGCCCTTTCTTACACCATTGGTTTTTGGAATTGGCTGGAAAGGCTGTAAATACTAAGTTTGGAGCAATTGTAAAATGGTCTGATACGACCTCGAATCCGTTCCTTTGGGGGAAAACAATCCCATGGAAACCAAAGGTCCTCCTATCTTTCAGATCAAGTTATTTTCGATGCACCTGACTGGTAAACAGCCGTGATATTTTTTTTTGAGATTTGCATCATTTGTTCATTCCGGCTTCTTTACAGGGGGTGTCTTTTTCCTGATTTTTAGTAATTCTCACATCATCAGTGAAGAAATTTTTCAAAAACTGCAGGGCGTTGTCGCGCATGAATCTCTTAATAATTTCCTCGGGTGAAATGGACTTATTTCTTGGGTCTTTCAGGTCATTGGATTTATTCATATATGTTGTGGCATGAAAAAGCAGGTTTTCCTCTAAAATTCCAAAATCATCTGACGTCCAGTATCCATTGGGAGGATCAACAATGCCATCATAATCGGATCCAATGGTAGCTGTATCCCATCCGAATAAACCTTTCTTATCTAAAACCTCTGCAATATGGCGAATCTGATTCCATACTATAAAGGAATGACACCTTAACCGTTCACCACGCTTTCTCTTCCGTCTTTTACGCCTTTTTTGATTTTGGGGACAAAGCCTTCTCTCATCTAACTGAATTCCCAGGAAACCTCCGGTACAATGCATTCTGATTATCTCATCATCGCAGAAATTAATATCCTCATTGTTGAATTTCCCTTTTCCCTTTCCCCTTTTTCCTATTTCCTTATCATCTATTGCTTCACGACCATTCACCGCACCGTGACTGGCTAAAACAGGTATCGGTTCATCTTTATAATCCGTGTCTAATATTTCATAATATCTTATTCTAGATTCTGCACTCATGTGCTTAATATCGATATAGATTCTGCCTGTATCTTTTTCCAGCAATTTATGCAGTACTTTTTCCCCTAAATCGGAAAAACCTTTTCCCATTCCTTCTTCTTGATTTATGATTTTTCCCAGAAGGGGTGACAGGCTTTTCGCATGCCCGCATAAATCATTGTTCATATGGTGTGAAATAGAAACATAAAGTGGTCGGTATTCCCAATCCTTTACTGCTTGAATATTTTGCATTACAACTTCCTCCGGAAAGCTTTCCTTCTTTCCACTATTATTGAAAACATGGCAACCCTCAATGCTGAAAAACACTGAGATTATATCTATTTCCGTCTCTTTCAGGTTAGCATCGATCTGACTGAAATCCCTGGTTAACTTAAATTGATGTGGGTATTCTACCTTATTATCGTTTTGCAGTTTTTCTTCCTCTAAAAAATAGTTGTATTCATTCTGCAATGAATCAAAATAACTTACTTTCTTTTTTCGTGACAGCAAGATATATGCAAAGCCAACCTCCAAAACAATTTTAAGTACAATAAAACCTATGAGTTTAAAAGGCCATCGATAGGTAAATAATCCTCTTTCAATAGGATTCAGACATGCACTTATTATTTTCACATTACCTTTCGTCAGTGTTCTGAAATCGGACTGTGTGAATTTCGTTAAGGTGACGAATTTATTTATTGCTTTGTCAAGTCCTTTGGGAGGATCGTTATACCATAAGCTCGTTTTCTCATTTCTGCCATGCCTGAGATTCTGACTTTTCTTGATGCTCCAGCTGTAAGGTTTTAAAGCAGGATGGCAGTGCATATCAACGTAATACATATTTCTCATGGCCGTCCGTATATGATTATTAGATGGAATGATTTATTTATCTGGAATCATTTCCTTCAATCACGAAAGTTCTAAAAATAAAGCTATTATATAATATCCAGAAAGTCAATAGGGAAGGAATTATTGGGGTATGTCCAATCAACAATGGAATGTTCGCTATTTATCCCCAAATTTGACGAAGAACCATAGGAATGATATCACCTACCGGGAAAAATTGATACCACCTTTTCTTCCTGGATATAAACGGTAATCTTTAGCTGATTGAAAGATTACAATAATGATTTCTACCTGCACCTGCCACTGAAATTAACACAGAGTTCTTCTGAAAAAAATAGATCGTTACTATTACTTAACTTGCTATTAAAGCCAACCCAAGCACGATCGCGGGCTGGATCATCACATACTCGAAGAGACTCATGACTTCCTGAACGAGGGTATCTGAGGGTGGGCTTTCTAACATATTCTACTGGTAATATCGGCATTACAGTAAATTTACAACCTATTTTACTGTAAGTCAATAAAATATATTTGCAGCATAACAGAATATACGCAGATTGTGGCAAAATGAAGCACAGACCATGTTTGTGAAGAAATCCGCACAAATCATTTCAGCAAAGTACAGAGAGGACCTATAGTGGAAAAACCAGAAGACTTGACCATCCTTCGCCAAGATGTGATAAATTAATTAAACATCAGAACAGAAGGCCATTGGCCCTGTCAACCAGAATCGGCCCGAAGTGGTCAAGACGTTCGTTTTTTCCAATTAAAGCCTGGTGCTACAATGGAGCAGTATGTTGATTTTTACAATGAGAAAGTTATACCTGCATGGGAAAAAAGCCAAGAGGGATTAAAAATATTTTTGATGAAAGGTATTCGAGGAGAACAAAAGAATGAAATTGGAATGATAGTCCAATTCACAGATGAAGCGGCCAGGGATATATCTTATAATGCTGATGGAAGTATCACTGATTTTGGGGAAAAAGTACGGGAAAAAGTGGCCCCTATTACTGCTGAAGGGGAGAAGATAGGCACATCGACTTCGAAATATACGGACTGGCTCGTACTCTAGATATAATAGCAATTCAGGATTAGCCTCCGGTTCACGCTGGGGTTTTTCAAAAAAAAAAAAAAAACCAACTCAAGCTAATAATAGTCCATTG
>PVMK01125014.1_pt1 | contig 19174 bp, 20 predicted proteins | sample 1853481 | NCBI WGS metagenome assembly PVMK01 (sample SAMN08533507, study PRJNA380276) | Marine sediment metagenome, whole genome shotgun sequencing project. | reverse complement strand
TCGCCGATCTCGGTATCCGAGTTCGCAGAGATGCTACCAACCTGTGCAATCGCTTTCTCATCTTCGCAAGGCTTCGACAGTTTTTGCAATTCTACAACCATCGCAGTCGTTGCTTTGTCGATACCGCGCTTGAGATCCATCGGGTTCATACCAGCAGCAACCGACTTCAGGCCTTCACGCAATACTGCCTGCGCCAGAAGTGTCGCTGTGGTTGTGCCGTCACCAGCGACATCAGATGTTTGTGAAGCAACTTCCTTCACCATCTGTGCGCCCATGTTTTCAAACTTGTCATCGAGCTCGATTTCCTTTGCTACCGATACGCCATCTTTCGTGACAGTCGGTGCACCAAAGCTTTTATCGATTACGACGTTGCGACCTTTAGGACCCAGGGTCACTTTTACCGCGTTTGCCAGAATGTTCACACCTGCGAACATTTTCTGACGCGCGTCGTCGCCAAAACGAATTTCTTTAGCAGCCATTTCTATATTCCTCTAATTATCTTTTAGTCTTCGATGACCGCCATGATGTCGTCTTCCTTCATCACGAGCAGTTCATCACCATCGACTTTGACTTCGGTTCCGGCGTACTTGCCGAACAGAACCGTGTCACCTACTTTGACGTCCAACGCACGAACATCACCATTTTCTAAGATCTTGCCGTTACCAGCAGCGATCACCTCACCTTTGATCGGTTTCTCCGTCGCAGCATCCGGAATAACGATTCCACCGGGTGATGTGCGCTCTTCTTCCATGCGCTTGACGATGACTCGATCATGAAGCGGACGAATCTTCATGGTTATATCTCCTGTAAACTATTGATTTTTAACCGACTTATGGCGGCTTTCCCGGACAAGCTATTAGCACTCGTCCGCAAGGAGTGCTAATGATAGGCATCAATAGCCAGAATTCAAGGCCAGAGCCGTGAAAATCTGCCAAATACTCGACCCAGATCAATGACACAGCCGTTGCGCAGCAGTATGCTCCGGCGTCCAATGCTCAAATTCTCCAAAATTAGTCATATTCTGCTGTTGCTGCTCGTGTCGATGTCCTACGCGCACGCTCAGGACGACGACCCGCTGCGCCCCGAAGACGCCTATCTATATGTGGTTTCTGACACAGGCGATGCGATCGAGGTCGACTGGGCGATCGAAGATGACTACTACTTGTACCGCAATGACCTTTCATTTGAGAGCGCCACAGCAGGCGTTGTTCTTAGCGACGCGCGTTTGCCGGCCGGCGAGCCGCACGAAGACGAGTATTTCGGCAAGCAACAGGTATTTCGTGAGCACTTCTATGTAACCGTCCCCTACCGGGTCGACGGCGAACGACCAGAGTCGATGGACCTGGTCATTAAGAGCCGCGGTTGCTGGGATGGCGGCCTGTGCTACCCACCGCAGACGTGGACAGAAACGGTGGCACTCAAGCAACCTGCAGCTGATGACCTCACAGGCCTTGCCAGCACGAGTAGTAACGGAAGTTTCGGTGCGGCGATGGGCGACTTTCCGCCGCCCGAAGAAGTTTTCTTCCCGGACGTGTTTGTCATCGACGGCAATACTGTTGAAGTTGGAATCCGCATAATTCCGGGCTATTACGTCTACAAAGACAAGATTAAAGTCAGGTCGCTTAGCGACGGAGCCATGGCCGGGCAGCTCGACATGCCAGAGGGCATAGAGCACGAGGATGAATTTTTTGGCAAGACCGTTGTTTATTACAACGAAGTCGTAAGCCGATTGACGATTGCACGTGCCACACCGGAGGCGATGAACCTGGAACTCGAGTTCGAGTACCAGGGTTGTGCGGACGCTGGTCTATGCTACCTGCCACAAACGGTGGTTCTGACGGCTGAGTTGCCGGCGGCCGATACGATTACAGATCTGTCGATAGTTCGTCCGCCCGAAGAAGAGATGGTTTCGGAGCAGAGTCGGCTCGCACAACTCATAATCAACGGCAATATTTGGCAGGTCATCGCGACCTTCTTCGGGCTTGGTTTGCTACTGGCGTTTACGCCGTGTGTCCTGCCGATGATCCCGATACTGACCTCAATTATCGCCGGCGAAGGTGAAGACACCAGCCCGGCACGCGGTTTTACGCTGGCACTCAGTTACGTTTTAGGCATGGCGCTTGTTTATACAGCCGCAGGTGTTGCAGCAGCCGCAGCTGGAGCGCAGTTGCAGGCGATGTTCAATCAGCCATGGGTTCTGATCGTTTTCTCCGGGTTCTTCGTATTACTCGCAATGGCGATGTTCGGCGGCTACGACCTACAAATGCCGAGCAGTATTCAAAGCAAGCTCGCGGGCATCAGTGGCAATCAGAAAGGCGGCACTACGATCGGCGCTTTCATTATGGGTGCGTTGTCCGCATTAATCGTGACGGCCTGTGTTGCACCAGCGCTAATCGCGACGTTGATCGTCATGGCGGAAACCGGTGATCTGGTGCGTGGCGGAGCGGCATTGTTCGCTATGAGTCTGGGAATGGGCGCACCTCTCCTTGCTGTAGGTGCTGCGCAGGGCCATCTGTTACCGAAGGCAGGCAACTGGATGGTTGCGGTGAAATCCGTATTCGGTTTCATGCTGCTCGGGCTTGCAATCTGGATGCTGTCACGCATTCTGTCTGGCAGCGTAACGCTAGCACTGTGGGCTGTGCTGGTCTTTATGGCGGGCGTATTCATGGGTGGGTTAACGACCCTGACAACCGAATCCTCGGACACACAGAAACTCGGCAAGGGCCTTGGCTTTCTCGCCATTGTCTATGGTCTTTTGATGTTGCTCGGCTCGATGACCGGCGGCACCAATCCGCTGCAGCCTTTGGCTAGCGTCAATTTTGGCGCCGGTGGCGGTGTGATGGTTGCCGAAGACCGCCACATTGAATTTCAGCGCATCAAGACGGTCGAAGACCTTGATCGCGAACTCGCCGCAGCTGCCAGTGAGGGCAAGACCGCGATACTCGATTTTTATGCGGACTGGTGTGTATCCTGCATCGAGATGGAGGAATACACATTTACGGACAGCGGTGTGCAAGCAGCGCTGTCAAATACAGTTTTGTTGCAAGCGGATGTCACCAAGAACGACGAGCAGGATCAGGAATTATTGCAGCGCTTCGGTGTCTTCGGACCACCTACGATAATTTTCTTTGGCAAGGATGGCCAACAACGCCACGGCTACGAAGTCGTGGGGTACATGAAAGCAAAGAAATTCACAGACCATGTGAACAAGGCTTTTACTGAAGTCATCTAGTTAAAGGATCCACCGTGCCAAAATTTGTTTTAGCCAACATCGTTCTGGCGTTCGCGATCGCGGGCAGCTTGATTTCCTGCAGTGAGCAGCAAGAAGCCGCAGAAGAAGTTCCAGTTCAAATCGATGTTCCGGAGAAATCCGGACAGGTCGCGTTTGAACTCGACGATCTGGATGGCAACAAGCGCCAGTTTTCCGAATGGGACGGCAAACATCGCATCGTGAATTTCTGGGCAACCTGGTGTGCACCGTGCCGTCGCGAGATTCCATTGCTCAAGGCGTTTCAAGAACAAAATGGCGCGGACGATTTTCAAGTCATCGGCATAGCCGTTGAATTTCCTGAACCGGTGATAGCGTACGCAGAAGAAGCGCAGTTCAACTACCCGATTCTTGTCGGCGAACAGGACGCGATGGCCGTTGCCGAATCTTCGGGCATTAGTTTCATCGGCTTACCCTTCACAATGGTCGCCGCCAAAGACGGCACGCTGATAGGTGCCCACATGGGTGAAATACATCAGCAACACCTGGACGATATCGTGCGCGTAATGAACCAACTGGATGCTGCTGAGATAGGCGTGGAAGACGCACGCATAGCCCTCGACCTAATGTAGAAACTAGTGACAGTTACCGATGCAGCACCATTTTGGTGCGCGTTTCTCATCGATCCGCCTGTCTGGTTGCGAAAGAAACGAATGCCGGACCACCAATCGGGCGCCCAGACTGCGAGTGCTTGCGCAACGACTCAAGCTCATCTCCCGTAGTAGCGATGGCGATGAATTTTTTCCAGTCGACGACTCGCTCCAGCATCGGGCCAACCGCAACCAATAGATCATCCTTTCCCGCGATGTGCGCATGATAGCTAGACCACTTCCATTGAGCTGGGTCGCTGCATAGGCCCGCCCGCACCGGATTCATCTCAACATATCGCACGGCGGCCAGTAAGTGCTCCTCATCCATGACAAAAGAACGATACCGCTCCTGCCACAAATGCCCTTGCCACCCGTCGCGGGCGTTGATTTGAAGCGCGTACGTTCTATGCGACCGACCGAAGAGCTGCGCTAGGCCGGTTCGTCGATTCGGAACGACTATTAGGTGCACATGATTCGGCATGAGGCAGTACGCCCAGATCGCCACTTCGAGCTTCCGCTTAGTTGCAGCCATGATCTCTATGTACATCTCGTAGTCTTGATCGCAAAAGAACGTTTTTTGTTTTCGCGCGCCACGTTGGGTCACATGGTGCGGATATCCCGGCACGACTAGTCTCGCCATTCTGGGCATAAAGTCACCATTCTTCCTGCGTTGTATCCGTATGCGGAATGATGACCATAGATTCAAACAATTTCGCCACAGATAACTACCGCAACCGTGCAGGAATGCACCAATTTGGGGCGAATTAGGTAACTGTCACTGAATGAGTTACACCAATGTGTTCGAAAATGGTTAGAATTGCCGCCAACTTCGGCAAACTGGTTGCGTTTTACCGCAAATGTCCGATTTATTGCTTTTAAATGGCCCTAATTTGAATCTCCTCGGTTCCCGCGAGCCTGAGGTTTACGGTGCAACGCGTCTCGAAGACATCGAGGCGAACTGTATCGATGTGGCCGAGGACCTGGGACACACGCTGGCCTGCTACCAGAGCAACGCCGAGCACAAACTGATCGACCGGGTACAGAAGGCGGCCAAGGACAAGATCGCTTTCATCATCATTAACCCCGGCGCATTCACGCACACCAGCGTGGCACTTCGCGATGCGTTCCTGGCGGTTGCAATACCGTTTATTGAGCTGCACTTAAGCAATACGTTTGCCAGAGAGGAATTTCGGCACAACAGTTACTTCAGTGATATCGCACAGGCCTGCATGTTTGGTTTTGGGTCTTACGGATACGAACTAGCGATTTACGCTGCCAACCGGCACATCACGAATGCCGAGGAAAATTAATGGACATAAGAAAAGTAAAAAAATTGATCGAACTGCTCGACGAGTCGGGCATCGCCGAAATAGAAATTATTGAAGGTGAAGAGTCGGTCCGCATCAGTCGCTACTCGCAAAACGCACCGGCAATGATGGCAGCACCCGTACCCATGGCAGCACCTGTCGCGGCGGCTGCGCCCGCCGCAGCTGCGGCGGCGCCAGCGGCCGCTCCAGCAGCGGAGCCCGAGGAGACTGGCTTCCAGGTTGAAGCACCGATGGTAGGAACGTTTTACGCATCATCGTCGCCCGGCTCGGCGCCGTTCGTACAAGTCGGTGATCGCGTAAGCGAAGGCGATACGCTCTGTATTATCGAAGCCATGAAGATGATGAATCAGATCGAAGCCGACGTCGGCGGTGTGATCAAATCAATTCGTCTGCAAGACGGCGAACCGGTTGAGTATGGACAAACCTTGTTCGTCATCGATCAACGGCACGCAGACTAAACGGGCGTCACCAGAATGCTCGATAAAGTCGTTATAGCCAATCGCGGTGAGATCGCCCTGCGCGTTCTGCGTGCCTGCAAGGAAATGGGCATCAAAACCGTAGCGGTTCACTCCACTGCCGATAATAATCTCAAACACGTTTTGCTGGCCGACGAGACAGTCTGTATCGGACCGCCGCCATCGACAGAGAGTTATCTCGACATGCCCGCGATTATCGCGGCCGCGGAAGTGACGGACGCTGTTGGCATACACCCAGGTTATGGGTTCCTGTCCGAGAACGCAGATTTTGCGGAACGCGTCGAGACCAGCGGCTTTGTTTTCATCGGCCCGCCAGCGAGTGCGATTCGTCAGATGGGCGACAAAGTATCTGCCATCAAATCCATGAAAGCCGCAGGCGTGCCATGCGTTCCGGGTTCGGACGGCCCGCTCGGCGAAGATCCCGATGAGAATATGCGTATCGCCAGAGAAATTGGCTACCCGATCATTATCAAGGCTTCCGGCGGCGGTGGTGGTCGTGGCATGCGCGTCGTGCACGCCGAAGCCTCGTTGGTTGCTGCTATCACGGTTACCAAAGCTGAAGCTCGAGCAGCCTTCAATAACGATGTCGTGTACATGGAGAAATTCCTGGAAACGCCACGGCATGTTGAGTTTCAGGTATTGGCGGATAGCCACGGCAACGCGATCCACCTTGGCGAGCGCGACTGCTCAATGCAGCGCCGCCACCAAAAAGTCATCGAAGAAGCACCTGCGCCCGGCATTACCGAGGAACAACGCAACCGCATCGGCGAAAGATGTGTACGCGCATGTCAGGAAATTGGTTACCGCAGCGCTGGCACGTTTGAATTTCTGTACGAGAACGGCGAGTTCTTTTTCATCGAGATGAACACGCGCCTGCAGGTCGAGCATCCGGTGACAGAAATGATTACCGGTATTGATATCGTAAGGGAGCAATTGCGCATCGCCGCCGGCGAGAAACTCAGCGTTACGCAGGATGAAGTGAAGATTCAGGGTCACGCGATTGAATGCCGAATGAATGCGGAAGACCCGAAGACATTTATGCCGTCACCGGGACTCATTACGTTGTGGCATGCGCCGGGCGGTCCGGGCGTGCGCGTCGACAGCCACATCTATAGCGGCTACAAAGTGCCGCCCTACTACGACTCGATGATCGGCAAGGTCACTACATACGGAGGAGATCGCGACGCTGCCATTGCGCGCATGAAAAATGCGCTCGGCGAAATCGTCATTGAAGGAATCAAGACGAATGTGCCGCTGCATCAGGAAATCTTCCAACATGCAGCATTCCAGGCTGGCGGCACAGATATCCACTATCTGGAGAAACGTCTCGGTCTAGTGTGATCGAGAGCACACCCTAGCGACGATGGATTGGCGACAATTTGTCATGGATCTTGAAACGCTGAATCTGCAAGCCGTCGAAGACATCTTTGCACGTCACGGAGCCTGCTCAATTGCATTGACCGATGCTGGCGATAAGCCAGTCCTGGAGCCCGCTCCGGGCGAGACTCCACTATGGCCGGACGTGCGCATCACCGGATTGTTTGCAGCGAATGCCAACTTTGACGAATTGCGAACCGACCTCAAAGCGACACTCGGCATTGAAACATTACCGCAGCACGAGATATCGAGTCTGGAAGACCGTGACTGGGAACGCGAATGGCTCAAAGACTTTGGACCGATGAAATTCGGCTCACGCTTATGGATTTGCCCCGGCGATTTTGAGGTTGACGATGAAGACGCGGTGACCGTCCGACTTGACCCTGGGTTGGCTTTTGGAACAGGCACCCACCCTACAACTGCGCTTTGCCTCGAGTGGTTAGACGGACTCGATCTCGAGGGTACCAGCGTGCTCGATTATGGTTGTGGATCCGGTGTGTTGGCGATCGCCGCCTTGTTGCTGGGAAGCGATCGCGCGATCGCAATGGACATTGACGATCAAGCGGTCCGCGCAACCGTGGACAATGCGCTGCGCAACGATGTTCGGGATCGCATAACTGTCAGCAATCATCCCCGTGGCGTCGCCGGTAAATTTGACGTCGTGATCGCTAACATTCTTGCTGGTCCGTTGATTGAACTGGCCGAATCAATTGTGGCGCACGTCAGAGGAAGTTGTTTGCTTGCGTTATCCGGCATACTCTCCGAGCAGGTTGATGAGGTGCTCAACGCTTACCGGCCCTGGATCGAGTTCGAAGAACCCGAGTTTCGGGAACAAGGCGGGCAAGTCTGGGCACGACTAAACGGTCGAAGGACCGAGGACTGAGCGATGTATACCCAGTGCCCCGAATGCGAAGTCGCTTTTCGCGTAACCGCAGCGGTTCTGAAGCAGGCAGCCGGCAAGGTTCGCTGCGGTGGTTGCGGCGTTGCCTTTAATGCACTCGCACATCTGTCCGAGGAAATGCCGGACGCGCCAGCCAGCGAAGACCCGCCACCGCACGCCCTGGAAGTGGAGGCTGACGAGCCCGCTGAACTGGAAGCCGGGACACCGCCGAAATCAATCTCGGCTGAACAAAGCGCCGCTCTCCTAAAAACGCTTGACCAACTGGCCGGCGACGATATTCGCATAGAAGATACGGGTGTCGAGTGGCGCGTTATGAACGTCGATGAGGACGAAGACGGCGAACTTGCAGACGATCCAGTGCCGAGCATGGTGCACGAGGAGATGCGATTCGACGACAACACGCCGCTGCCCGACGACTTTGATCTCGATGCCCCGTCCGCACCACAACTGGACCCCGTCGCTGTCGCAGTCACCCCGAAGCCGACGCCAGCGAATGAAGAATCAAATGTCGATCTGGCATTTGGCGAAGCCGACGAGTGGGAAGACTTGCTCGACGACCTTGAGGAGGCCGCCGTTTCGGCTACTGTAGCCGACGAGTCCGCCGAGGACCCAGTAGAAGGGACAGATATTTCTGCCGAGCTCGCCGCTTTGCCGGACGTCATTGAGATTGAAGCACCGGAGGCAGCGCAAGAGGAAGAGCCGCTGGACATGGACTCGCAGTTTGCCTTGCAGGCCGAGGAAATGGGTATTGACCTCAGCGGCGTACATGCTGTCGAGGAAGAACGCGATACATCCATTGACGAGGATTTGATCGCCGCGGCTTTCGAAGTCGAGGCCGCCGCCAAGGCAGAAGCTTCAGGTGAGACCGAGCAAGACGAAATTGCGCCGCAAGAGATCAATTTGGAAGACGTTGCTCCGGACGAACTGTCGCGTGCTGGCATCCTCGACGAGGATGATTATCTGGACGTGATCACCGCAGAGGATGAACTGGCAGAAGATGAAGTCCGCGACGAACTTCTGCACGAAGATGCCTTGGAAGATCGGGTTCTGGAACAAGCCATCATGGAAGAAGAGGCTACTGATGAGGAAGTTCCAGCCGAAGAAGAAATCCTGCCCGATGAAGCCGCTCTGGAAGCCGACCTCGAACAAGCGCTGGAAGGACTGATTGACGACAGCGATGACGACGACATCGCTCTTAGCGAATTCACGGAACCGGAACAATCCGAAGTACCCGAGCCGACCGAAGAAGAAAGAACGCTTAATATGGCAATCGACCAGGATTTGCTCGCGATCGCAGTCGAAGACGACGACGGATTTACGTCGACCGTCGTGCAAAAGCAGATATCCAGTGCGGATGATGTTCCAGGAGAGAATGAGCCGCTAGCCGAGGCGCCTCTGCCCAGGAGCTCTCAGGCGAAGAAGCTGCTAACGACGAAGCACCCGCTGACGAAGTGCTTGTTGCCGCTGCGCAGGACGATAACCCGTTGATGGAAACGATCATCATGGAGGGTGAGTCGGTTCACAATGAGGGAGAAACGAAACGCCTTGAAGCCGCACGCAAGGCAGCATCACTGAGCCTGAAAGAATCCGGCTTTGACAAAGACAAAGACAACTTTCGAAATTGGCAGCCGCCGAAATACACCATGGCTGCAACGGCCGCTTTGCTATTCGTCATTCTGGTCGTGCAGGTTATTCATCATTCCCGTGAAGCGCTCGCTACTTCGCCGACCTTCCAAAACACTGTCGGCCCGGTATATCGCATGGTCGGCAGTCCTGTAACGCCCGCCTGGGATATTAAGGGCTGGCGTTTTGAAGCCACCAAAGGTAGTACCGACGAGGATGATCAGGTGCTGACCATCTATTCGCGCGTGGGCAATAAATCCGACCATACTTTGCCCTACCCGCTGGTACATGTTTCATTGACGGATCGATTCGAGGAAATTATTGGTAGCCGAGTCCTGGAACCAAGCGAATATCTATTCGACAACGCAGACCCGCGGCGCCCTGTGCGCCCCGGCGAGACTTTCAACGCGGTGATCGCCATTGACTCGCCGTCTAGCGACGCAACCGGCTTCAAACTTAACGTTTGCTATCGACTGGAGAGCGGACAACTTCGCTGCGCCATCGAAGATTTCAAGTAATGAAGATCGGACCGTACGAACTCAGCAGCCCATTTGTGCTAGCGCCAATGGTTGGCATTACCGATGCACCTTTTCGGCAAATTTGCCGCCGCTTTGGAGCTGGTCTAACTACCTCCGAGATGACCACGGCTGACATCAGTCTTTGGCAGACTGCGCAGTCGCGCCGAAAACTGGATATCGATCTTGATGCAGAGCCAATCGCGGTGCAAATCGCGGGCTCAGAGCCTGGGCAGATGGCGATTGCGGCGCAGGCCTGCGTTGAACGCGGCGCGCAGATCATCGACATCAATATGGGTTGTCCTGCCAAGAATGTTTGCAAGAAACTCGCCGGATCTGCGCTGCTTAAGGATGAAAAACTGGTCGCGGAAATTCTCGAGGCGGTCGTAGCGGCAGTCTCTGTTCCGGTTACCTTGAAGATGCGAACCGGTTGGGATACCTCGCACCGAAATGGTGCGCAGATAGCGCGAATCGCAGAGCAAAGCGGTATTCAGTCTCTCGCCGTACACGGCAGGACACGACAATGCCGCTACCAGGGCGACGCTGAATTCGAAACCATCGCGCAAATCAAACAGGAAGTGGGAATTCCGGTTTTCGCCAACGGCGACATCACCACCTTGGAGAAGTCACTTGAAGTTTTGCGACTAACTAATGCAGATGGCTTGATGATCGGGCGCGGCGCACAGGGGCGACCATGGATCTTTCGTGAACTTTTGGCGTTTCATCATGGCGATCAAAAAATCGCGCCGCTAGAAAAAAATGAATTGCGTGATACTATGCTCGGCCATCTAAAAGAACTGCACCGGTTTTATGGGGAGAGTGTCGGTGTGAGGGTGGCTCGAAAACACCTGACCTGGTATAGCAGACAACTCGTAAACGCAGGCGAGTTTAGATACCAGGCGGTACGTGCCGAGAGAGCGATAGAACAAATTCGACTAATCAACGAATACTTTGACCGCGAAGACGGGGGTATTTCGAAAGCAGCTTAGTCGCTACAGGATTTGACCAGAGTGGCCAATAAAAACGAAAGCAACGGCAATAAGTCGCTACATAAACATACGGAAGACGCGCTCGAAATTTATTTCGAGAGCTTGAACGGCGATAGCCCCGGCGATCTTTACGATCTTGTTATTGGCGAGGTGGAACGACCCTTGTTTAAGGCCGTGCTGGACTACACGCATGGCAATCAGAGTCAGGCCGCCGGCATTCTCGGTCTCAACCGCGGCACGCTGCGCAAGAAACTGCGTTATTACTCTTTGATTCAGTAGGAATTTATTCATGTTAACGGTGCGGCGGGCGCTCTTGAGCGTTTCCGATAAGCATGGCTTGATCGCGTTTGCCTCCGGGCTTGCCGAATTAGGTGTCGAAATTATCTCCACCGGTGGTACCTGTCGCGCGCTGCGCGAAGCTGGACTCGATGTCATCGAAGTCAGCGACAAGACCGGATTTCCTGAAATTATGGACGGCCGCGTAAAGACGCTGCATCCGACGATCCACGGTGGCCTGCTCGGTCGTCGCGGCACCGACGACGCGGTGATGGATGAGCATGGCATCGAGCCGATCGATCTGCTGGCCGTCAATCTGTACCCATTTGAGCAGACCATTGCGCGTGACGACGCGACCATCGACGACGCGATTGAGAATATCGATATTGGTGGCCCGGCCATGATTCGGGCAGCGTCCAAGAATCACGACAGTGTGGCCGTGGTGGTAGATCCATCTGATTACGACGCCGTACTTGAGGCGCTCAAGGACCAGATCTTGTCGCCGGAAATGCGACGCCGGCTTGCCGCCAAAGCCTATGCCCATACCGCAAGCTACGACACGGCAATCACCAGGTATTTGTCAGCTTCGCTGAACGACGATCCGCTCGGCGAGCGATTTCTGTATGCCGGCAAACTCGTGGATCGCATGCGCTATGGCGAGAACCCACATCAGGATGCCGCATTTTACGTCGATCAGCAGGCGCCAAAAGGATCTCTGGCCTCGGCAACGCAGTTGCAAGGCAAGGCCTTGTCTTATAACAATATTGCGGACAGTGACGCGGCACTTGAATGTGTACGGCAGTTTGAGCAACCAGCCTGCGTCATCGTTAAGCATGCGAATCCTTGTGGTGTCGCTGTAGCAGAGGACATCACCACAGCCTATGAGAAGGCATTTCAAACTGACCCGACGTCCGCATTCGGCGGCATCATCGCCTTCAACCGCGCGCTGGACGCGCGAACGGCCACGGCAATCGTCGACAAACAGTTTGTCGAAGTCATTGTGGCGCCGGATGTAGCGGCCGATGCCGCCGACGTTTTGTCGAAAAAGAGAAACGTTCGCGTGCTGGATACAGGTGCATGGGAAACAGCGAGCGGCGGCCAGGAATTCAAGAAGGTGTCCGGCGGATTGCTGGTACAGGGCAGCGATCTCGGCAAGATTACGGCCGACGACCTCAAGGTCGTTACAGATCTTGCGCCAACGCCCGAGCAGATCGCAGACATGTTGTTCGCGTGGATCGTAGTGAAGTACGTCAAGTCGAACGCTATCATCTTTTGCAAAGACAACATGACTATTGGTGTGGGCGCAGGCCAGATGAGCCGCGTGTACAGCACCAAGATCGCTGCGATCAAGGCTGCCGACGAGGGGCTGTCTGTGCAGGGCTCGGTGATGGCGTCGGATGCGTTCTTCCCGTTCCGTGACGGCATCGATGCGGCGGCCGAGACGGGCATTGCGGCTATTATTCAGCCCGGCGGCTCGATGCGTGACGATGAAGTAATTCAGGCGGCCAATGAACATGGTCTGGCGATGGTGTTTACGGGCATGCGACACTTCCGGCACTAATGAAAATACTTATCATCGGCAGCGGCGGACGCGAACATGCATTGGCGTGGAAGTGTGCGCAGTCGAATGACGTCGAGGAAGTAATCGTCGCGCCTGGCAACGCAGGCACAGCCCGCGAAGCAAAATGCCGCAATGTCGCTGTTTCCTCGGATAATATCCAAGCTTTAATGCAACTCGCGCAAGACGAAGACATTTCGCTGACTATTGTTGGCCCGGAGGCGCCACTGGTCGCCGGCATTGTTGACCGCTTTGATGAACTCAAGCTGCCCTGCTTCGGACCGAGCGCTGCTGCATCGCAACTGGAAGGCTCGAAAGCCTTCACCAAAGATTTTCTCGCGCGGCACAATATCCCGACCGCGAATTATCAGAACTTCGTCAAGCTGGACCCGGCACTTGCCTATATACGTGAGCAAGGTGCACCGATCGTCATCAAAGCGGATGGTTTGGCAGCAGGCAAGGGCGTCATTGTGGCGATGACGCTTGAAGAAGCCGAGGCAGCGGCAACCGACATGCTGGCGGGCAATAAATTTGGCGATGCGGGAGCTCGTATTGTGGTCGAAGAATTCCTCGACGGTGAAGAAGCCAGTTTCATTGTTATTTCGGATGGCACCACAATCCTGCCGATGGCGACGTCGCAGGATCATAAGGCCAGAGACGAAGGCGACACCGGACCCAATACGGGCGGCATGGGTGCGTACTCCCCTGCCCCGGTCGTAACGCCGGAGATCGAAAGACGCATTATGGATGAGGTAATTCGTCCTACCTTGGCTGGAATGAAGTCGGACGGCGCGAATTACGTCGGCTTCTTGTACGCTGGCCTGATGGTGATGGCCGACGGCACGCCCAAGGTCATCGAATTCAATTGCCGGCTGGGTGACCCGGAAACACAGCCGATCCTGGCGCGCTTGCAGTCCGACCTCGTCACGATCTGCAACGCAACACTGAACGGCACGCTTGCCGAACAACCCGCTGAGTGGGATTCGCGTGCATCACTAGGCATAGTCCTGGCCGCAGGTGGCTACCCAGAGAGCTACGCGAAGGGTAAGGCAATTAGCGGGCTAAGCAAAGTGAGTGGTGCGACGCAAAAAGTGTTTCACGCGGGTACGACGGTCGATGGCAACGAAGTCGTTACCAGCGGTGGCCGGGTTTTGTGTGTGGTGGGCCTTGGTGACTCGGTAGCGAGCGCCGCCGACACTGCCTACGAAGCCGTGGACAAGATTCAATGGGAAGACGTTTATCTGCGACGCGACATTGGTCATCGCGCTATCACGCGTGAAAGGAACTCAGGCTAGTCGGGTGCTGACGACGAGCGAAGCTAGCGCCGCGATCTTGGCTGCCATGCCGGCCGCCGCTACCGAAACAATTCAATTGGAGAACGCGAGCGGTCGAGTATTGCAGCAATCGGTCGTTGCAGAACGCGACCAACCACCGTTTGATCGGGTCACGATGGATGGCATTGCGATCGCGTATGCCGACTTCGACAGTGGCACGATTAAATTTCCGATTCAGGCGATGCAGGCCGCTGGCGATCCAACGCAGACTCTTGAAGCCGGTCATTGCATAGAAATTATGACGGGTGCATCACTACCAAATGCTGCCGACTGCGTTGTCCCTGTAGAACGCATCAACGTTATTGATGGTGCGGCTGAAATCGAAGCCGACTACGCCGCCAAGCAACAGCAATTCGTTCATCCACGTGGCTCCGACCATGCCAAAGGCACGCTCTTACTCGCGCCGGGCACGCGCATATCGCCAATGGACATCGCTATTATCGCGTCCTGCGGTTTAACCGAGGTCTCTGTGGGTGCTGCCCCAACGATCCGCGTCATATCAACCGGGAATGAACTCGTGCCCGCAGGCGAAACTATTGAGCCACAGCAGATTCGATTGTCGAACGGCCCGGCTATGATCGCCCTGCTTGAACAACACGGCTACGTCGACTGCCAACATGATCATATTGTCGATGAACCCGAGATACTCAAGGAGCGCATCGCCGCGCATCTGGATGCAGCGAACGTGTTGATACTCTCGGGCGGCGTATCGATGGGCAAGGCGGACTACGTGCCGCAGGTTCTCGCGGAACTCGGCGTGGAGGTCGTTTTCCACAAGATCAGCCAACGCCCAGGTAAACCAATGTGGTTTGGCATAGGGCCGCATGGTCAGGCTGTGTTCGCATTGCCGGGCAACCCGGTATCGGCTCTGGTCTGTTGCCGCCAGTACGTCGTGAATGCGCTGAATTCTGCCGCCGGAGTACGCCCATCAACACCTGAATTTGCGAGTCTTGCACAGGAGTATGTCTTCAAGCCGCAACTAACCTGCTTCCTGCCAGTTAAGCTGGTATCCGCAGTGAGTGGCCAAATTTTGGCAATGCCGGTGCAGACCAATACATCAGGCGATTTCGCGGCATTGAGCGGCACCGCAGGCTATGTCGAATTAGCACTTGCGACAACTACGTTCCCAGCGGGAACAGGAGTTCAATTACACCGCTGGTAGCTGAACGAGGTAGTGGGGAACAGACTTTGGAGTTGCTTGAGAAAAATATCGAATGCCCTTACTGCGGTGAGAATCTCGACGTGTTGATTGATCAATCCGAAGCAGGCCAAACCTACATTGAAGATTGTCAGGTTTGTTGCCGACCAATCAACGTTAGTCTGGTCGCCGATCTCGACGGAAATATTAGTATTCGCGTACGCAGCGATAATGAGTAATCGATGTTGTTGCGAACACAACAATCGCGCCGTAAGCTAAACGCATCAAAGCTTAGACCTTAGGCATCACGTCAATCACGCTTGTGGACTTGGAATAACCCTTGCTCTCAATCTCTTTTGCGATTTTTCCTGTGTGCGCAATGACCGCGTTTGCTATAGCCATAGCCGGCCAAAAGCGAGATATTCGCGGAGCGTTGATCACCGCTCTAGCTATCTGGTTGATTTCCTCTTTCTTTCTATATTCGGCATCAGATCAATGGCGAAGTTGGTGGATACAGTATTTTGCGGCGCTCGTCATGACTTCTGTTTCGATGTTGTTGATTGTTCTACCAATGATCGCCGTTCGTGGCTCGGACTGGGTCCGAGGACGGCTGGCCGCCGGACTAGCTGGAAGTGTAGTCGCCGCATTGGTGTTCCCTGGCGTAGTGCTTACCACCGGATGTTTGATCTTGGGAGACTGCTTGTGATGCCGCATTGAATAATCTGGTCATTTTCGATGGCGTGTGTAATTTTTGTACTAAGTCGGTGCAATTAATTTTACGACACGAATCAGATGACGTTATTCGATTCACACCCCTGCAATCTACGACCGGCTCCAGGCTGATGCGCGAGCTTGGAATCGATCCCAGTGATGCTGAGACCTTCGTGTTTATTTCGAACGGCAATGCTCTGACCAAGTCAGACGCAGCATTGGCTCTAGCGAATCATTTGCGAGGTGGGTGGCGCATTCTTCGAATCTTTCGGTTCCTGCCCCGCTCTTTTCGAGATTGGGGTTATGGGATTCTGGCTCGCAATCGCTATCGTTGGTTTGGTCGGTACGACACATGCATGGTACCTTCGCCGGAAGTTCGTGATCGATTTATCAATGATTAGTCCTGCAACCTAACAATGCGCTTCATTGATGCCGCCTGGCTTCCGTCACAGTTCTTGCAGTGGCGACAACCGAGCCGTAAGCTGATCGCATTAAAGCTTAGACCATAGAGATCACGTGACTTACCCGAGTGTATTCCGCCGATACCTTTCGGCTCTCTTGGATCTATTGGTCATTTGGATGGGCGTATTCCTCATCATTCAAATACCGGCTCTTTCCGGCTCGAACCAGACAATCGGAATCGTTGTCGGTGTGTTCGTGCTTACTTACGAACCCGTTCTGACATCGTACTTTTGCACGGCTGGCCAATGGTTGTTTCGATTTCGAGTCCGAACCGTCGACGGTCACAATCAAATCTCAATCGGCCATGCATACGGTCGACTGATCATTCAGTACCTTCTTGGCATTATTTCGATTCTAACCATTCCCTCACGTGCGGATCGACGGGCGATACATGATTTCGCTACGGATACCATAGTCATTGAGGCTTCGGCAGATGATCTCTAATATTTCGCTGCATTGATGCCGGCTGATTTTTGTCACGATTCTTGCAGAGACAACAACCGCGCCGTAAGCTAATCCCATCCAAATCCGGACTTTATGCAGCATCCACGGACCTCAATATGTGCAGAAACATTAAAACTTTGTTTAATTTCGAACCGCCTGCCATTTTGGAGAAATTCCGATGACCAATAAACTACTCACGGCTCTCACCTGCGTATTTCTCGTATCGATATCCGCAACAGTCACTGCGTCCGAAGTGGATGAGGCTCTGATTTTGGAAACACTCGAGTCCTGGGCGCAGGGTTGGGCTCACCGAAACGCTGAAATGGCTGTTAGCGACTACGCCGAAGATACCGATTGGACCAATGCGTTCGGTGATCGCTTTGAAGGCAAAGAGGCTCTCCGCAAGGGGCTCGAATATATCTTCAGTCTCGACTTCGTCATGGCCGGTGAATCTGAAGGGCACGAGTTCGACGACATTTCGTTCTTGAGCAACAATGTCGCGGTGGTGCGCAGCAAATTGGTTCGAGTGAACCAGCTAACTTCTACTGACCAATTCATGCCAGATCGTCACATCAATCACTTGCGGGTCTACGAAAGGCGCGGTGGGCAATGGTTAATAGTCAGCCATATGATTTCCCAGCAGCAGCCACGACGGTAGCGCAAAGAATAGATGATCAGGATTCACATGAACAATCGACTAATGCTAGTCGCTTGCTTGTTTGCGAGCCAACTTCTGGCTGCAACATACAACCCGTACGAGGATTCGAAAATCACGCCTGAACAATGGCAGGACTATTACGACTCTGTGCAATCCGAATTCGGCGAGACCAAACAAGAAGTATCCGATGCCATGCTGGTGCTTTTTGAAGACGCGTCATCATCTACCTACTATGCGTTTACTCTGCCTGAGCATCCGGCTCATCCCGCATGGATTACGCGAAAACTCGTGGCGCGAGATGGCGACATTTCGATGGAGTTGATTGGCTATTATGCGGGCGATGAGGAGCCGTTTTCGGAGTTGTTTCAAGATTACACAGAGCTTTCGTATCAGGTACAGTCGGATCTGAAGGCACGAAAGGAGGCAGATGAATGAATCACGCGCGCGTAGGGAATTGGGTCCAGCTTACTGTAATACTCACTATTTTTATGCCAGCGCTCGCCCTGACACATCACTCACGTAGCAACTTTGATCTCGATACGGTGCTCGAATTTCACGGAGTGATTATCGAGTACTCCTGGCGCAATCCGCACACGTTCGCGACGCTGGCCGTCACCGACGATGCAGGTGAGACGAAACAGCTGCTGTTGGAGCTCAACTCAGTATCAGTATTGACTCGACAGGGCTGGACGCGCGACACACTAAAAGTCGGTGACGAAGTCACTGTATTTGCCAATCCCGATCAAAACAGTAGCAAGAACCTTTATTACTCCAACTACTGGATACTGCCAGGCGGACAAATGATCGCCTCGGCCGGCGGAGGTACTCCCGACGAGATACCGCGCTCACCGCGCCGGCAAGTCGATCAGTCGGCACGCTCTGAAGACCTTAGTGGTATGTGGGTTGTAGAGGGCGGTTTTTTCGGCCGGCGTCGAGGCGATCAGCCAGGTGGTGCTGCGCCACAGCGCAATGCTGTTTCACTGGGTGGACAAACACAGGCTGTCGGCCTGCCGTTGACAGCGAAAGGCCAGGCAGAGCTCGATGCCTGGGACGTAGAGAAGAATCCGTTTTTTCGCTGTGAGTCCAAGACGCCCCCCGCGATCACCTCTCGCTTGGGCGCACACAAGATAATCCGAGAGAACGACGACAGAATAATTTTTCGTCATGAAATTCTGGATGTTGAGCGCATCATCCATATGAACGTCTCCGAACACGCTGCTGGAACTGAACCCTCTCACCTCGGGCATTCTATTGGGTGGTTTGAAGGTGACACGCTCGTCATAGATACCGCATTGTTCGCAGCAGCCACGTGGGGCATTGGTAGTGGCGTTTCTTCAAGTGATGAGAAACATGTTGTCGAACGATTCACGCTAAATGACGATGGCAATCGAATACGGCACGAGTACACGATTGAGGACCCCGTCTATTTATCGGAACCTGTATCGCTGTCACAGACCCTCATGCTCGATTCGACTTATCCTAGATACCGCATTGTTCGCAGCAGCCACGTGGGGCATTGGTAGTGG
>PVMK01128240.1_pt1 | contig 19175 bp, 16 predicted proteins | sample 1853481 | NCBI WGS metagenome assembly PVMK01 (sample SAMN08533507, study PRJNA380276) | Marine sediment metagenome, whole genome shotgun sequencing project. | reverse complement strand
CGCTATATTATTTTGCTGCTGCCTTAATACTGCTTTCTCTTTTCACTGCTCCTGTCTCAGGAGAAACTCTCGTGGAAAAAATGATACCAAAATCAATTTCTCCTGGACTTGACCATCTGGCAGAACTCATCTGTTCTGGGAACCAGTGAAGACTTTGAACTTGACAGGATAGAACCAATCCTCGATTTTATACAAAATCAAAAACCAGACTCATCCCTCTACTATCCTGAAAAAAAGTTTGATGCAACACCGATCTATTATGAATTTGATCTCAACCTGGATCTTGAAGAGATAATAAAATACTCATATAACCCTAAAATACCTGTTGCCGCGCTTATGCCTTCTTCTTTACGGTCCTCGACCTGGGAAAACGCGGAAAACGAACAGAACTCCCCTTCTCTTCTCTGGAATTCATTCCAGGACCTTGACAAACCCTTAATTATAAACGGTACCGAGCATACGGTAATTACACCGGACATCACCAGCGGAGCCTACTATGGATACAACCAGAACAGAAAGATGATCCTTTGCAAATATAAGGGCAAAAAACTTTTCATATCACTTGCAAAACAGAAGGACAGGTCTGATGTGGGGCAAAAAAGGCCTGGTCCTTGGCAGTGATTCAGACTGGAACTATTTATATTCAGGGAAAAAAGGCACGAACCTTCCCGGACTTGGATGGGTCAGCTCATACATGTATGATTCATGCACAATCATGATCTATTATGAGATGGACCCGAATGAACCTTTGGTAAGATGCGCTGTGTTTAAATGGCTGAAAGCAGGCTGGTCAAATATTAACATGGTCAAAAAATCTCATATTTACAAAGGCCTTGTACGCTATGAAAACAGCTTTAAAAGAAATTCTCGAACATCCTCTGCTGCCAAAGCCTGAAATACTCGAAAAAATCTTTGCGGGTTTTAGAGAAAAACCCATTGAGGAATTAAGAAAAGGCACAAAAGATTATTTCTGCTATCTCAATACCCGTTACAAAGACAACAAAAACCTGGTAAAGACAAAGTTTAACAAACTTCTGGTTGATAATAAATTTCTCATGCAGATGACAAAAACTGAAATGGTATCTATTCTTTCAGTTGAATATATAAAAACTGTTCTGGGAAAAGAGCACAGCAGCACAGACCTGCTAACCAGAATAAGCAGGTAATGCTCTATATTTTATATAAAACCGCGCGTTAAAAAAACATTTCATAAATATGCCTGACACAAACAAACCTGAAATACCTTTCGCCTCAATGCTCGCTCCGCTGGCAGGAGTAAGTGATCTTCCCTTCAGACGGCTCTGCCGCAAGTTCGGCTGCAGCCTTGCTTACATCCCCATGATCAGCGCAAAGTCAATAGTTTACAGCAGTGAGAACACCGAAAAGATGCTTGCCATGCATGATAATGACAGACCCCTTGGAATTCAGTTTTTCGGGCGTGAACCGGACATGATTGCCAAAGCCATGGAAATAACTTCAAAATACAACTTTAATACCATTGACTTAAATGCTGCCTGCCCTGTAAGCAAGGTTACTAAAAAAGGTGAGGGCGCAGGCCTGATGGAAGACCCAAAACTGATAAAGAAAATACTTAAGGTAATGGTAAAGAACTCTGATGTTCCAGTAAGCCTTAAGATAAGAGCCGGATGGAGTCAGACTAACGTAAATGCAAAAGAGGTTGCTCTCTACGCACAGGACGCGGGCATAAGCGCTCTTATCATCCACGGCAGGACAAGGGCCCAGAAATACGGCGGCAGAGTAGACTTCAATATAATAAAAGAAGTTAAAGGTGCTCTGGACATTCCGGTTATAGGAAGCGGTGATTCCTTTTCCGCGGAAATGATTAAACAAATGATGGATGAAACCGGATGCGATCATGTTGCAATAGCAAGAGGAGCACTAGGCAACCCCTGGATATTTAAGGAAACAGAAGAGCTTTTAAAGACCGGAAAAATTCCTGAAAGACCGGATATTGCTGAAATAACAGAGACCATGATCGAACATCTCAACGCTTATGTTGATTTTTACGGAGAATATTTAGGCGTGATGATATTCAGGAAATTTTTCGGCTGGTACACAAAAGGCTTTTATAATATAAAACCCTTAAGGGGGCGGGCGTTTCTCACCTCAACCCAGAACGAGATGACAGACATCATCAATGAACTTCACGGTTTAAAAACCGGCCTGCGCAGAAGTATTGAAAACGATCCCTCTTTTCCGGGAATAACAGACTGATGAGATTTACTTACAGACAATCAGCAGCCAGAACTCCACCCTAATTTAAATCAATCAAGACTCCTTGAAAAATATCTTCTTTTAAAATTACTTAAAATAATTTATGGTCTTTTTGGTGCAAGAAAGGTCGATTTTTATCGCTAATCTTGGCCGGAGCGTTTCGTGGAAGCCCGATTCTGAGGTTGGGGCTGAGCGAAACAAATCATGAAATCAGTTTATTTGCCGGGAAGCCCCGTGCTGTTTCGGGGAGCTTCACTTTTGAGGCATACTGAATTGGGTAGGCTATCTGAAGTAATGTTGAGTTTAATTTTATATACAATCCCTTCTTTTCCCTTATCCGTCTCTGCGATTTACAACTTTCTTTTTAAGGATTTCCAGATCTCCATCAATTAAAATCGGCTTTGTTGTATTTGTCGGAGGCTCATAATAGTAATATTTATTACCTGTAGTAAAAGTTATTCTTCCGATTTGAATCATAGAAGTTTTGCTTTTCACTTCATTATATTGTCTATGATTTGACTTGAGCTTATTGCTTTTATAAACTTTTATATGTTTACTGCTCCCTGTTGTTGCTGCTTCGGAAAAAGAAATCATATTTCCCTCTCTAACCGATTATTTAATCTAGCGGGTCTTTTGTCGGCTTCAATTTATATTGTTATGTGTTTTAGACTTGAAAATTTAAAATTATATAGAATCTTAACCTTTTTGTCTATAGGTGTATTACCTCATTTAAAGTAGGTATGTACCCCTAGATAAAATGAGGTAATACACCTATAGACATTTAAAAAAATTAATTATTATTACTGAGTAAGGTGGGGAAGGAATCTTTATGTGGATTTACATAAAATTTAAATTAATGAAAGGATTAATGCCTTGGAAACAACTTTAAATTTTAAAGTTGACCGGCCTGATGATAATGGTCAAATTTATCCTCGTAAATTATTAGAGAATGAGTTAAAAAGAAAAACATCTAAAAAAATCTTATTCATTACTAAAGATGTTGAGCTAAACCCCTCTAATATTATTGGGATAGTTAAGGAAAGTTCAATTTTTGCAGATGGTACAATCAAGATTGATTATGATCTTTTCCCTCAATTTAAAGATTTAGAAAAATTAGGATTATTGTTAACTACGAATGGTACAGGTGACATGGTTAAGGATGGAAAATTTTATAGAACAACTGGATTAGTAATTAATAATCTATTCTTCCCCCCTGCTTTGAATGGATATATTAAATGTGAAAAATGTAAAAATGATTTTTCACTATGCAATAATTTCAATGAAGAAGAATGCGAGAGGAAGAAATTAATCCAACAAAATTATACAAAAATAATTTACTCCTAGAAGGAAAAAGTTTCATCTTTATTAGAAATTGCTAAAATATTAAACGTACTGAATAGTCAATCAAATATAGATAAACTTAGTCTATTTAATAAAGGTTTCAACTCCTTCCTTTTTCACATAACCACGAGCAACCTTAACAGAACGTAAAGTCAACATTACGTCTCACCCGATTGGCTGTTTCTACGCAAAAACCCATTCACGTTGTTTTGACATGCTGAAATATTTGCGAAACACAGAAAAGGAAAAGGGATAAATCCTGATTTTGGATCATACCGAAGAATAATTCACTAATTGCCTAACTAAGACTTAAACTTATACACTTCTCCCTTTTCAAGCCCCTTTTCAAGGCTATTGACACACACACATTCTTCCCTTATACTTTTTAATCTTAATATAATTACTTAAAATATCTGCTGAAAGTGCTTCAATGAAAAAACTGATTACCTCTGCCCTGCCCTATGTAAACAATGTACCCCATCTGGGTAACATTATCGGCTGCGTTCTTTCTGCTGATGCCTATGCCAGGTTCTGCCGCTCAAAGGATTATGAGGTGCTTTATGTGTGCGGAACCGACGAATACGGAACTGCCACCGAAACAAAAGCCCGAGAAGAAGGCATTAGACCCCAGGAAATATGCGACAAATATCATAAAATCCACAAAGACATCTATAAGGATTTCAATATCTCATTTGATATTTTCGGAAGGACCTCAACCAAAGAGCAGACAGAGATCGCACAGAGCATTTTCAATGACCTTGACAGCAACAATTTAATCTCAGAAAAGACCTCGCAGCGGACTTTTTGCGAAAAATGCAGCATGTTTCTCGCAGACCGGTATGTTGAAGGAACCTGCCCTCACTGCGGTTTTGAAAACGCACGCGGCGACCAGTGTGACGGCTGCGGAAAACTTTTGGAACCGGAGGCCTTAAAAGACCCCAAGTGTAAAGTTTGTGAAACAACGCCCGTACTCAAAAAAACATCGCACCTGTATCTTAAACTTGACAAGCTTCAGGAAAAACTAAAGAGCTGGGTAGAAAAATCTCAAAAAGAGGGAGACTGGACAAGAAACGCGATCCAGACAACCCAGAGCTGGTTTGAAAAAGGGCTCCAGCCGAGACCGATCACAAGGGACCTGATCTGGGGCATCCCGGTACCCAAGCCCGGTTATGAAAATAAAGTCTTTTATGTCTGGTTTGACGCGCCGATCGGATATATTTCAATTACCGCAAAAGAACTGCCCAACTGGAAAGACTGGTGGCAAAACCCTGATGAAGTAGATCTTTACCAGTTCATGGCTAAGGATAATATACCGTTTCATACGGTGATCTTCCCCGCATCACTAATTGGCACCGGAAAAAACTGGACCATGCTTCACCATATCAACAGCACCGAATATCTTAATTACGAAGACACCAAGTTCTCAAAATCCAGAAACACCGGCGTGTTTGGCGATGATGTTAAAAAAACCGGCATCTCTGTTGACCTGTGGCGTTTTTATCTGCTTGCAAACCGCCCGGAAAGAAATGATTCAAATTTTAACTGGCAGGACTTCATAGAAAAAGTAAATTCCGAGTTTATTGACAATATCGGCAACCTGACAAACAGGGCCCTTGTTTATCTGCAGAAAAATTTTGACGGTGAAATAAAAGATCTGTCTCTGCCGGACACTCACAAAGCTTTTATTGAAGAATGTAAAAAGGGGTTTAAAGAGATTACAGCATCCCTTGAAACTGTAAAACTCCGCGAGAGCCTGCGCCAGATACTTGCCATTGGAAACATCGGCAATAAATTCTTTCAGGACATGACCCCCTGGGACAAAATAAAGACTGACCCTGAACACGCCCATGCAACCGTTTCCGTGCTCACCTATTTAATAAAAAATATTGCAATCGCGATCGAACCGTACATGCCTGAAACAGCTGCAAAAACATTTAAAATGCTTAACCTGCCAAAAATGAAATGGAAATCACTTGGATCTTTTAGCGGCCTTGACAAACACATAATCGGCAATCCGGAAATACTCTACAAAAAGCTGGATAAAAAACTTGCTGAAAAGTTTCGTAAAAAATTCAGCGGTGAACAGCCTGACTTTGGAAAGTTCAGGATCGTTGCCGGTCAGATAACAAAAGTAAAAATCCATCCGGATGCGTCACACCTTTATCACCTCACAGTCGATCTTGGCGAGGAAAAAGAAAGATCAATTGTGGCAGGCCTGGTTAAACATTATTCCCCTGAAGACCTGACAGGTAGAAAAGTGTTTGTGCTTGCAAACCTGAAACCCTCTGAGCTCCGCGCCATTCTGTCTGAAGGCATGGTACTGGTCTGTGAGAAAAGAAACAAGATGGAGCTGCTTAACGCGTCTTCTTTTAGTATCGGCGACCAGATAACCGTAGAAGACCAGACCATCGACCATACTGAAATATCAATTGACCAGTTCAAAACAGCGCCGCTGCGTATTGTGAACAGCGAACTGTTCTTTGACGACCAGCAGTGCAGGGTTAACGGTTCACCTGTAACAACTCAAATACTTCAAAATGGAAAAGTCCGTTAATACCATAAGTAAAAGCAAATTCATAAAGCTCTCTTCCCGCCGCCAGCATGAGCTGCTTTCCGGACTGGCCCGCAGCGCCTTATCAGACCTTGATTTTGACCGCTTTTTAGAACGCTATAACGAACTTCATTCATGGGCACAGCTTGACCGTTACATCCATCCCGTCTGGCTCTCAAAAAAAGAAGCCCTTGATGAGTATTTAAATTTTCACTTAAACTTCACATCCTTGCAGACCGACCAGAAGGAAACCGGCAACGTTCTTTCCTGGCAGCCGAAATTTGAGGTTGAAGTCCTCCTTGACCAGATAAGAAGCCCGTATAATGTAGGTTCCATCCTACGTATCATCGATAATTTTGGACTTAAAAGAATGGTACATTCATCATCATGGCTCAGTCTCAGTCATCCTCAGCTCATAAAAGCAGCAAGAGGATGTGAAAAATGGATACCTGTCCGCTTTGAAAAAGACCTTGTGTCTTACCTTGAAAACTCTTCTCTTCCCGTGATAGGCATTGAAAATAATGACAGAGCTGAAAACCTTAACACCTGGTCACCTCCTGAAAAATGCATTATTATTCTGGGAAACGAATCATACGGTATTGCTTCAGCTTTACAAAAAACCTGCTGCAAAACTATACAAATTCCCATGTATGGTTTTAAAAAATCCATGAATGTAACCCATGCACTTGCGGTTATCGCACATAAAATAACCGGGCTTTCTGCATAGATTTAAAATTGTCTAAAAAAACCTTCTATTCCATTGAAACAAATAAAACAATTTTAAAAAAGCACGCAATTGACAGGCAATTTCTTTTATTTTATACTTTGCGCAAATCGCGTAATAAATATTATCCGGCATGAATAATGATTACAGACACAAACCAGACCGGCCAGGAAAATGTATCTGGAGACACCTGCCTTTTTTCACTCAGAATAGACAATACTGAATTTGAAGAGATTCCCCCGGACACAATTGATGACATTACTACCCTGCTGAAACAATACAAGGCGCAAATAATAAACATAGAAAGCACAGAAGTTAACGCCGCCTTCCAGACCATTGAAGACTGCACCCAAACAGCAAAAAGCATCATTCAAAATATCGTACAAACCTCAGCAGAATTTAACAGAACAACATATTTTGTAAAAACAGGCCTTCATCTGATCGAAGAATCACACCTTGATGGAGAACAGCTGCTTAAACATTTTGCCGACTCAATATCCGCGCGCAACAACGCTGAACCAAACGAAATAATTATTACCTCTGAACTGTACAACAAACTTCCACCGGAAGCACAGGAAACCTGCAAAATAAGAATAGACAGCTTGAACTCAAACAGTCCCTTCTATTCTTTATCACAGAAAACTTTACACGAAAAAGACACTCAGGTAATTACCGTCATCCCGTCTGTAAAAACTCTGGGAGACAGGCCTGCCTGCTTCTACTGCGGAACATCTCTGCACTCTCCGGCAGACTGCCCTTCCAAACCCATCCAGAGGTCAACCAACTATATAAATAAGCTTGGCTATGTACCTCTGCCCAGAATCATAAAAATGTTTAATGAAAATTTTTCAGAAATAGCCAGACCATTAGAAAAGGGAAACAGGGAACAACGGTTTGAGACACTTTATAATGAAAAAAATGACGCGCCCCTGTCAATTTACTTTTTCTCTTTTTATGAAATATCAGAAATATTTCAGCTCAGATTTCTTCATCAGCTATATTTTAATACCTCTAAAAAACCGCAGGCACAAAAGGCAGGCTCCCTCAGAATGGGACAGGACTGTCTTAGAGTGTCCCGCTTTAGTGAAGCGGAAGACTGGTTAAAAAAAGCTTTGGTTGAAAATCAGGAAGACTATAGAGTCGTTGTAAGTCAGGGCTTTCTTTACCTGGAACAGAAAAAGATCAATGAGGGATTATCCAGGTTCAGGATGGCGCTTTCATTTCCACTTTTGCCCTCTCAAAAAGCTCCCCTGTATCTTTTATGTGCAAGAATACACGAAATATCCGATGCTCTACTAAAGGCAAAGCAGGAATCAGCTAATGCCGTTAGCGCTGCCAGGGGATGGAAAGAAGCAGAATATTATCATGCCGTGATCCTTGCAAAACTTGGCGATATAGAAGGCGCAACTAAAATATTCAAGAAACTCTTCTATGATCATCCGCGTTATTTATTAATGGCGTTTATCGATCCGTCAATTAACACTGCAGGAGAGGAAATCAAAGAATTTCTTGATTCAGAAATATCCCAGCTCCGTTCAAGAGCGCTTGAAAGTTATGCGAACATTAAAAAGAATAATAAAAAATATGAACAATGGCTAGGCCTGGAAAGCAAAGACCAGAAAAGAGCTTATGAACTCTATCAAAAAGCATCAGGCACTCTTCAGAATGAGAGCATATCCGGACTTGCAGATATTCCGGCTTTTGAGCTTGAAATCAAGGCAATGATAAAACGCTCTATAATGGACCGGAAAAATGCTCTCCATAAAAAAATTTCAAGGTTTGCTAAAAAGCCTCCTTTTTTTGAAAAATACCTGTACCATTATCCCTACAAATTTGCCGTGTCTCAAAATAATGTTGAAACAGGAAAAATATTTAAATCATTATATGACGAAGCCATAAATGAACTTAAGCATGACAAACCGCAGAATCTGGAAAACGCTCAAAAACTGCTTGAAGAACTTGATAAAACATCAAAAACAGTTACCTCAATATACAACAGACTTGAAAACACAAAAACCTTACTTTTTGCAGCTGCGTATTTATTCAGAATGCTGCGTTTTTTTACTGTCACAGGTATTATTTCAGCAGTGCTGTTTATAGTTATCCTTGCGCTTCTAAGGTCTGTTTTCTTCACATCGGGGTTTAAAACACTTGATTATATTTCATTTTTCAGATACGGTCTTTTCGCAGGGGCCTTTGTCGGCACAGTAGCAACAGCTTTCTGGGTAAGAAAAAATCTTTAAGAACTGCTGCTTGAAAAGAACAAAGACTTGACTCGAAATCCAGCTAATGCTAAATTTATAGGTTCAGGAGGAATGGCCGAGTGGTTGAAGGCGGCGGTCTTGAAAACCGTTGACGGAAACGTCCGTGGGTTCGAATCCTACTTCCTCCGCCATTTTTTTATTGGCAAAGGAGAGATGGCCGAGTCGGCTGAAGGCGCTCGCCTGCTAAGCGAGTGTACACCCTAAAGTGTACCGAGGGTTCGAATCCCTCTCTCTCCGCCATTCGACCCCTTTCAATATCATACGTAACTAAAAACAGGAAACAGCCGTTCCTGGGCTTCACAGCTGAAAAACCCGTAAAGAGTCGGATCCCGGACTGCAAATTAAGAACGTACAAAAACTGAATACTTTAGCTGCTTTAATTTATACGCTGCAACATGAGCCATGACAGGATGAACTTTAGGGACCGGACTCTTTACAAAATTGTTAAAGTTAAAATAAAGATCTTTAACTCATTTTTTAAACGAAGCTTGTTACTTAAATAGAAAATGGCAAATAATCCTAAAAATCCCGCACCAAACTCTTCTTTAAAAAACTCAAAAGAACCGACTCAGAAAATAGCTGTTCTGTTTACGGACATGAAAGGCTCCACTACTTTTTATAAAAAGCATGGAAATCTTGCGGGCAGAATAATGGTCCAGAAGCTGAATGACATGCTCTTCCCCATAATCAGAAAAAATAAGGGTGTCATCGTTAAAACTATCGGTGATTCCATCATGGCTTATTTCATGTCACCGGATGAAGCTCTCTGGGCAACAATTAAAATTCAGAAAAAACTAAAAACCTATAACAGTGAAAGCACAGCAGAGGAGCACCTGCTCATAAGAACCGTTTTAAACTACGGTCACGGAATAATCGAAGAGAATGATGTCTTTGGCGATGTGGTCAACATGGCCGGAAAACTGATTCCCTGCTGTGAAGCTCAGCAGATCATAATCTCTGAATCTCTTCATGAAAAAACAAAAAATTCGGAAAACATAACATTTTCACCCTACCGCATAAAAGATGCGAAAAAAGAACTGCTGGGGTTAAAGACCTTCCAGGTAGACTGGGAAAATGCTGAAGAACCTGAAAGTACAGGAAAACTTTACCTGCTGTCACTGATGATTGAAGAAACTTCAAAAGGTGGAAATTATTCGGGAAATATTGAGAAAATATTAAACATCATAAAACATGACTCCAGCAGGCATATAAATATCGAGGAAAACGAAGCAAATGTAATATTCACCAGCTGGAAGACCTGTCTGGAAGCGGCAAAACTATCTTTACAAAAATATCTTGAGCATGCGCCTGTAAGCGGAGATCTGCCCCACATACTAAGATTCGGACTTCATTCAATTGACGAAGAGACCCTTGACAGCATTTCTCCGGCTCAAAGCTTCACAGAACCGATAAAAGCCCGAAAAAAAGCAGATCGTTACGGAATCGCAGTCACTTCCGAATTTTACAATGAAATGAGTACGGAGTTTAAAAACGCGTGCACAATGCAGCAGGAAAGCCCCAGCAAACTTTACGCCTTTCACTGTGAAGACATAAAAAAAAGGTCGTACGAAATCGCGCCCCTGGTTCCGAAAGAAACACACAGAGCTGAAAGCGTTCCCTGTTTTTACTGCAGCAGCATAAAACATCTGACAAACCTGTGCCCCTCCAAGTTTATAAGGAAAAAAACAGGTTTTCTTGAAAAGCTTGGATATGTTCCAAACTCAAGGCTTCAGGATCTTTTTCAAAAAAGTTTTATCTCAATTGTCCAGCCTCTGGAAAGCGGAAAAGATGAAGCCCGTTTTGAAATGCTCTTTAAGGAAAATAGTAAAGACATCTATACAACCGCTTTTTTTTCATTTTATGAAATCTCGGAAATTTTCCAGATAAGGTCCATAAGACAAACCTACATGGGACTCAACCCAAACATAAAAAAACAGCAAAGCTCAAGGAAACTCCTGCTTGGCGAAGACTGTCTCAGGGTGTCCAAACTTGCAGAGGCCACGAATTACTTTAAACAGGCTGCTGAAGAACAGCCTGATGATTACCGGCCGTATATTGCACTGGGAATCCTGCATGTAGAAATATCAAAACCAGATGACGCTATTTTAAATCTAAGCAAAGCGCTTTCATTTTGCATTGATGAAAATTTGAAAAATTACATTCATCTTCTAATCACACGCATTTATGAAATATCAGGAGACCTGTCTCAGGCTCTAAAACAAATGAAAAAGATTGGCCGGCCTTTCTCTGAACAGCACGATATAATATATTACTATGCTGTTCTTCTTGCAAAAGCCGGTGAGACCAAATCTTCAATCGGTATGTTTAAATCATTAATAAGGTCTTCCCCCCGGTATTATCTGATGATATCACTAAACCCGGAACTCGCCGTTATTCATGAGGAAATAACCGGGCTTTTAACCGGGGAATTTACAGCAATAAGAAACAAAAGCAGCGAAAGCATTGAGAATACAAAAAATATACTTGAAAATTACGGCCGTTTGTTTGACGACGGCAATGAAGATTATAAAAAAGCTGAGGATCTTTTTCAGAAAGCACTGACCCTGCACCGAGAGGAAAGCATATCCGGTCTCATAGATGTTAACGGCTATGAATTAAACATTACCACCCTGGTAACCGGAGCAATTGACCGGGCATTCAAATCTTTTAAGAACAAAATACTGAAGTTTGAGAAAGTGCTGAATGATAACTATCAATTCCTGTCCAACTTTCCCTATAAAAGAGTTCTGTCAAAAAAAGATTTTAAGATGAGAGATGATTTTAAAGCACTTATTGATGAAGCAAACCAGACAGCCAATACAAAATCATCCCGGGATCTGGACAAATTAAGTGAACTACTATCTCAGCTCACAAGAGCATCTTTAAAAATACTTCTCAATCAGAAACGCCTGGAAATAGTCAGCAATACCATCTTCGCTGTTGAATTTTCTCTTAAGACAGTTTTTGTTTTTCTATTTTCCGGAGCCCTTACAACCTTTGTGTTTACATCCGTACTTGTAGTATATAAAATGTATGAAAATTCAACTTCTTCTCTTTCCGGAGATGAATTCTCAAGCGTATTAAGGTTTGGCATCTGTGCCGGCGTAATCTTTGCAACTTTTATTACCGGTTTCTGGATCAACAAAAAATACGTCTAAACCTCGTACCGATTGAAAGGCAGCAGACAATGTCTGAATGGTTCATCCTTTTATCTCTTTTTATTTTAGGCAGCATAATCGGAAGTTTTTTGAATGTATGCATACTCCGCATACCGGCAAACATGTCTATTACCTATCCCGCATCCCACTGCCCGGCATGCAAGGAACCCATTCCCTTCTACTTTAATATACCTCTTATAAGTTACATAATCCTTGGAGCCAGGTGCAGGTACTGTAAAGCGCCTATACCTTTTCAATATTTTTTTGTTGAGCTTATTACATCCCTAACTTTTGTCCTGTTATATTTCTTTTTCTGCATATCTCTCCCCTTATTTTTGGCTTATATATTTTCAGCAGCACTTATTGTCATTACCTTTATTGACCTAGAACACCAGATAATTCCGGACAGAATCAGCCTTCCGGGGATTATTATCTGTTTTGTTTTTTCTTTTTTTGTGCCATGGGTAACACCGCTTGACTCTGCTCTCGGCATACTCACAGGCGGCGGCATCCTTTATATCTTTGCAGAGGGATATCATTTCCTGACCAAAAAAGAAGGCATGGGCGGGGGAGACATAAAGCTCCTCGCAATGATAGGCGCATTTCTGGGATGGAAAGGCGCGCTAACCAGCTTAATGCTGGGAGCCTTTATCGGAAGTTTTATTGGAATTATTCTCATCATATTAAAAGGCAAAAACACTAAATACGCCATACCTTTCGGCCCTTTTCTTTCAGCCGGTGCTTTTTTGTCCCTGTTATGGGGAGAACAGATTGTCTACTACTATTTAAACCTGGGAAAATAGAAATCAATTTCTTATAAAATAAACAGCGCAGGGAAGGAAACAAAATCTTTTTTAAACTCAAAACCTTAACCTATTTATCAGAATGAAGATCGGCTTAAAAACAACAATATTCTGGAACCTCACCCTGCTGATGACAGCAGCAATAATTCTGATAAGCTTTGTTGTGTTAAGGGTAACCGAGCGTGAAATATTAAAACAGCGCACAGAAACAGGTGAAGTTGTTTTCTCAATGATAGAATCATCTCTATCCCACCTTAAAGATCAAAACACGGAAAGCAGTATTACCTACTCAAAGATACAACCTTTCATAACCGGTTTGGTCGATGATAAAATTTGCAGCAGGATACTGCTTGTTAACAACCGACATCTTGTAATTATAAAAAAAAAGGGCATTATATAGATGATATTGAACTTAAGCATGCTGACAGCAATAATTCTTTATATAAAAAAACCTATCAGGATCCTGACACTCTGGAATCAAAACTTGTAATCGCAGGTCCCGTATATATTGAGGACAGACAGGCCGGCATACTAAAAATCATCCTCCCGCTCAGCCAGGTTCAAAAAAGCATAGCCGCAGCAGGAAAGTCCATTCTTATTTACATTCTTTTTGACGGAGTAATACTTATTCTTTTTGGTTTCTTTCTTCTTTCCCGTTATCTTGTAAATCCGATAAACAAAATTATAAAACTTACTGAAAATATATCAGAAGGAAACCTTACCCAGACCCCTCTTTTTCTTTCAGACAAAAATGAGATCGGAAAACTGTCTTCAGCCCTTAACACCCTTTCTAAAAACCTGAAAATAGAAAAAGAAAAGATTAATGAACAGTTTAAAAAACTTGAAGAAAAAAACAAAGAACTGCAACAGGCACATGATGAAGTTATCCAGGCAGAAAAGCTTGCGTCCGTGGGAAAGCTGGCAGCAGGCATAGCCCATGAAATCGGAAACCCTATCGGCATCATTCTGGGATATATTCACATGCTGAGAGATAAAAAAACCGATGATAAGGCACGTGCTGATTATCTTAACAGAATGGAAAAAGAGACCGAAAGAGTAAATAGCATTGTGCGGAATTTTCTTGATTACTCAAGACCTGGAAAACAGAACATCAAGGAAATCGATCTTAATAAAATCATACATGAAACCTTCACCCTTTTTTCCTGTCAGAATGATTTTAAAAACATTACTACCTTATTCAACCTTGCGGACAATCTGCCGCCCTTAAATGCTGATGAAAAGGAGCTACAGCAGCTCCTGATAAACCTTGCGCTGAACTCACGTGACGCAATGCCCGATGGCGGCACCCTGACAATAACATCCAGCCTTGACAGTATTGACAAAGAAGATAGAATATGTCTCATCATAACGGATACCGGAACAGGCATACCCGAGAAGAATCAGAATAAAATATTTGATCCGTTCTTTACTACAAAAGCGGAAGGTAAAGGAACGGGTCTCGGACTCTCAAATGTTCACAGAATAGTTAAGTCTTTAAACGGAGAGATTGAGCTTACAAGCTTTTCCGGAAAAGGCACCACATTTACAATCAGGATACCAATTTCAGGGAGACAGCTTTAAATGCCCGGCAAGAAAAAACTTTTGGTGGTTGATGACGAAGAAAACATGCGCCACTTTCTCAAGGCACTGCTTGAGCAGGAAGGTTATAATGTTTTTCTGGCGGAAAACGGCCGCGCAGCTATAAACCTACTTAAAAACGAGAAAATCAGCACCACCCTGTGCGACATACGAATGCCTGAAATGGACGGCATACAATTTTTAAAGGAAATATCAGCCAGAAAGATTGATACCACCGTAATCACCATGTCCGCTTACGGAACCATAGACCTTGCCATTGAGACAATGAAACTTGGAGCATATGACTATGTATCAAAACCTTTCAAACCTGATGAGATTCTGTTAACTCTTATCAAAGCCGAAGAACGAGAAAATCTAAAAAGTGAAAATGTGAATCTCCGTAAAGAGGTGGAGCAGAAATACAGTTTTCATAATATTGTAGGCAAGAGCCCTGAAATAACAAATATCTTTGATACCATTAAAAAAATATCGGACTTTAAGAGTTCTGTCCTTTTAACAGGTGAAAGTGGCACCGGCAAGGAACTAATCTCAAAAGCAATTCATTATAACAGTTCCAGAAAAGAAAAACCTTTTCTGGCAGTTAACTGCGGCGCAATACCGGAAGCACTCCTGGAAAGCGAACTGTTTGGGCATAAGAAGGGGTCTTTCACCGGTGCTATTAATGACAGAAAAGGAATATTTGAAGAAGCGGATAAAGGAACCCTGCTTCTTGATGAAATCGGCGATATTCCCGTTAACCTTCAGGTAAAATTATTGCGTGTTCTTCAGGAAGGCGAAACCAGAAGAATAGGCATGAACACGCCAACACCTGTAGATGTAAGAATAATTGCGGCAACAGCAAAAGACCTTGCGCAGGAAGTCTCAAACAACACTTTTCGTGAAGACCTTTATTACAGGCTGAATGTGCTTCCAATACATATCCCCGCCTTAAGAGAACGAAAAGATGACATCCCTCTGCTGGTAAAACATTTTATTGAAAAATATAACAAAGAACATAATTTAAACATAAAACCGCTAAAACCTTCTGTTCTGAAAGTTCTGATTGAACACTCATGGCCTGGCAATATCCGTGAACTTGAAAATATAATTGAAAGGTCCATGATCCTTGCACAGGAGGACAGTCTTGACCTGAATGACATGAAAAGCACCATCACATCCTTAAGAGAAACAAACACCAACCTTACCACAGAAGGTGTTTATTCAATTAAAAAGACAGTTAGAACCATAGAGAAAAAACTAATAGCAAAAGCCCTCCAGAAAACCGGTGGAAACAAAAGCCGGGCCGCAAAGCTTCTTGCAATCAGCTATCCTTCACTTCTCAGCAAAATAGAAGAGTATGAAACAGATGGGAATAACAGGGAATAGTAAGCTTTTCCGATTTAAATAAAAAAAGGCAGAAAACAAAAAAGGAGGGGGTCTAAAATGTTTTCTGCCTTTTATCAAAAATGCCATAGAAACGCGACATGATGACTATATTTATATAAATAGCATTAAACTGTAAGATAACTATTACTAAATTGTAAAGAAAGTGTAAATTTACCTTTACCTGATATAGGTAAACAAATTATATATCTCCGGTTTTGCCAGAATACTGCAATTTGCAAGCATTATAAACGGGGCAACAACCTTTCCGATCACAGCAGCTGTAGATACCAAAAGAATTGTTTCTTTAATTGTTTTTTTCATCTTCATTCTCCTTCTTTTTATTTCACCTTGATGGTTTCCTGAAAATTTTTACTTCTAATTTTATAAAATTTAAATTTGAAGCTTTTTCTGTACCATCCTTCTGTTATTTTTAAAGATTTTATCAATCTTTCTATGCTTACATTATGTTATATGGATGTTAAGCTTCTATGCTCTGGATGTAAAAAAGTTAAATAAATTGTGAAGAAAATGTAAAAAGAGAGGAAAATTGAAAGAATTTTGACTTTAAACCCGCTTTATTAGAGCATTCAGCCTGCACAGAATGGCATAAAAACTGCTTAACCCTATTTGAAACAGGAATATTATGAGAAATATTCTCAACACAATAGTGTAAAAACTTGAACTTAACTTTAAAATAATCATAATCTAGTTTTAAACCTAATCTGACAAAAGCCTCTTATTAAAAGTGCCCACTAGTCAAAAAATCACCTTTTCACATAACTAAAAATAATATATGATTTTTCAAATCAGTTGAAAGTTAAGGTTATCGCTACTGTTGACTTTTGATGACTCCTGAATTTTTAAGAGTATCAGGAATAATGTTGACTTTGGTTGTGAGAGGAAATTCTTTTAGGCATAGTGAAAATCATTATGCAAGCACCTTATGGAGGAAAATGAAAAAGCTGGGTATTTTTTATGAGATTTAAATATGATAAATGAAAGTTTAGATTAAGTAACTCCAGAGAAAGGAGACTTGTTATGAAGTGGGATAAAGAAGCAGAACAGGCTGCTGAAATGCTGCCGATTCCTCCCATGATGGGGTCCTATGCACGCCTTCATGCTGAAAAGGTAGCACGGAAAAGGGGGTTGAATTATGTAACTGCGGATGTTGTTAAAGAAACCGAACAGGTCTATGCTGATTTTATGGGAAAAGAAAAAACCGGCCAGCTTAAAGCGTTTTTTGCCGGTACAGGGCCTGCGCCCGAGATGGAAGAGGAACTTTTTTTTGAAAATGAAAAGGCGCTTTATTATATTGATACCTGTTTTACCAAGTATGGTGAAAACAGTTCCCTGGTGCGAAATGCACTTAAAGACATGATGCTTTCGGTAATATCTGTTATGGAAGAGGAAAACCTGACTGAAATCATGGCTGACCTTACAACAGGTGCATTTCACGGAGCCAGCCGATTCAACTTGGGAATGACGGGCTGTCCCAACTGCTGTGTTTCTCCGTACATGAAGGATTTCGGTATTATCATGCAGCACCGGGTGGACATAACAGATAAAGAGTGTGTTCAGTGTGGAGAATGTCTGAAGATGTGTATTGAAAAATCCATTCAGCTAACTGATAACGGCCCCGTTATAGACCGGAAAACATGTGTGCAGTGTGAACTGTGCGCCAGGGACTGCCCGACTGGAAAGCTTATTGTTAAAAAAAGGGCATGGCAGGTTATTGCTGGAGGCGGTGGCGGGCATCATCCTACCATTGCCGTTACCATTGAAGATTTTACAAGCAAGGACAGGGTGATTGTAATACTGCGAAACGCCATAGCAAGATTGCGTGACGCTTGTCCCGGCGAATCATTGAGAATGATTATAGCACGGGAAGGCCCCGGAGCTATATGCTGAGTTAACATAGCCACGAGCACTCAAAACTCACATAATATGCCATTATCTTGATTTTGGACTTCTTTTATATAGCCATCTCAACTGTGAATTTTTTAAATAGGTATTGTCTGAAGATAATTAGAACTAAAGGAATAAACATAGATGGCCTTTAAAGAACCTAATTTTATTCATGTCCTTCTTATGAGGTTTGCTGGGGATATACTTGCACGATCCGTTTACAAAAAGAGGATAGAAAGCCTTAACTTGAGGGGAAATGAACGGGTACTTGATTTTGGATCGGGACCAGGTGTTGCGGCAAAATTCATTGCTCAGGAGTTGCAAAAGGGAAATGGCAAATTAACTTGTGTTGATATGTCAAAGGTATGGATGAAAAAAATAAAAAAAAGCTCAGCAAGTTTTCCAACGTTGAATTTAAACTGGGAGACATTTCAGAGTTTCAAATCGATGCCGGTTCATATGATGTCATTTTTATCAATTTCGTTTTGCATGATGTTGAAAAAAACATACGACAAAGGACAGTTAATGCATTATCACGTGCCCTTAAAAAGACGGGGATATTATATATTAAAGAACCAACAAGCAACTCACATGGTATACCAGAAGAGGATATACGCACTCTTATGACCCAAGGGGGGTTAGAAGAGAAGCATTTTGCAATGGACAGATCATTTGCCGGACCGCCGGGTCTTAAGTATTCTGGAGAATATATCAAGCTTTGAATGCTGGTATTCTTGATACTGGTGAATCTGAGTAATGATTAATATAAGATAGGGTTTTTAATGCTCCGCCTTTTTTATTTCACATAACATAGAATAGCGTTTTATCAATAATTGCACTCTACCAGACGCACAAAAAAGAATAAACCAAATTCTTTTGTCAGGTCCACGGAAGAAAATTACCTTATGCAATGATTGATAAAATGATGAACTGAATCGTCTTTATAGGCAAGAGGGCAAAGACATTGAACTGAAAAAAGGCGCAAGCGTACCTAATACGGGTATTATATGCTCCTTACAATTGCCGCGCCCGACGTACGCGATCATCTCAGTGATCGTGAAGTTTCAACTGTCCTCTTCCTTCCAGCTACATAGGGAGCAAAGCTGGCGAACTTCCTCGGACTTTAATAATTTCTCAGGACAGTAAACACCTGATACCATACACAAGAAAATATAAAGTCAAGGGGAACTCTAGAAAAATTCCGCGAAGCGGTTCAGTTCTTCCGGTAAT
>PVMK01127264.1_pt1 | contig 19176 bp, 16 predicted proteins | sample 1853481 | NCBI WGS metagenome assembly PVMK01 (sample SAMN08533507, study PRJNA380276) | Marine sediment metagenome, whole genome shotgun sequencing project. | reverse complement strand
TTTATGTAAAACCGGGTAGAGTGCGCCAAATGTAAGTTTGATCTTGCCAGTGGAGAGTTCTTCCACCTTCTTGGTAATCTCATACCCATACATCCGTCCGTTGTCGGCCAACAACTTTAAAACAATTGTTCTCAAGGTACCTTTCAATAAATCGTTTGCTATCATAACGACAAATATATAACAATATTATATATTACCATATTATATATAAGTATGCTTTATATAGACATTTTAGATCTCTCTGATTATCTGGGTTTTAAAATATTAATGTATCTTGTTAGGAGAAACAAACTGGTGTTAATATGAGAAGAAGAGACTTTATCAAACAGACCTCCAGCGCAGCAGTGCTGGCCACCCTGTTGCCAGAAACATCACTTTTAGGTGCAAACAGATTCAATAATGATATCCAGTCTCATATATGCATATTTTCAAAACACCTTCAATGGCTCGATTACGGGGATATGGCCACACTTGCTGCTGAGATTGGATTCTCCGGGATTGATCTGACAGTTCGGAAAGGCGGACACGTGCTTCCTGAAAATGTGAGGACCGACCTTCCTGAGGCGGTGAAGCAGATTCGTGCCGCTGGCCTTGAGGTTCCTATGATTTCCACCGATATTACAGATCCGGATGATTCGTATACCAGGGATATTCTGGAGACCGCAGGTAAACTTGGGATTAAGCTTTATCGAACAGGTTGGTTCCGTTACAACAACGGGGAAAAAGTGAAAACTCAGCTGTCCATTGCAAGACGACAGATGACTGGCCTGCAGGATATGAATAAAGCTTTCAACATTGCTTCATCCTATCAGAATCATTCTGGTGCATTCATCGGTAGTTCTGGATGGGACCTATTGGAGATTATTGATGGACTTGACCCCGAGTGGACCGGGGTTCAGTATGATATCAGACATGCCATGGTGGAGGGGCCTGAGACTTGGCCCTATATTCTTGAGCTTCTTTCCCCCTATATCAATAGCGTTGATATTAAAGATTTTACCTGGGAAGTAGCCGATAAGGCCAGGGTGGTCAATGTGCCCCTGGGGAAAGGGCTGGTAGACTTTGATCTGTTTCTAAGAAAGTTGCATGAATTTCAACTGTCTCCTGACTTTTCCATTCATTATGAATATCCCCTGGGGGGAGCCGAGCATGGAGCGGGTGAATTAGGGATTTCAAAAGAGGAGTTTATAAAACAGGTGGGGGCTGATCTGAAATTCTTCAAAACCTTGCACCCATAAAAAAAACCGCCAAGCTTTCGCAAGGCGGTATTTTTGTTGGGTGGATGACCGGGTTCGAACCGGCGACATCTGGAACCACAATCCAGTACTCTAACCAGCTGAGCTACACCCACCGTTTAGGAGTGCAAAGCTACAAAAAATTTTATTCCAGAAATATGTTGGGGAAAATTATTCTTTTAGCAGTTGAAGAAAAAGTTTATTGTACTGCTTCATAACGCTGTTCTGGCCATATCTATCCATGGTCTGCTCCCTGATCTTCTGCTCAGAGAATTCATTGATCCTAAGCGTCATATCCTCCATGGCCTTTGCCAGTTGCTCAGCATTTTCAGTATCGATAAGGATCCCATTGTCGCTATTCACAATGGTATCTGGCCCCCCCGACCGGGTAGCAATTACAGGCAATCCTGAGGCCATGGCCTCAATGAGGACAGCTCCAAAAGCTTCATATCTGGTGGGTAAAACAAAACAGGCGGCCATCTGCATCTCCTTTTGCATCTCTTCTCTGGAGATGCGACCCAGGAAGGTGACCACATCAGAAACTCCGGCTTCGCTTGCCTGCTTCTCTAACTCATTTTGAAGCGATCCTTTGCCTGCCAGCCTAATGAAAAAATTATCTTTCCCCCGTTCTTTAAGGATTTGGGCTGCTTCAATTAACAGGTCTACTCCTTTCACATGTTCCAGGCGCCCAGCCCAAAGAAATACAAAAGGTTCCCTATTGCGGGTCATCGTAGGAGGCAAAAACATATCCTCCCTGATCATATTGGGAATGGTTCTAGTCTTCTCCTCTATCCAGGGCAAAAGCTCCTTAAGTCCTGTGAGAAGACTCCCTGACACCAAAACAAGACTGGAACAATTCCTGTAGGCCTCTTCAAAAAATGGCAAGTAGTAGGGCTTTACCATGTTGCGGGCTTTTTCGGTGCTCCACACGAAAAAGCTCCGGTGCTCTACCACCACATATGGGATGCCATACAATTTTTTGATCAGGGAGGCCGCAAATCCGGCCCAGGTAACACTATGGGTAAGAATCAGGTCTGGTTTTCCAAACTCTTTCTCATACCTTTTGTAGAGCCTGGCTGTTCCTGCAGACCATCTTTGAATGTTTTGTTCTTCACTACCGGGTATTTTCAGGTAGACTGAGCGGATTACCCGGAGGCCGTTCTCACTACCAACTTTATATCCTCCAAGAGCCGATCGTCCCAGTTGCAAGACCTTTCTGATCCCTACCACTCTGTTGACAAGCACATCGACCTTCCAGCCCGTTCCCAGGATTGCTTCACTGTGTTCTTTGAAGAAATATCCCCCATCAGGCGGATACCAGGATGGAATAATAAGTATGCGGCCGGGTTTTTTCATTGAACTTAAATTTTTTTACGATTAAGCTCCAGGGTATAGTACTCTTCCGGAACTTCGGGGAAATCTGCAGGCCTGGATGGAAAGCTCTTCCCTGTATATATGGCCGACTTGGTGTGGGCCACATGATATATCCTGTCGGCGCGATTTGGACCTACTCCATCCAGAATGGCGGCCATCACCTCAAACCTCACCTGGTCGGGATGAAATCCATAATCATGCCAGACCACGATGGTCTTGTCGTGAACCAGATTTTCAAATATCTTTTGCGTATCACTCCTTATAAAATCATAGTGATGATCTCCATCGATAAAAATCAGGTCAAATTTCTTATTTAGACTCTTGTAGTCGAAGCTCCTGGAATCCCCTCTTAGCTGTACCACATTCCCCAGATCCTTTGAAAACAGGCGATGCGATTCAATTGTCTTTTCATGCATCCCCAGCTTCCTCATTTCACTATCGGTGAGACAAAGGGTATGGCAACTTTTTGTCCTCGAAGAGAGGGTGGTCACGCTTTCACCCCTCCAGGTACCAATCTCAAAATAGGTGCAATCCTTGATCCCTTCAGCCAAACCTGCCAGTAACATCATATCGGTGGGAAGTGAACCCCCGTCAAGAAAGGTCATGGGGCCCAGCGAGATGGATTCGGAACCAATCAGCTGGTTCAGTTCCACAAGAGGAAGTCCCTTTGGCAATTCATACCTGTTATTTACCTCTTTTTGCCATGAGTCTTCATCGGTAAGCACCCTGTTTAATAAAACGGGTTTCCGTGCGATCCACCAAAGTGCTTTGAAAGCTTTTCCTATTTTACCCATTGCTGTTATTTAGAATGACGCTTTACCAGTTGAATATACCATATGAGGCTATAAGCGATAACCAGTGTACTTAATCCACTGTAGAGAATCAGACCCATATAGACACTGTCCATAATAACACCCACAACAAGCCCCCCAAGCCTGGCCACCAATTTGACCCCATCGATGAACATGGCCACACGCTGCTTTTTATAAAGGTCAGGAATAAATGAAAGGGGCATGACCAGGCTTACCATAAAGATCCAGGGAAGCAGGATTTGCGCATACCGTCCTGCCTCCACCCAATCGGATCCAAAAATAAATCCAAAAACCTGGGGAGCAAAAAATCCCATCAGAATAAATGGAATGATTAATACCTGGAAGGTACGTTTGATAAAGAGCTTTACTTCGTCTAAAATGGAGGCTTCCTGGTGTTGCTTTTCAACAAAACGCTGAAACATCACCTGGTAAAAAGCGTTGGCCACTAGACTAACCGGCCGGTATATGATCATGTACCCAAAGGTATAAATTCCCGCAGTGGCTGTGGAGAAGAAGGAACTAAAAATAAATACCGGAAGTGCCCCTGAAAAATTATTGATCAGTCCCTGCCACATATTGTATTTTGGGAAAAGGCTGTACTGTTTGCCAAGCCTTCGCATTTCTGATAGTTTTAGCCAGCCTGCTTTATGCCTGTTTAGGTGAATCTGGATGGCAATAAATACCAGGAATCCAATGAGCTGACCAAATATTACTCCAAAGATCAATCCGGTGGCCCCAGCAATTAAAAGGCCCAGAATCAGCTTCATCAGGGAGTTCCCCAGGCTTTGTCCAATGTTGGCTCCTGCAATAAGTTTATAACGCTTTTCGCGGTTTGAGTAGTTTCGGAAGGATGTAAAGAGCCCCACCAGCAGGGTAGACAGGGGGATGAAATAGAGCCAGGTGGAGATCTTTTCACTTCCCAGCAAGCTGCTTATCTGTCCATTGAAGGGGATTACAATAAGCAAAAGCAACAGACTGACCACCACACTGATGATCCCCGATAAGCCAAGCAGATTTACCGATTCCTTATCACTCTTCGGGAGCAGAATGGCCAGTTCGTATTTGGCCGTGCTGAAGATGATGGTGATATTTAATATGTTCATATAGAGACCAAAAACACCAAAATCCTCTTTGGTGTAGATGCGGCTCAGAAAGATGTATATGACAATGGAAAAGGCCTGTGCAAAGGTGGTACCCGAGATGAGGGTGGCCACATTTTTAAAAAGTCATTCTCCCAAATATTGCGCAGGGCACGAAACATGACCAAAAGTAAGAATTTAACTGCAATTCTGTCAGAATTTGACCGGTGCTATTCTATGGCATAAGTTTTGACCACACCATTCCTGTTAAATAATTTATATTTACCCAAATTTAGAGTAAATGAGAGCAATGAAATCATCCAACCCGGTGATGACCGGGAAGATATATGAGAAAGCAGGCGGAGTAAGTGCAGGGGCTTCTGTGATGACCATCAACGGAACCATTAATAAAATCGGGCTGATGTTGTTACTGGTCATTGGTGCTGCAGCCTATACATGGAAAATAGTGATGGGTGAGAATCCGGGCAGCGCCGGAACTCTGGCGATGGTGGGGGCCATTGGGGGATTCATAATGGCCATGATCACAGTTTTTCGTCCACAATCCTCTGCCATCACTGCCCCCATATATGCCATCCTTGAAGGCTTGTTCCTGGGAGCCATCAGTGCAGTTATAAATGCCCGTTATCCGGGAGTGGCATTCCAGGCCGTACTGTTGACCATAGGAACCCTTTTCACCATGCTTTTCCTCTACAGATCAGGCTATATAAGGGCTACGCCAAAATTCAGACGGGGTGTAATGATGGCTACCGGAGCTGTATTTTTTGCCTATATGATTAGCTGGATTATGGGTATGTTTGGAATGAGTATTGGGTTTATGCACTCCAATGGTCCATTGGGAATCCTGATCAACCTGGCGATCATCGTCGTTGCCGCTTTGAACCTGATTATGGATTTCGATTTTATTGAAAAGGGATCACAAATGGGTGCTCCAAAGCATATGGAGTGGTATGGAGCCTTTGGGCTTATGGTAACCCTTATTTGGCTCTACATTGAGTTTCTAAGGTTGCTATCCCGGTTTGCCGGGAGGGATTGAGAAAGGTTAGTGGGTTAGTGGGTTAGTGGGTTAGTGGGTTAATGGTTAGTGGTTAATGGGTTAATAAGATCGATGTGAGTGAACTAGAAAAGTATTTTGAACCGTTCAGAGAGGGTATCATAGGACACGAAACCACCTTTGAATCTCCTTATGGCACCAGGCGAATTCTCTATGCCGATTGGATTGCCAGTGGAAGGCTCTATGGGCCCATTGAAACAAAAATTCAGGAGCAGTTTGGCCCATACGTTGCCAATACCCATACGGAGACCACACTTACGGGCACACTGATGACCAAGGCCTATCAACGTTCTCATCAGCTGATTAAGAAACATGTAAATGCGGGTCCCAATGATGTGATTATCACTGCTGGGCACGGTATGACCGCTGTAATCAATAAGCTGATGCGCATTCTTAACCTGAAGGGGTGTGGAGGAGGTGACCGGGACTGTGTAAAGAGGGAAGAGAGACCGGTGGTGTTTATCACACATATGGAACACCATTCCAATCACACCTCCTGGTTCGAAACCACTGCCGACGTGGTGATGATTGAGCCTTCAGGCAGCCTGAGGGTCGACCTGGATGACTTGCGTGCGAAACTGGAGCTGTACAAGGACAGGAAGTTCAAAATCGGTTCTTTTACTGCGTGCTCCAATGTAACCGGTGTAAAAACACCCTATTATAAGCTGGCCAGGCTGATGCATGAATATGACGGACTGGTCTTTATTGATTATGCAGCCAGTGCCCCTTATATGCATATGGATATGCACCCCGAGGATCCCATGGAGAAACTGGATGCCATCTTCTTCTCTCCCCACAAATTTCTTGGTGGACCCGGGTCTTCAGGAGTCCTGATCTTTGATAAGGATCTGTACAAATCTGAGGTTCCGGACAATCCGGGGGGAGGAACTGTGGACTGGACTAATCCCTGGGGCAGGTACAAGTATGTGGACGATATTGAAGTGCGGGAAGATGGAGGCACACCAGGATTTTTACAGTCCATAAAAGCTGCTTTGGCCATGGAGCTAAAGGAGCAAATGGGAGTTGAAAATATACTCTGCCGGGAAGAGGAGTTATTGCAGATAGCTTTGCCGGGATTGAGAAAGATTGAAGGAATTGAGATCCTGGCAGACAATGTGGATAACCGGCTGGGCGTGATCTCCTTCTACCATCCGGATATCCATTTCAATCTCTTTGTAAAACTCCTGAATGACCGCTTCGGGGTGCAAACCAGGGGGGGATGTGCCTGTGCGGGAACCTATGGTCATTTTCTGCTGGAGGTTTCTTATGATCAGTCTGCAGAGATCACTGAAAAAATAAACAATGGGGACCTGACCGAAAAGCCAGGTTGGGTGAGATGGTCATTGCATCCCACCACCACCAACAAGGAAGTTTACGCCATCCTGAATGCGGTAAATGAGATTTCAATTCACCACCAGGAATGGAATAAAGATTATATATACCTTCCAAAAAAGAATGAGTTTCTGCACCAATCGCAAAAGGACGCTCCTCTGGAAGATGAAATGATGAAAGGGTGGTTCACACTATAACCCCGGTTACCAACAGGCAGACGGAAAGGGCATTCCTGGACTTACCAAGGAAGCTCTATCGCAATGATCCCAACTTTGTGATGCCATTTGATAAGGAGGTTAAAAAGGCATTTAACAGGAAGATCAATCCCTACTTCGAACATGGCGATGCCGCCCGCTGGATCGCCTTCAACAAAAATGGCCAGGTGGTAGGACGCATTGCGGCCTTTTATGATAAGATAAAAGATGAATCGGACTATGTGAAAAGTGGCGGTTGCGGTTTTTATGAATCCATCGATGACCGGCAAGTGGCCTTTTTGCTTTTCGATACTGCCAGAGATTGGCTTAAAGAAAATGGCTATGAGGCCATGACCGGTCCCATAAATTTTGGGGAAAATGATACCAATTGGGGTTGCCTTGTTTTTGGTTTTGTAGCCCAGGCCATAGGAATGACCTATAACTTCCCTTACTATCGAGCGCATTTTGAGGAATACGGATTCAAGCTCTACTATCGTCAATTCAGCTTTCATCTCGATCTGGACAAACCTTTCCCGGAACGGTTCTGGAAGATTGCTCAGTGGATCAATAAAAGGGAAGGTTACTCTTACAGGCACTTCAATATGAAGCAGGTCTCCACCTTTGTTGAAGACACGGTAGCCATTTACAATGAGGCCTGGCCATCGCTTAAGGAGGATTTTACACCCATGGATCCGAAATCACTCTATGACGAACTTAGAAAAATCAGATCCATTATGGATCCGGAGTTAATTTGGTATGCTTACTATAACGATAAACCCATCGCTTTTTTTATGCTTATTCCCGATGCCAACCAGATCTTCAGACATCTGAACGGGAAGCTTCACCTGCTCAATAAAATTCGGTTTTTACGATACAAGAGGAAAAATACCATTACAAGGGCGCGCGGGACAGCAGCCGGAGTGGTACCTAAATTTCAAAACTCCGGGGTTGAATCGGGAATTTTCTACCAGCTACGCAAGGTGATGGATGAGAAACCTCACTTCAAACAACTTGAGTTGTCATGGGTAGGTGATTTTAATCCCAAGATGATGGCTTTGTATGAAGCCACAGGAGCCTATCATACCAAAACGCATCATACTTACAGGTACCTATTCGATGAGAGCGTGCCTTTCAAAAGGTATATGGAGGAGGCCCTGGACCCATCAAAACTGCCCCAAACTCCATAATATGAAGCTGATCAGTATATATTTAGATTAAATACTTTGATGTTGTAAATAACATTTTTATCTTTGCATTCCGTTTTAAAAAAAGCGACGATTTAGAAAACAATAAGATCATGAAAAAAGATATACATCCAAAGAATTACAGGCTTGTAGCTTTCAAGGACATGTCCAATGAATTTACATTCCTCACCAAGTCAACTGCAGCTTCCAAGGAAACCATTAAACTGGAAGATGGAGTTGAATATCCACTCCTCAAACTGGAAATCTCCAGTACTTCCCACCCTTTTTATACAGGAAAGATGAAGTTGGTGGATACGGCTGGACGTGTGGATAAATTTATGAGCCGCTACAAGTCACACCTGGACAAGAAGAAAAAATAGAAGGAGATCCCTTCTTTGTGAAAACCGTCTCATTATTGGGACGGTTTTTTTTATACTTTTAAAAAAAAATGGCTCTTCTTCTTTTCGATGATCCTTCCTGGGATAATCTCTTACCCCTCACTTTCACACGCCCTGCTGCCGAGTTAAGGGTAGGCATATTAACAGTTGCAGAAAAATGGAAAGATGAACTGGGGATGCCGGTTTCCTACCTTACACGAGACCACCTGTCGGGGAAGTATCCCTGCCATTCCGGAGAGGATAACTTGCTAATCAATGGCACATTGCTACCAGACAGTCAGGTTATATCTGCCATCAGGTCCCTGAAGGAGGAGAGTGCGTTAATTAAAGACAGAACTCTTTTGGCGGTAAGGACCGATAAGGAGGGAGCAGACTCTTTCAAGACCGATTCCTGGTCGGGGCACCTAACCTTATACCCCGACGAAGTAGGTCTGGTGGATTTTCCCTGGAAGGTATTCAGTCTGAACGGAAGGGAGATTGAGGCAGATCTAAAACGTATAAGCCGGGGCAGAGAGAGTGAGGTCTTAAGTGAGACTGTAAAGGTCATCGGGCCAAACAATGTATTTGTTGAACCTGGATTCAAAGGTGAGCACTTCACCCTGAACGCCTCTTCGGGGCCTGTCTATCTTGGTCCTGACAGCGAAATTATGGAGGGAAGTGTGATACGAGGTCCATTTGCCCTCTGTGAAGAATCGGTGGTAAAAATGGGCGCAAAGATTTATGGCCCTACCACCATTGGACCGGCCAGCAAGGTGGGTGGAGAGATAAACAATTCTGTGATTCAGGCCAATTCAAATAAGGCCCATGATGGTTTCCTTGGAAATGCGGTTATTGGGGAATGGTGTAACCTGGGAGCCGACACCAACAATTCCAACCTGAAAAACAACTATTCTGAAGTAAAGATCTGGAACTATCCCAAAAGGCGATTTCAAAAAACGGGCCTTCAGTTTTGCGGGCTAATTATGGGTGATCACTCCAAATGCGGGATCAATACAATGTTCAATACAGGAACTGTGGTAGGGGTTTCTGCCAATATCTTTGGCCCCGGATTTCCCAGGAATTTTATCCCCTCATTCAGTTGGGGTGGAGCGGATGGTTTTTCTACGTATCGAATGGACAAAGTGCTGGAGGCCATTTCACTGGTGTTGGAACGCAAGGGAATGGAGCTTTCAGCAGAAGACCAAAATATCCTGCAGTATATCTTCGACCAGACCGAGGGATTCAGGAAATGGAATTGAACTATTGATTGATCTACTTACTGATCCAGAAGCTCATCAAAATCCTCCACCAATTTCTGGTCTTTCTGCCAGTCGTAGAGGGTCAGACCTCTCAGGTTGTAATAGTAGTCCCAGAAATTCCTTAGTTCCTGTACATATCCCCTTCGGGCCACGTCTTTCTCTTCACGGGCCACATTCAGGTCAAGAACATCGATCCTGCCGATCAGGAACCTCTGTTTGGTGACCTCATACCTCAGATCAGCAATGGCATCAGCTTTAGAGGCAATGGCCACCTGGTCGTCCTGCAGATTAAACTGCATAACCTGGAGAAAGATATTTTCATTGAAATCGATCTGAGACTGCTTCACATTGGTCTTGACCACCTCTTCAGCCGACTGTGCCATCCGGTATTGACCCTTACCAAGACCCCAGTCCAGGATAGGAATCTGCACCCCTACTTCAACACGCTGATTGTTATTTGGTTCCTGGTAAACCCCTCTGACTCCATCTGCAGTCTGACTCAGTCCAAACTGGGCATAAAGATCGGCCCGTATTCCCTTCTGAGAACGGGCTTCGGCCACCCTTTGCTGCGCTTCAAGCAACTGTCGTTCAAGGTTCATAAGTTCCGGATTATTGTCCTTCGCTTCCTGCAGGGTGCGGCTATAATCCATCTCGATAATGGGCACCTCACTGGGAAGGATCAGCTCCAGGCTCACCCTCTCATTGAATCCCAGAAATGACCTAAGTCTCGATTTCCTAAGTTCCAGGTCTATGGTGGCCTCATTGCGGAAAGCATCGGAGTTCAGAAAACTTAACTCCATCTGCAACAGCTCATTCTCTGCAATGGTACCCAACTGGTAACGTCCCTTTGCAATCTGAAAAAGGGTGTCGGTATTGGCATAATTCTTTACGGATACCTCCAGGTTTATCTGGGCCAGGGTGAGGTCGAAGAAGTACCTTACAGCCTGTCTGCTCACTCTTTCCAGGGCATTCACATAGTCCAGCTTTGCCTCCTCATACTTCATGGGTTCAATCTTCCGATCCCATTTAAGTGGATTATAACCATTGATGGGCTGCACGAATCCAATGGTAACGGGGTAGGCTAAGTAACTGGTAGCTGTTGCATCATCCCCAAAATTGTCATTTCTCTGAAATGAAGATTCCACAAATACCAGTCCGCCTGTTAAACCAATATTCTGATTTAAACGCATATTCAGAGAGGTCTGCATATTGGATTTATATACAAACTCCTCCGTCCCATCGGGCTGGGTTACACTCTCGTAACTATTATTCAGAGAAGGAATGGTGGCCTCCAGCATCAATCCGGGCCTGAACCTGGCCAGGTGCGTCCGGTACTCCCAGTAACTGCTTCTGAACTGATGCCTTGACATTAGTGCCATCAGTGACTGGTCCCTGGCAATTTCAATTACTTCAGGAAGGGACAGTACCTTCAACTCTGTTTCATTTTGAGCGTAGCTATACTCCTGAACACTGAACGCCAGGATTATGCATACAATTGCGATGCGATACATGTTATTCATACCTTAATGATTCGATGGGATCCTTTTCAGAAGCCCTTTTAGCGGGAGAGTATCCAAATATTACCCCCACCGACGCAGAAACTACAAATGAGATAATTACACTGATGGGAGTCACAATGGTGGTAATATCGGCAAACTTGGTAATCAGCCAGGAAGAAACAATCCCGATGATCACCCCAATCACCCCTCCGATTACACTGATCAGTACTGCCTCAGAAAGAAACTGGACCACAATATCCTTCTTTTGCGCTCCAATGGCCAGCCTGGTCCCAATCTCCTTGATGCGCTCCATCACTGTGGCATACATGATGTTCATGATCCCGATGCCCCCAACAAGCAGAGAAATGCTCGCGATGGCTCCCAGCACAACATTAAAAACATCTTTGGTTCGTTGCTCCTGTTTTAATAAAAGCTCGGGTACAGTAATCTCAAAATCTTTCACCTGCTCATGTCGCCTCATTAATAACCTGGCCAATAACTCTGTGGAAGGAGACAACTCTTCAGAATCCTTTACCTGCACGATGACCCGGTCCAGCTGGTGATAATTGGACTCACTATTCTGTCCAGCATTGAAACTAATGGCCATACCTCGTCCAAAATAGCTAACACCTTCGCTTCCTTTTATTCTTGAAGCTACAAGGGCACGATTTTGATACCTCATCAACATGGTTTTAATCGGGACATAAATGTTGTCATTCATCACATTTACCCCTATGTTTTCAAACCTTGTCAGACTCACATCATTCTTTTCAAGGACGCCCACCACTTTAAGCCATACTTTATCAAACTTAATGTACTTGCCTATAGGACTCTCCTTACTAAAAAATTTGTTCTTAATATTGGCACCAATTACGCATACAGGAATGCCATTTTCCTCCTGGTATTCATTAAATGGCACCCCTTCCTGGATAGGCAGGTTGAATATTTCAAAATACTCCCCTGAGATCCCAAGGAGCTTGGCTGTGGCTCTTTTTCCATCTTTTATTACATGACTGCTCAGGGTAATTTCAGGTGAGGCCATGTTCACAGTGGGGAGAACCTCCTCGATGGCTTCCACATCTTCCAGGGTAAGCCCGGGTGAGAATTTTTTAGCCTGCTTCTCACCGCCCTCTTCTGAGTCGCCACCATTACTCTCCACAATGGGAGTGATAATGATATTATTTACTCCCACCATTTTTATCTGTTCAAGGATCTCCTGTTGAGCACCTTTCCCTATGGCCAGCATGGCAATTACGGCTGCCACTCCAAAAATGATGCCCAGTGCAGTCAGCATACTACGCGTCTGGTTTGCCATGATGGATTCAATGGCAATGACAAAGTCATGAAAATATCTTTCCATGGCGCTATCCTCGGCTTTTTCTTACCTGTCTACCTCCGCCCTGAAAGCTGGGAGACTTTTGTTGCAGCTGCTTCATCCTCTCCTGGGCCTCCTCACGCCTTTTTTGCTCTTCTGCCTTTCTCTTCTCGATCTCCTCAATTAAGGCAAGTCCCGTATACTGCATTGATTCGGGATCTGAAGGAATGGACAGATAGAGTCTATCCCCCTTTTCCAAGCCCATCTCCACAACGATGTTGTTTTCATTGGATTCACCCAGTACCACAATCTGTTTTTTTCCACCTCTTGTATAAACAAAGGTCAGACTGTCATTGGCATGAACAGCCTCAAGAGGTACAAACAGAACGCTGTCTAGAACATTGGTTATAACCTCATTGCTGGTGGTCATGGAAGGTCGCAGAATGGTATCCCTCTCGTTAAGTGCAATGCGCACTTCAAATACCTTGGCATCCGTATTGGGCAATTGCTGGCCAATGTTGGCCACTTCAATGACCTCACCGGTAAATCGTTTTTCGGGAAATGCATCCACGCCAATCTTTACTTCCTGTCCCTCATTCAGTTTGCTGATATCAATTTCGTTTACATAGGTCATAGAGATCATGGCCGAAAGGTCCGGAAGTGTGGCAACAGCAAGGTCCCAGGTGTTGATCTCCGAACCTGCAGTTCGCTTCTGCCCGTTCCAGTCCTTCTTGTAGATCACCATACCAGAAGCAGGGGCCATAATATCAAACTCTTTCAGAACCGCCTCCATTTCAGACTTACTTCTTCGGTCCCGGGCCAGGTTAATTTCAGCCTCTCTCATCTCTGCCTGGGCCTGCTTTACTTTAAGACCGTAGTTTTGACTGGCCTGGTCATATGCTCTGGAGGCCTTTTCCAGGGTAATTTCAGCCTGCCTGATGGTAGCAGGAGGTTCATACTGCGATTGTTCCAATGCTATTCCCGCCTCCTCCTTGGCAAAATTGAGATTGATCAGATCGTCTCTCAATTGCCTGAGCTGCATGGTGGTATCCAGCTTGGTGCGCATATACTCTGACTCCTGTTTCTCCAGGTTATCCAGTATATCCTTCAATGAGTTATCTGCTTCTGATCGGTCCAGCGTGGCTACCCAGTCGCCCGAATCCACTACGGTACCTTCGGGAATCAAGTCCTGTATTTTTACCCTGTGAATGCGCAGATTGCGACTCCGCAGTGAGGAGGGTGCCTTGATCTCTGTCTCCCGGATGGCCTGCAACTCCCCGGTGATCATTACTGCAATATTGAATTGTCCAAATTGCACTTTTGTTTCCAGCACAATCTCCTTATCCTTGCCTGAAAGCACTGAATAGAGTATCAGTGCTGCAATAAGTGCAACCGGGACGATTATGGCTATAAGTGTTCTTCTTTTCATGGTTATATAGTCTGTAATCTGTTATAACAATTTGTCGATTATTTTTTTAGCCTCTACGGCAATGCGCTCTGCTTCCTCCGGACTATTGGCCTCTGCATAGAGTCTGATAATAGGTTCAGTGTTGGATTTTCTCAGGTGTACCCAACCCTCAGGCATATCTACTTTCACTCCGTCTACAGTATTCACCTCCATATGGGCATACTCCTTTTCAAAAGCGGCCAGCAGCTGGTCCGCATCAGCGCCTTCAGGAAGGGTGATCTTATTCTTCGATATAAAGTAATCGGGGTAACACTTCCGCAACTCACTGCAGGACAAACCACTTTCTGCCAGATGGGTGAGAAACAGGGCTATACCAACCAGGGCATCTCGTCCATAATGAAGTCCGGGATAGATGATCCCGCCATTGCCTTCACCACCAATCACACAATCCTGGGCTTTCATCATATCCACCACATTAACTTCACCCACCGCAGATGGAAAATAGGATTGATCATATCCTTCCGTGATATCTCGAAGCGCCCTGGTGGAAGATAAGTTGGATGCTGTATTCCCAGGTGTTTTAGACAGGATGTAATCAGATACTGCCACAAGTGTATATTCCTCCCCAAACATTGTGCCATCTTCGCATACAATGGCCAGACGATCCACATCCGGATCCACCACGAAACCCACATCGGCCTTTTCTCGAGTCATGGTCTTTGATATCTCGGTAAGGTGTTCAGGAAGAGGCTCCGGATTGTGAGGAAAATCGCCGGTGGGTTCACAGTATAATTCAATGACATCGTCCACCCCCAGACTATTTAACAGCTGGGGTAAAACTATTCCTCCTACAGAATTAACACAATCGATTGCCACCCTGAATTTCTTGGACTTAATTTTACTTACATCTACCAGGTCCATATTTGCGACCTGTTCAATGTGTTTGACATCCATTCCTGCCAAAGGTTTAATTTCCCCCAATTTTCTTATATCTGCATAGGTATAGTCGTTGGACCTGGCCTTCTTAAGAATGGACTCTCCATCTTTGGCAGAAAGGAATTCTCCCTTACCATTAAGCAGTTTTAAGGCATTCCACTGGGCCGGATTGTGGCTGGCTGTAAGGACAATACCTCCATCAGCATTCAATTCGGTCACTGCCACTTCCACTGTAGGCGTTGTGGCCAATCCAAGCGAAATGGTATGCACCCCCATGGCTGAAAGAGTGGCCGTAACGAGCTGCTCTACCATGGGGCCTGAAATACGCGCATCACGCCCCAGTATCACGGTGGGTTGATCTTTGCCCGATTCGGCGATTAACCATGAGGCATATGCCGATGAAAACTGGACCGTATCGATGGGGGTTAAACCTTCTCCCGGAGACCCACCAATGGTCCCCCTGATGCCTGATATTGAAATTACTAGACTCATTTTTAAAACGGATAAATGTGGACCAATTGCTTGATTTTTAAAACGGAACTAAAGTTAAAATTATTATTCAAAGAACGTATCTTAATTAGCTGTATCTTTGTACCCTTTAACAAATATTAAGAATCTGAATATGAGCGACCGGCAGGGTGGAAAAACCCCAACTAAAAAAAACGAAAGCCAGAGGGCAAAACTGGAGGGGGGAAGCCGGAACTTTGGGGAAAAACCCTTTAGGGACAAACCCGAAAGCAAAAGTTCTTCAAAACCTTCAGCAGGGAAAGATCCCTCTAAACCTTCAGCAGGGAAAGATCCCTCTAAACCTTCCACAAGGAAAGGACCCTCTAAACCTTCCACAAGGAAAGGACCCTCTAAACCTTCCACAAGGAAAGGACCCTCTAAACCTTCCAAAAGGAAAGGGCCCTCAAAACCTATAGCCGGGAAAAAGGCAACGGCCAATGATGACCTGGTCCGTCTGAATAAATATATTGCCGCCTCGGGTATCTGCTCCAGGAGAGAGGCAGATGATCTTATTACAGCGGGGGTTATATCGGTCAATGGAGTAACCACCACTGTTCTGGGAACCAAGGTAAAGCATACCGACGAGGTTCGGTATAATGGAGAGCGGCTCCGCAATGAGAATAAGGTATACGTGGTTCTTAATAAGCCCAAGGATTATGTTACCACCACGGATGATCCCAAAGAGCGGAAAACAGTCATGTTGCTGGTCCAGGATGCCTGTAATGAAAGGATCTATCCGGTGGGTAGATTGGATCGAAATACCACAGGTGTATTGTTATTCACCAACGATGGTGAGTTGGCAAAGAAGCTTACCCACCCCTCATACAACAAAAAGAAGATTTATCATGTGTTTCTGGATAAGGCATTTTCGTTGGGTGATATGAAGAAGCTTGGTGAGGGAGTTGAACTTGAGGATGGATTTACTCAACCAGATGCCATCAGCTATGCAAGCAGTGAAAATAAACGTGAGATCGGCCTTGAGATCCATTCAGGCAAGAACCGCGTTGTAAGGAGAATGTTTGAATCCCTAGGGTACAAAGTGAATAAGCTGGACCGCGTCTACTTTGCCGGGTTAACCAAAAAAGACGTTCCCCGGGGAAAATGGAGGCTTCTCACTGAAAAGGAGATCACCCGATTGAAGATGAATGCATATGAGTAGCCCTTCAGAACATAAAGCGGGATATGTCAATATTGTAGGGAAACCCAATGTGGGAAAGTCCACCCTGATGAATGCCATGGTGGGGGAAAAACTTTCTATTATCACCTCCCGGGCACAAACCACCCGTCACAGAATTCATGGAATCCTGAATACTCCCGAGTACCAGATTATCTTTTCGGACACCCCTGGAATCCTGGATCCCAGCTACAAACTTCAGGAAAACATGCTTAAGTCGGCCAGGTCGGCTCTGGTGGATGCAGATGTGCTTATCTACCTTACCGAGGCGGGTGAGAAACCTGATCCGGAGAGCTCATTTATTCGAAAAGTGGCTGGAACCAGGGTCCCTGTCCTGCTGGTGATCAATAAAATTGATTTGAGCAATCAGGAAAAGGTGGAGTTGTGCATGGAGCGTTGGAATGAAGTCCTTCCCTTAGCCGAAAAAATTCCAATCAGTGCGCTGAGAAACTTCAATATAGAATTGATTTTCAACCGAATTCTTCACTACCTCCCTGTAGCCCCGCCTTACTTTGCGAAAGATGCATTGACCGACAAGTCAGAAAGGTTCTTCACCGGAGAGATGATCAGAGAAAAGATTCTGCTCTATTACAAGCAAGAGATTCCTTATGCCGTTGAGGTGGAGATCGAATCATTCAAGGAAGAACAAGAAATAATCCGCATCCGTGCCTTGATATATGTGGAGAGAGAGAGTCAAAAAGGGATTCTGATTGGGAATGAAGGCAAAGCACTGAAAAAAGTAGGCAGAGAATCGCGCCTGGATATGGAGACGTTTTTCCAGAAGAAAGTGTTCCTCGAATTAAGAGTCAAAGTGAAAAAGGACTGGAGAAACAACGAGAGATTCATTAAAAATTTCGGATACCATTAAGCACTAATTAAGTATGGGAAATATTGTGGCCATCGTTGGAAGGCCTAATGTGGGGAAATCCACTTTTTTTAACCGGCTGACTGAGACAAGGCAAGCTATTGTGGATGAGGCGAGTGGAGTGACCCGCGACCGGCACTACGGAAAAGTGTTCTGGAACGGTTTTGACTTTAGCATTATCGATACCGGAGGATATGTAACAAACTCCGACGACGTTTTTGAAGAGGAGATCCGGAAGCAAGTGCTGCTTGCCATAGAAGAGGCTGATGTGGTTATATTCCTGGTGGATGTAATTTCGGGAATTACCGATCTGGATGAAACAGTGGCCCGGATACTTCGGAAGATTAAAAAACCAGTCCTGCTGGTCGTAAATAAGGTGGATAATTCGGAGCGAATGTATGATGCCTCGGTATTCTACGGTCTGGGGCTTGGAGACTATTTTCCCCTCTCTTCCATCAATGGAAGCGGAACAGGCGACATGCTGGATAAACTTACTTCCATGTTCGATAAGGCGACGGAGGAGGAAGAGGGAGAAGAAATTCCAAAAATTGCTGTGGTTGGCAGACCCAATGTGGGTAAATCATCCCTGGTAAACGCCCTTATTGGAGAGGAACGAAACATTGTAACTCCCATCTCAGGCACTACGAGGGATTCCATTCATACCAGGTATACCAAGTTTAACCACGACTTCTACCTGGTAGATACCGCTGGTCTTCGAAAAAAGGGAAAGGTAAAGGAGGACCTTGAATTCTACTCGGTTATGCGTTCGGTTCGAGCCATCGAACATGCCGATGTATGCATGCTGCTCATAGATGCCACCATTGGCATCGAAGGACAGGATGTGAATATCTTTCACCTGATTGAGCGGAACTGGAAAGGAGTGGTGGTACTGGTCAATAAATGGGACCTGGTGGAGAAGGAGACTCTGACCATGAAGCAATTGGAGCAGCAGATAAAAGAACGCCTGGAGCCTTTTACAGATGTCCCCATCCTGTTTATATCAGCGCTGACCAAACAACGCATTCACAAGGCACTGGAAGAGGTCATCAAGGTTTACGAGAATCGCCGGAACAGGGTTCCTACCTCCCGTCTGAATGAGGTGATGCTAAAGGCAATTGAGGATAACCATCCACCCTCTGTAAAAGGTAAATACATGCGGATTAAGTATGTCACCCAGTTGCCCACACATGCTCCGGCATTTGCATTCTACTGTAACCTGCCTCAATACATCAGAGAACCCTATAAGAGGTATCTCGAAAATCAGTTGCGAAAGCATTTTAACTTCAAGGGAGTTCCCATTCGGATCTTCATGCGGAAAAAATAGGCAAGATTTTTGTAGTATTGTAAATACATATGAGGAAGATTGGATATATCATAGCATTCGTGTTGACTCTCCTGGTCTCATGTGAAGAGATTGCCCCTAATTACCCCATAGAGCCTGTGGTGGAATATCAGTCCTTTGGCTTTTTCATATCAGTGGATGAACTGGGCAATAAAAATCTGGTGGGTCGCCTGACATTCGATTTTACGGATGGAGATGGAAACGTGGGACTC
>PVMK01126883.1_pt1 | contig 19176 bp, 11 predicted proteins | sample 1853481 | NCBI WGS metagenome assembly PVMK01 (sample SAMN08533507, study PRJNA380276) | Marine sediment metagenome, whole genome shotgun sequencing project. | reverse complement strand
CCGTTTCGGCTGTCGAAGGCGACAAACCGCGCAAGGAACGGGCATTGCTCAGCCCCGAGGTCCTGACCGCGTTCGACTTCGCGCTACGGCTTATAATCGATGACGTCCGCTCGGGCGAGAAACGTCTCGGTGGCGGCGAGCTGAACATTACCCTGGAAAACGGCCGGTTCACACTCGATCCATTCCAGATCAATTTTCCGCAAGGACCGATCCAGCTGAGGGGAGTGGTCGAGGCGACCACCGGCCGGGGCATGGCGGGCACTCATATGTGGCCATTGGAGCTGTCGGGTGAGATCGCGAAGACCAAGCTCGAGATTCTTCGTGACGAAGCCGCTGGCACCGCTCCCGATACACCGAGGCTCGCGTACACATTCTCGCTCGAAGGCGAGCGTCTCGACAATTTCGACGCGTTCACCGGCTTGTCGCTGCCGCCACTGGGACCTTACTCGGTTCGAGCGCGGATGGAGGCGACGGACACGTACTACGCCATGCACGAGCTCGAGATTAAAGTGGCGCGAAGCGATCTCAATGGGTCGTTTCTACTCGACGTCGATGGTGAACGCCCTCGTGGCGAGATCAAGCTTAAGAGCAACGTGCTTCAGCTCGACGACTTCGTCTTTGAGAATTGGTCACTAACCAAAGACGCGTCGGAACCAACGCAACCGGCCGAACCGGCGGCGCCCGCGGCAGAGGATGCAGGTGAGCTGAAATCGCTTATCGAGCCCGAGGTGCTGCGATCGTTCGATGGCGTTTTCGAGCTCGAAATCGTCGACGTTCGCTTGCAAAACAATCGCCTCGGCGGCGGCAAGCTTAAAATCGCCCTGGACCGGGGTCGCGTGACGATGGATCCGCTGCAGGTCAACCTTCCGGAAGGACTGGTCAAGGTGACGGTAGTGCTCGACTCGACCGAGGACGCGGGATTTGAGGACTGGCATGTGTGGCCGGCGGAGATCACCGGCGACGTGGCGGGGGCTAAGCTCAAAATCCGTCGCATCGACCCGGGTAAGGTCGGTGCCGCGCGCTATCCGATGAATGTGGCGGCCTCGGGAAAAGAATCCGATTCCGAGAAGGGGATCGCCTACGAGCTCTCGGTCAAGGGCGATCGCCTGGACAGCTTCAACCGTTTCGCGGATGCCTCGCTACCACCTCTCGGACCGTATTCCATCGAAGCGTCCGTGGTTGCATTCACGAACGAGTACTCGATACCGAAGCTCGTGATTCGGGTCGGTGACAGCGATCTACAGGGAAATATGCGCATGACGACATCCGGAACGCGACCGCGTGTCGAGGTGAAGTTGAAAAGCGAGCGGCTGCAGCTTAACGACTTCATTTTCGAGGACTGGTCGCTGGTAGAAGCTCCGAGCGAGCGGCCGAGCAGAGATAAGTCTGAAGGGGAGGAGGAACAATTGGTGAGCGCAGAAGCCGTCGAAGCGCTCCTCACCCCGGAAGTGATGCGCCGTTTCGACGGAAAGGCCGAGTTGAACGTTCAGCAAATCTTGCTCGGTGAGGAGAAGCTCGGTAGCGGCACGCTTGGCGTTGCGCTCGAGAAAGGTAGGCTCGACATTAATCCGGTTACCGTGAACATTCCCGGCGGGTCGATCGACATGGCGTTCAACTTCGAACCGACCGACATAGACGTCACCGCGGGTACCAAGGTGGACATCGAGAAATTCGACTACGGAATCATCGCGCGGCGCATCGAGCCAAACACCGACATGGAAGGGCTGTTTAGCCTCGACATCGATCTCCAGTCGACGGCACCCGCGCCCGAGGACCTGATGGCGCATGCCAACGGCCACTTCGCCTTCGGGGTGTGGCCAGAGAACATCGAGGCCGGGGTCATCGACCTGTGGTCGGTCAATCTGTTCATCGCAGTCATGCCCGCGCTCGACAAGGAGCAGTCCAAGGTAAACTGTACGGTGGGCCGGTTCCAGATGACCGACGGTATCATGAAGAAGGAGACCCTGCTCGTCGATACTTCTCGCATGCAGGTCGGCGGTGACGGACAGGCCGACTTCAAGGCGCAGCACGTGAATCTCGAGCTTGCCCCGACACCGAAGAAAGCCCAGTTCTTCAGCCTTCAGACACCGATTCAGGTGGATGGAGATTTCGGCGACTTCAAAGTCGGCTTGCCGCCGGGGGCGCTGCTCGGGACGAGTTTCCGATTCGTTACGAGCATCGTGACGACACCCATTCAGCGCGTTTTCAACGAAGAGATCCCCGCCGACGGCTCAGCTGCTTGCGAGGCCGCGTATGCCGGCGAGACTGGCTGATCTTCCGACCGCCGGCCACGCTTGAACGGCGGCTTTGGGCCGAGGCTGTGTAAAAAGTCCGGTGTCATGTCGCCGGTGGGGAAAATACTTACGAAACCCCCGTTTTTTGAAGCGCAATCCCATTCTTCGTCTCGTTTCACCGGTAAACGCGAGGGAAAATTGAAAAGTTTTCCCACCGCCTCGTTGCGAACAGACTTTTCACACAGCCTCGGTCGGAAGTGGATATTTGCAGCCACCAGGGTCAGCTCGCGGATATAACCTCTTTCTATCCCACAGTATGACGGCCTGCTGTAAGGCTGAGGCTCGGTTCTTGCGGATTCGGAAGACGTCTAGGTGGGTAAGCTTGGCTGGCCGCTTGGTGACTTATTGGTGACTCGATTGCGCCGAATACGCGCTGCCACGGTGTAAATCTTTGATTTCTTGGCGCGCCCGGATGGACGCGAACCCCCGACCACCTGGTTCGAAGCCACACGGACCAATTCAACACTTCAACTGAAACAGTCACTTGCGACGCTTGCCGCAATCGCAAACCCAACGTAACTCGCTGATTTCCTATTTCACCAAATATCACGGTGGCACAAATTTGGCACATGTGACTATGTCCGGTCACAGCAAGTATTCGCCAAAGTAGCGACGGCTACCGAGGGGATGGGCTCGGCGGCAGCCCTTCTCGAATGCGCCGTGAGAAGTCGGGAACGGCGCCTGCCGCCTTGGCGCGGTCGTTCACGTAGCTCCGCGCCTTCAATTCCTCGAACGGCAGGCTCGTGTCGATCATGCCGCGATCGTACAGCAACTCCGATCCCTTGCCGTTCACGAGGTGTCGCCAGTTCCATGACCTGGCGATGCCGATTTCCTGCGCATGGATTCGGATTGACGTCGTGCAGTTGTGCGTGAACGCATTGTACCACTTGGGCTTCCGCGCAAGTCGGTTCACCTCGTCGAGATAGGTGACGAGAAAGGTCCGTGCCGTGTCGGGGCGAAAGTTCATGCGATAGAGATACCCCTGATCATTGCGGTAGTTGGTCCGGAGCAGGATCACGTCCAGCTCGTCGGCCACCACATAGTAGAGCTCGTATTGTCGGAAGAAGCCGAGGGTGGATGAGTACGACTCGCCGAACTCCTTACGGGTCTCGATCGAGATCGCGAGCGGAGGGCCCTCCTCGAAATTCCAGCTCATGATGGTGTGCGCTATCCAAGGTGATCCCCAGAAGAAGAAGTAGATGTCCATCCCGACGATACGCGAGAGATCGTAGGTGCGCGTCTCCCATCGCTCCGTATAGTCTTCGCTGGAGTGATACTCGAAGTTACGCAGATTGTGGATCGTGGCGAGGTCGCCGTCGATGGCGGCGGTCGCGAGCTCGGCGACATCGCGCTGCCAGTCGCGGTCGTTACTCGGTGGGATCGATAGCCACCACCCGAGCAGCACGAAAAAGAGGACGCCGTACGCAGCGACTCCACGCCGCAGCGGACGGAACCGAATCAACACGACCAGGGCTGCGAGGACGAATACGCCAGCGAGCGCGCCCGCGACGGGTCGGGAGGACGGCCCGTCGATCCAGAGTACCGCGCAGCCCCAGGCGATGGTGACCAGCAGGACGGGCCAGAGGAGCGCGTGGAGCAGAATGCGAACTAACATCGGCGGTCGCAAATTTCCTCCGATAAGCCGTCAGCAGACGTTTACGTCCGGCTCTACGAGGGCCCCGCGGCGAAGATACCCGAGGCTACGCTCCCGACGGAACGCGAACTCGGGCTTTGTGCGTCTCATTCTCCGACGTTTGGGTAGCCGGGCGGGATTTTGTAGAATCCCTCGCCGATCTTCTCGAGAGGGCGCCCGGGCGACCCTGGGGGTAACCCGTAACGCAGCATTAGGAAGATATCGGAGCTGACACGCGGATTCGTGCGAAAGTAGCTGTGACCATAGCTGTCCTGGGCTCCTCCCTCGTCCGCGTTTCTTCCCTCGAACATGATAAACGAGACGCGGTCACTGCGCAGGTTGGCAACATCCAAGTCTCGAGCGCTCACCTTGCTCAAATCCAACGTTCCCACTCGTCCGCGTGGACTACTGAACAGCATCTCCGCAATCCCGACGGCGTCGTCCATGGGCGAAAAGTACAAAGTAAAATTCTCAAATCCATGGTCAACGCGTTCTGCAGTCAATCGCTGCTGCACGACGCCGATATCGAGATCGGGAGCCGCCAGAACCAGATTCTGAATCTTGTATCGCTCGAGAGGATGGACCCCGGCACTACGCGCAGATATGAACAGCTCACGAAGGGCGGCCGTCACCGTGTCCGTGCCGCGACTGTGGGCGATGATGTGCATCGCTTTGACCTCCGGCATGGCAGAGACGATGCTCAGAATCTGCTTCAAGTGAAACACCGTGTACTCACTCGACTCCCGGTCATACGTGTAACCGAATAGACCTGGATAGCCGGCCGGCCAGGTATACAGGAGCGGGACTCCTTCACGCCCCATAAAATGCCAGAACTCGGCCCCCACGTAGGCAGCGTCATCGAAGGTGTTATTGTAGCCATGCACGTAAATGAAGACTTCCTTGCGTGGTGTAAGCGCAAGGCGACGCAAGACCTCTCGCCGAAGCCGATCCGCGGCTTGATCTTCCCTGGCCGTGTACTCCCTGTCCTCGATGAATGCGTTGTCCACGACCGTGTAGGGAGCCGGAGTGCGTGGAAAACGCCCGATCTCTTCGACCGAGCGCACCGAAAGTTCGAAGACACGGGCAGAATCAGACGACTGCGTGCCTTCCACGAACGTATCCCAGGTGAGATCGTGGCCTATATCCACCACCACGCTGCCGAACGCGACGGATTTCGAGCGGCCATAGCCGTATCGCAGGTTGCCTGCTTCGTCCTGCTCGGGCCGGCGGTCTGTCACGTAAAGAATGTCTACTTCAGGGGTGCGCAACGCAGGTGGGACATCTTCGAAAAGTCCCTCTTTCTGATCGACATAGATGGCAGGTGTCGGTATCAGTGTCCGCGTCGTCGTGCAGCCGACCAACACGAGCATCGCGACAATGGGAAGAATCCCTTTCATGCGAGTGAACATGGCTCTTTCACCCCTACCTTCGAATTCGCTCATGCCCGATACGCTCGAATACAATCCGATGAGCGCCTGCAGATCCGTTCGAAGTCATTGAACCAGCCGATAGTAGAATGATACATCCCCTTCCCGGCATGCAAGTAGGAACAACCCGGCCGTTCTAAGGAGGTCTCGACGCATATACGTTATATTAACCTGCTGATTGGACTTTTGGCATATCTCGCTGCCGCGCCGATTGCCGTCCAATATCTGCCGCAAGCGGATTTCGTGCTTGTCGATCTCGCCTTGGTGCTCGTGCTCGTCGCTGGCGTGCGAAGCTTGATGGGACTCAGATGGATTTTTCGAACCGGGGTCGCACTGGCCGTGTCCTGGGTCGCGCTGGAGGTGGTTTATCTCTTCTCGAAGACGGAGTCATTGGTGATCGTGGTCTTACTCGTGGCCCTGATTTTTGTCGCGCTGGTGGGATTCATTGCCATGAGAGATGTACTGCTCGGAGGGGAAGCCAACGAGAATCGATTGATGGGCGCGATGTGCGTGTATCTGCTGATAGGGCTTGCCTGGGCCTACGTATTCACACTCATTTACATCGTATCCCCGGCATCGTTCGAGGGTATCAACGGCCCAACGACGGAAGCTCACGCAAAAGCGATCCAATTCCTGTACTACAGCTTCGTCACGCTGACCACCCTCGGATACGGGGAGATCACGCCGGCATCACCTGTCGCGCAGACGCTCGCCTATATGGAAGCGGTGTCTGGACAGTTCTATCTCACGATTCTCGTGGCGGCGCTGGTCGGCATGCTCCTCTCGCGGCGGCAAACCGGTGAGTGAACTCGGGCATTAAGACCAAATCTGGACCACTTTGTCACGTGTACTACGCGCCATCAACATTGTGATTCCCGGTCGGTTAATGTTTAATTCAGCCGGTTCTTAGTTAGAATTGGTCTAGAACACTGCCGCCAGGCTACGGAGGCGGTTCCATCGCGCCGCAGGCGTGGGGCCGTAAACGAAGGACGCGTCGAGAGGGGGGGATCTCCAATGACCACCACAATTGGCGGATACGCACGCGGCTCGGTTTCGCGAATTATCTACCTTGTTTTGCTGCCTCTGCTGCTTACCGCCTGCGGCCCGGAACCGGAGAAAAAGACGGTCATTCGCCCGGTCAAGGCGATGCGGGTGGCGGATACCAGCGGGCTCATGGAACGTGCGTTCCCGGGCCGCGCGAAAGCCGGTCTGGAAGTGAATCTCTCCTTTCGTGTGTCGGGGCCGCTGGTCGCATTCCCCGCGAGCGTCGGGGACGAGGTCAAGGCGGGCGGCGTGGTGGCCCGCATCGACCCCACGGACTACGAGACGGCCGTTCGGACGCTCGAAGGCCAGCTCGGGCGGGGGCAAGCCATCGCCAAGCGCGCGCGCGCAGACGTCGTCCGTAACGAGAAGATACGCAAGGAAGATCCGGGCGCCATCAGCCAGGCCGCCATCGATCGCAGCCGGGAGGCTCTGGACGCCGCAAGCGCCAGCGTCCGCTCGCTGCGGGCCTCGGTCAAGACCGCAAGCGATCGGCTCGGCTATACCGAGCTCAAGGCGCCGTTCGACGGCGTCGTCGTCGAGACCTACGCCGAGAATTTCGAGACGGTTATCAGCAAGCAGCCAATCGTGCGGCTGCTGAATCCCGAGAGCATCGAGTTCGTCATCAATGTGCCGGAGAGTTTGATTGGCCTGGCTCCCTACGTAGAGTCGATTTCCGTCAAGTTCGACGCTCTACCCGGTATCGACGTGCCCGCAAAGGTCAAGGAAATCGGTAAGGAAGCGACTCAAGCCACTCGGACCTACCCCGCGACATTGGTGATGTCCCAACCCCCCGGGGCCGAAATTCTGCCCGGCATGGCGGGCAAGGCCTACGTCGTTTCACGACCGCCAAGGGACCACGAGGAAATCGGCATCGAGATCCCCGCCACCGCTGTTTTCTCCGGTGCCGAACCGGAGAAATCCTACGTATGGGTGGTGGACGAGACCAGCAAGACGTTGGGCCGCCGCGAGGTCGAGGTGGGGGGATTGTCGCGCTTCGGCGTGCGCGTCACCGCGGGACTGAAACCCGGGGAATTGATCGTCATCAGGGGCGTGCATTCGGTAGCTGACGGCCAGCAAGTCAGGATTCAGGACAGCGCCTCGTGAACCTGCCTCGCTTCGCGGTCGAGCACAAGACGCTCACCAATTTCGTCGTATTCCTGCTGGTGGTGGGCGGGGTCTACAGCTATTTCGAGCTCGGGCGGTTGGAGGATCCCGACTTTACGGTCAAGAGCGGCGCCGTGATCACGCGTTACCCCGGAGCCAACCCGTTAGAGGTCGAGCTCGAGGTGACCGATCGCATCGAGCAGGCAATCCAGGAGATGCCCCAGCTCCGTTATCTCACCTCGTTCTCCCGCGCGGGGCTCTCGATCATCAAGGTCGACATGAGGCAGGATTTCACGGCGGATCAGCTGCCCCAGATTTGGGACGAGATGCGGAAGAAGATCCGCGACGTCGTTCCAAGTCTTCCGCCCGGTGCCCACAATCCGGACATCATCGACGACTTCAGCTTCGTGTTCGGATTCGTGCTGGCCGTCACCGGTGACGGCTACAGCTACGCGGAGCTCGAGGACTACGTCAAGCTCCTGAAAAAGGAGCTGAGTCTGGTTCCGGGAGTCTCGCGTGTGGATCTTTGGGGGGTACAGCCCAAGGTGATCTACCTGGACATCTCGGAAGCCCAACTCGCCGAGCTCCGAGTCACCAGTGAGGACATTCTCGCGACGCTGGCGCTTCAGAACATGGTGGTGGAAGCGGGTGGAATCGAGGTACCCGGACGGCGCTTCCGCATCGAAACAAGCGGCGAGTTCAGAAGCCCCGAAGATATCGGCGAGCTGGTGATTCGGCGCTCGCTCATGGATATCGCACTTACCGGCGCGGCCGAGCTCAGTCCCTTCTCGCGCAGCGTGGAAGGTGCGAGAGCGCTCGGGCGAGCGCGCGGCGGAAGTCGCGGGGATGTGCGCGCAGGCGAGCTGATTCGGCTCAAAGACGTGGCTACCGTGCGGCCGGGCTACTTGGAGCCCCCTATTACCATGATGCGATTCCAGGGTGAACCCGCGCTCGCCATACAGCTGGCCAACGTCGCGGGGGGCAACATTCTCGAGACCGGCGAGGCTTTGGACGCCCGCCTCGAGGAGCTCGTCGCCGAGCTTCCGGCAGGGATCGAGGTGCACAAGTTCACCTGGCAATCCGACCTGGTACGGGAATCCATCAACGCTTTCATCGTCAATCTCGCCGAGGCGGTACTCATCGTGCTCGTGGTGCTGACACTCGCCATGGGTTGGCGCATGGGACTGGTCATCGGCTGGGCGCTGATCGTCACCATCCTCGGCACCTTCGTGGTCATGAGAATTATGGAGATCGATCTCCAGCGTGTGTCCCTGGGAGCGCTGGTGGTGGCGCTCGGCATGATGGTGGACAACGCCATCGTGGTGGCGGACGGGGTCTCCGTGCGCCTCGCCCGCGGCATGAAGCCGGTGAAGGCGGCCATCGAGAGCGCCAGCAAGCCGTCGGTGGCGCTGCTCGGGGCGACGGTGGTCGCCGTGATGGCGTTCTACCCGGTGTTCGCGGCCAAGGCCGACGCGGGCGAGTACGCACGCACGTTATTCACGGTCGTGTCCATCTCGCTGCTGCTGAGCTGGGTGCTGGCCATGACCATGACGCCGCTGAACTGCATCAGCCTGCTGCGAGCACCCAAAGACGAGGATCCCGGAGCCGATCCCTACGCCGGAGGCTTCTTCCGTTTCTACCGGAGTGCTCTCGAGGGCGCCATCCGCTGGCGCTTCTTTACACTGGCTGGCGTAACCGCACTGCTGATCGCGGCCGTCGTCGGCTTCGATAAGGTGCCCCAGGAGTTCTTTCCCGCTTCCACGCGCACCCAATTCATGATCGACTACTGGGCGCCTGAGGGTACACCCATTCAAACCGTGTCGGCGGATCTCACGGGGATCGAAGCGAAGCTCGAAGGCGATGCGCGGGTCAAGAACGTGACCGCTTTCATCGGTGCCGGCGGGCCGCGTTTCTATCTCCCGGTCGACCCGGAATTCCCTTACCCTTCCTACGCCCAGGTGATTGTCAACACGCTGACCTTCGAGGATGTCAACAGTCTTCTGGTCGATCTCGAGCCATGGCTCAACGAGCAGTTCCCGCAGGCGCTGACTCGGGTACGCAAGTATTACGTTGGCACCGGTGACACCTGGCCGTTCGAACTTCGCATCGGTGGGCCGGCCGAGGCGGACCTCCATACCCTGCGCGCCTTGGGAGAGAAAGGCATGGCGATCCTCAAGGAGAGCCCACTCGCCAAGCACATCCGCATCGACATGCGCCAACGCGTGCAGAAGGTGGTGGTCGACTACGATCAGGAAAGGGCTCGCTGGTCCGCGGTATCCCGGGCCGACGTCGGCGAAACAACGCGACGCGCCTACGATGGGGTGCCGGTCGGTTTGTACCGGGAAGGCGACGACCTCCTGCCGATCATCGCCCGTAGCGTCGAAGAGGAACGACAACGCGCATCAGGTGAGCTCGACGTGTTGCAGGTTCAGCCCCCGCTCGCGTTCAACACGGTCCCGCTCGGACAGGTTGCCCGAGACATCCGGCTCGAGTGGGAGGATCCGATTATCACGCGCTTCAATCGGCGCCGGCAGGTGGCGATACAAGCCAGCCCGGACGGTGTCACCTTCCCGACCCTGCACAAGAGCGTGATCGAGAAGTTCGATGAGATGGAGAGGGAGCTGCCGCCCGGCTATGACATGTTCTGGGACGGTGAGTACGACACCACTCACACGGCGCAGCTGGCGCTGATTCCCGGAATGGTCCCCGCCGGGGTCATCATGGCGCTCATCATCGTCGCCCTGTTCAACGGGCTACGCCCACCATTGATCATGGCAGTCGCGATACCGTTCGCGTTGATCGGTATAACCGCGATACTGGCGCCCACTCAGACGACGTTCGGATTCATGGCGTTGCTCGGCGCCATGAGTCTGGTGGGGTTGATGATCAAGAATTCCATCGTGCTAATCGACGAGATCAACACCAACGTGGCTGCTGACATGAACCTATACGACGCCACCGTGGCGGCCGGCGTGTCGCGACTTCGTCCTGTACTGTTAGGGCGCGGGCACCACGATCCTCGGGGTGATGCCCCTGCTTCAAGATGCCTTCTGGGTCGCGATGGCGATGACCATCATGGCGGGGCTGACCTTCGGCACCATAATCACCATGGTGCTCGTGCCGACGCTCTACGCGACATTTTATCGGATCCCGTCACCGAAGCCTGGGACAGCAACTTAGCTGCTAGCCGGATCGCATCCGATCGTCAACGCGAAGTAGGAGATAGCTCTGAAATGGAACTCGACTTATCGAAACTCCTGCACGAAAACGTGGTATTGCTCTTCTTCCTGGTCGTCGGTATCGGATACACCATCGGCAAACGCAAGATCGGCAGCATCGAGATCGGCTCGACGACGGGTGTGTTGCTGGCCGGGTTGTTCCTAGGCCACTTCGGCTTTCAGAACTCACCGGATCTGGCCAACATGGGCTTTACTTTGTTCATTTTTTCGGTCGGATTTCAGGCCGGGCCGCGATTCTTCAGTGTCTTTCTTCAGGACGGTGCGAAGTACGTCACCCTGTCCATCGTGGTGGCGGTGACCGGGACGTTCCTGGCTTTCACGCTCGCACGCGTCGCTGGTCTCGATTACGGTATGGCGGCCGGGCTGCTCGGCGGTGCGTTAACGAGCACGCCGACGCTTGCCGGGGCACAGGACGCCATCAGCAGCGGCATGGCCGTCCTTCCCGAGGGTATGAGCGCTGCACAGGCGCGTGAGAACGTCAGTATCGCCTATGCCATCACGTACCTTTTCGGGACCATCGGCCTGATTGTTTTCATCCGTTATTTCCCCATCGTCCTGCGAATCGATCTTGAGCAGGAAGCCCGCGAACTGGCTCAGGAACGCGGCCTGAAGGAAGAGGGGGAAAGTGACCAGATCGCCAACTTACCCATCATTCGCGCCTACCGGGTCACGTCGGATGAGGTAGTTGGCCGAAGTCTGCGCGAGCTCCATCGAGAGAAGGGTTATTCGTGGGCAGTACTCAGAATCAAGCGCGGGGATGAGCTCATCGAGCCGGACGGTGACACGGTCATCGAAAATGGAGACGTCGCCGCCCTCGTCGCCGATGTCCCGCAACATCGCGAGACACTGGAGCTTCTGGGCGACCAGGTGCTCGACGAAGAATTACTCGACTATCAGATCGATTCAGCCGACATCATCATCACGAACGACCAGATTGCAGGTAAGCCGATCGCGGACGTTGAGATCGTCTCCAAATACGGTTGCTTTCCCTGCGGAATCAGACGCTCGGGAATTGAGCTGAGTTATGACCCCCAGATGGTCCTGGCCAAGGGCGACACCTTGACGGTGACGGGTGAAAAGACCCGATTGAAGGCCCTGGCCGAGGAGCTGGGAACCGTTGAGTTGAACGTCCAGGAGACCGACTTGGTGGTCCTGTCATTCGGCATCGTATTCGGACTCGTGGCGGGCACGCTGGTGTTGAAGCTCGGGTCGCTGGAGATCGGTCTCGGCAGTGCCGGCGGTCTTCTGCTCATGGGCATTCTGGTCGGGGCGCTGCGCACCTCTTTCCCTGCATTCGGGCGCGTACCGGCCGCTGCCCGCTTTATTTTCATGGAGCTGGGGCTCATGTTTTTCATGGCCAGCGTGGGACTCAAAGCGGGCAAGGGCATCATCGATGCGCTAACCGCCGTTGGTCCGACGCTCATTTTGATCGGGTTTGTAGTGACGTTGACGCCGGTCATCGTCGGGTACTTGTTCGGGCGACACGTCTTGAAGCTCAACCCCGCATTGTTGCTTGGTTCGATCACCGGATCGATGACGAGCACGCCGTCGCTCAGCATCGTCACCAAAGCCGCCAACAGCTCCATCCCGGCGCTTGGCTATGCCGGAACGTATACGTTTGCCAATGTGTTTCTGACCTTCGCCGGTACGCTCATGATGACAATCTGGTAGGTGCCCAAACCAACAGGGGGGGAGACTTTAATGAATTCTGCCCACGCGAAACCGAATTCGATCGTGGCAATCTTCTTACTTGCCTTATCGAGCAGTGGGAGTGCTGCCACCGATAAGCCCAACATCCTGGTCATATGGGGTGACGATTGGCTGATTGACCACATTTTCTTCCTCGTTCCCGCCCAGGTGTACGTGGGGAAGTTTCTGATAACCTTCAAGGAATTCCCACCGCGCCAGAAGGCGGCCAGTTTCAGCATTGACCAGTTAATGAACAAGCTCCAAACCACCACGGGCTCACCGTAGCCCGAGCCCGGCAGAGGGTCCTGGATACTCGAACGCAATTGATTCATGAGTAGTCGGTAAAAGGAGAGATGCCATGTGTCTGATACACCTGTTGAGCGGCGCATTCCGGCACCAGCCCGAGGAGATTACGGAGAAGCTGAGTGATGGCGCGCGTCGGCTCATGGACCGAAGCTTAGAAGACGTGGACCCGAGCAAGCGGCGTGACTACCACGTCCACATGGTCGGACTGGGCACGAACAACAGCGGCATGTCGGTAAACCGCAAGATGTTGAGCTGGTTGTTTCCACTGCATCGCATTCGGGCGGCCGTGTACATGAGCGGCGCCAACGTCACCGATCGCAGCCAGGCGGACAAGCAGTACGCCGACCGGCTGGTCCGCTTGATCCGCAATATCGAAGGTGGCGGGAAAGGACACATCCTGGCCTTCGACCATCACTACAACCAGGACGGCACCATCAACCAGGAGAAGACCAACTTCTATACGCCGAACGAGTGGGTATTCAAGCTGGCCGATCAATACCCGGACGTGTTTGCCCCCACCATCTCGGTTCATCCCCATCGCCCCGACGCATTGGAAGAGCTCGAGAAGTGGGCGAAGCGAGGCGCGAGGTTCGTGAAGTGGCTCCCCAATGCCCACGGCATGAATGCCGCCGATGCCCGCAACGACGACTACTACCGAATGCTCGAGAAATACGACATCACGTTGCTGACCCACGTGGGCGAGGAGCAGGCCGTGGCGAGCGCCGAGGACCAGGCCTACGGCAACCCGCTCCTGTTCCGGCGGCCCCTGGAGATGGGCGTCAAGGTGGTGATGGCCCATTGTGGAAGCCTGGGGGAGAACGAGGATCTGGACAATCCCGGGGAGACCGCCAAGAGCTTCGACCTCTTCCTGAGGCTCATGGACAATCCACGCTATGAGGGTCTCCTGTTCGGCGACATCTCCGCGATGACCCAGTTCAATCGCCTACCTGGCCCTCTCACCACGCTCATCAAGCGCCCGGACCTGCACCACCGGCTACTGGACGGGAGCGACTACCCCCTGCCCGCAATCAACATCGTCGTGCAGACGCGCGCATTGGTGAAGCACGGATTCATCACTCAGCAGGAGCGCAAGCATCTGAACGAAATCTATCACTGCAACCCGCTGCTATTCGATTACGTGCTGAAACGCACCATCCGGGCGCCGGGAACGCGCGATCGCCTGTCGGCAAGCGTCTTTCAGGCGAATGCGGCTCTGGATAGCGGGGCCGCTGTGGGATTGGCTTAACGAGGAGGTGTAACGTCAAGATCTCGGAGTATTTTGGGAGAGGCATGCCGTCACGGAATCGGGGAAGTCCCGAGAAATAGTCGGATGCCTGGCACGAAGAACCAACGTATAACATTTGATTCGATAGAGGGACACGAGATGAACACGATTTTCCGACGGTTCACACACGCAATCGCGATTATTGTACTGGTTGCGCCCCTGGGCTATCTGACGCCGGCGCGGGCGGACGGCGCGGATGATCTCAACAAGGCAGCCGACACCGCACTAAAGACTTTGTATGCCGACTTTCCCGAAGCCATAGAGCTCAACGGGAAGGCGAAGGGCGTTCTCATCTTCCCCAAAATCATCAAGGCGGGCTTCTTGATCGGTGGACAGTATGGGGAAGGAGTCCTGCGAAAGGATGGTAAGACAGACGGATATTACAACAGCGTTGCCACCTCGTACGGCCTGCAGGCCGGTGTACAATCGTTCGCTTACGTTCTGTTTTTGATGACCGATTCTGCACTCGAGTATCTAGACAACAGCGAGGGATTCGAGATCGGTTCCGGCCCGAGTATCGTCGTCCTGGACAAGGGTGCGGCTACATCGTTTACCACCACGACCCTCAACGATGACATCTATGCGCTGACGTTCGACCAGGCGGGATTGATGGGCGGTCTGGGACTGCAAGGGACCAAGATCACCAAAATCGAGCTTCGTTAGAGGGCGGCGGCCAGCCGACCGACGCGCTCGCGGTCTGCCGAATGGCCGGCCGCGGGCGTGACCCGATTCGGAAAAGATCGAAAGTTGCGAGTAAATAGATGTCGAGCACTCACCGGGCCGGCCCTTGCCCTGGTTCTGGCTGCACTGCCTGTCACCGGTATTCTGGCCGAGGAGCCCGAGAAACCGCGGCTCATATTGCAGATCACCCTGGATGCCCTGCGAGGCGACTTGCCGGAGCGATACTACGATCGACTAGGCGAAGGGGGATTTCGCTATCTGCTGGACACCGGGTCCGTATACGCCCCGGCAGGACAGGCCAGAGGAGCACATGGAACAGAATGCGGACTAACATCGGTTGTCGCGAATTTCCTCCGACGCTAACCTAAGGCTGAGTCTCGCCGGTTCGTGCTGAATCGGGAAAACGCCTAGGTGGGTAAGTTCGGCTGGCCGCTTGGTGACTTATTGGTGACTCGATTGCGCCGAATACAAGCTGTCGCGATGTAAGTCTTTGATTTCTTGGCGCGCCCGGAGGGACTCGAACCCCCGACCACCTGGTTCGAAGACAGTAGGTCACATTGGAGTTTCAACTAAATCAATGCCTTGCAACGCCCGCATGACTCCAAAACCTGCTACGCAACGCGCCAAACAGTCCCAAAGAGCCTAGCCGAGTTACGTTTTGGCTACGCGTCGTTTTCCCATGATCGTTCGGCAATTTTCCGGTACTGCAGAGGAGGGAGCGCACAGCATCGCACCCTGTATCAGCAGCCTGGGTAATCTAACAAGTAGCTCGGCTTTTCGCCGATGGTGTAAAAAATCGGTTTGTACTCAGCGCCCGTTTGGTAGGACGAGATTCCCGCACCGAGAACGCTCCTCAAATTGCTCTTTGCGGGAAAAATGTCAAAGCATCGAACTTACGGGCGCGTATTTGGCAGTGAGTTTTCATGCGCAAAACTGGATCGAGGAGCTCGCGGGATTCACGAGCTCTGCCTTGCCCCCGCCACACGCGGGCGAGACTCGTCGCGATTCGCAGCTCCCACCACTTCGCGTTCTGGGCGAGTGCGGTCGACAGCGCGGTCAGGAAACAATCTTCGGCGTTGTCAACCCCTTCCGACTGAGATCGATCTAGCGCAATCACACCTTTGATACGATGGAGTTCGGCTTCACTCCATCGCTCTGCCGAACTCTCAGTGAGCCCGAGGGCCTCTGCGACGATGCCTCCCGCTTCTTCCGGTCGGCTTCGCCAACGTTTACGAACGCGCTTTTTCCGTCACCGTGACGAGCGCCGGCAGCACCACCAGGTTGCACAGCAGTACCAGCGCGATACCGAGGGTCAGGAGCTGGCCCAGGCTCGCCATTCCCAGATGAGACGAGAATCCCAGGGTTCCGAAGCTCGCCATGGTCGTGAGCGCGCTCAAAAGTACCGCGCGAGCCGTTCCTGTGCGCAGTAAATTGCCATCGGGAAGCCCGCCCCCGCGCACGCGGTGAACCATGTGAATGCCGTAGACGATCCCGATTCCCAACAGCAGCGGAATAATGATGACATTGGCGAAGTTGAAAGGGATCCCCAGCAGCACGGAGCTGGCTAAGGTGAGAACCGTCGCGAGGACCAGTGGCGCGGCGACCAGGGCGGAATCGACAAAATTCCGCCACAGGATGGCCAGTATCAGAATGATGAGGACGCCCGCGGTTATCAAAGCTTGCTGCATGGCTCGAATTACGACACGCCCGGACTCGATGATCTGCAGCCCTTCGCCGAAGGCGTCCGCGTCGACGGACTGCACGGCAGCTACGTAATCCTCCAGCGCCCGCTGATCGTTGAGGTCCTCTGCCGGGAATACCTCGATCCGCACGCGCCCATCCTTTCCCGTCATGCGTTGCTTCAGTTCTTCGGGAATACTCTCCAAATCCACCGAGCCCGTCTGCAGCGCACTGCGAAGCAGGCGCAGCCGTTCCGGCAACGAGTCGAACAGTACCTCGCGAAGCCCATCGTGAGCGGCCGAACCGTCGACTTCCCCTGCCAGCTTTTTCTGCAGTCGGCGAAGCGAGTCGCGCAGACCGCTGGCAGAAGCCGCCAACGTCGGATCGTGGTTGCCCGCAATGAGCGCAGTCAACGTTTTTTCAAGCTTGTCGATGTCCAAGCGCACCTGCGCCGCCGTGGTGTCGGTGACGCCGGGCTCATCATCGAGGGTCGGAAGCAACATGAGCGCGGCTTCGTCGAGAATGTCGAGTTTCGCCTTCTGATCTGCCGGCACGAAATCCGAGAGCGTCAACGCGAGCCGAATCTCCGGCAGTTCCTCCAGTCGCGAGGCGGTTTCGCGCGCACTCTCGAGATCATCGGCGACGACGTTCAGGTTCCAGGGATAGGCGTCGCCTTCCTGCAGAATTTCGTTGAACACCTGCACCGAATCGGTTGAAGGATCACGAACGCGTAACGGGTTCGTATCGAAGTGGATGTCAGGAAGCAGCCACAGGCTGCCGATGGCAAGCACGGCCGTCACCACCAGCACGCTTCGTGCGTAGCGTATCGGCAGGGCGAACGAGCCCGCAATCCACCCGGGAACGGCTCCGATGGAACTGATTCTCGAACGGGATGCGAATATTAATATCATGGCCGGCAGGAGCGTGAAGTTGGTGAAGAGCCCGATGAACATGCCCGTCCCGGCGATCAGTCCCAGCTCTCCTACGCCGGTGAAATCCGTTGGCACGAAGGCGAAAGAAAAGCCACGGCCGTGGTGACCGCGCCCATCACCAGCGACCCGCCGACGCTGGAGGCGGCGCCGCGGAGCGCGGCCCCCGGGCGCGCGCCTTCCCCCAGCTGATCACTGAACTGCACGCTGAGATGAATGGCGAAATCGATGCCCAAGCCGATGAAACAGCACACCGAAGGCGATGGATATGAGGTTGAGATGGCCGATGGCAGCGGCCGCGAAGCCGGCCGTCCAGACGAGGCCCACGAGCAGCGTGACTATCGAGCAGAAGACCAGGCGCAGGGATCCTAATCCGATCAGAAGAATGATGGTCACCAGACTTAAGGAAGCGAGCCCCGCCCACGTCACCTGCTCGCGTACGTGCTTCGCTTCTTCGTAGGCAAGGGGAAATGTTCCGGTGGTCCGCACGCGAACGTCGTCGCCCCTGTCGAGCCCCGAGCTCCGCCACGACTTCGCGCAGGCCCGAGCAACGTGTCCTCGGCGGGGCGTCATACGGCTGAAATCCACGACCGGCGGACGAGCAGGAAGCGCCGGTATCGCTCCCGTGCCGGACGCGTCAGCGTTCAATAGCTCTTGCCAGGACAGCGGCGTGTCGCGTCCCGCCAGGAAGCTGTCGATGGCGCGACTGACCGAATCGAAGGTATCGCCGAGCATCGATTGCTCGAGCTGGCCGGACTCCACGGCCGCGCCGGCTTCATCGAACATGGTGAACAGTCCGCCGATGCTCTGGTCCCGCGACAGCCTGGAAAGAAAAGGCTGCGCCAGGGACAGACGATCAACCATGTCCTGGAGCTCGGAAGCGCTGAGGTAGAGCAATCCGTGCTCATCGAAGAACTTTCCACGTCGGGCTGGTAGACGCCCGGGGAAAGAGTCCGGGCTCGCAGCGCCCAGGCGCCGCGCGAGCCGCTCATGCTGTCGTGGGCGAGGTCCGGTGTCACGGCATCGACGACGACGACGATGGGGTCACGCAACTCGGGAAAGTTATCGAAGTAATCCGCGCGAAGCTTCATTACGCGCAGGTCCTTGGAGAAGACGTCGATCTCGTTGGAGTTGATCCTGAGGGTCGCGGCCGCGTAGGCGCCGAGTCCTGCCGTGGCGATCAGGAACAGTACGATCACGGTGCCGGCGCGGCGTTGGACGCGAGCCACCAATGCCGCGGCAAGGCGGCCGAGATACTCGTCGATGGAGCCTATCAGCGGTTGAAAGCCGGGCTCGGAGGGCTTGGGGGTCATGTGGCTCAAGGCTCGGCAGGTCCTCACAGCGCGGCAGTCCGGGAAGCTGCCCGCCGCGCGCGGTGCAGAATATAGAAATCGGTGGCCCAAGGAAAGCCGACAGGATGTGATCCGTGAGTCGCCGGTTGTTTCATTTGCCTGCTCGAGCTGGCACGATAACCGTGGGCCGTCGAGGGCCTTAATGCAACCGCCCTCAGGGGCTTGGAACAAACCAAATGCGCGAGAATCGATGACGACGCTGGTTACAGGCGCCACCGGCTTTCTTGGGTCCGCGGTTGTTCGGACTCTGCTCGACCGGGGCGAGGCGGTCCGTGTGCTCGTGCGGCGCGAAAGCGACCGGCGCAATATCGCCGGCCTGAATGTAGAGGTGGTGGAGGGAAACCTCAACGACCCGCAATCCCTGCGAAAGGCGGTGAAGGGCTGTCGCACTCTCTACCATGCAGCCGCCGACTACCGCTTATGGGTGAGGGATCCCAAGCAGCTTTACGAAACAAACGTCACCGCCACCAGGGAGTTGCCGCTGCTGGTGTAGACGATGCGCTCGACCCCGGC
>PVMK01128384.1_pt1 | contig 19180 bp, 16 predicted proteins | sample 1853481 | NCBI WGS metagenome assembly PVMK01 (sample SAMN08533507, study PRJNA380276) | Marine sediment metagenome, whole genome shotgun sequencing project. | reverse complement strand
TGGTTGAGCCAAAGATGGTTTGGTCTGGAGCTGTTGGCCAACCCTCAGGCTTCGGATAGTCAATCGCCTGGTCGTTCTCATCGACAAACGCCGGAGCAAACGCGTAGATTCCACGGCCGCGGTAGATCGTCCAGGGCTTCTCACGCTTGTTAACACCATGGATGCCATGGATCATGGTCCGCATGTCGTAAGTTTCGGCGGTTTTGCCATCATAGGTGGCTTCGGTGTTCACGTTGCCGAAATCATCAATAATCGCGAAGGTATCCAGCCGGTTGTTCTTGTCGCTGGCTGAAGGGTTGTGACAGATAACACAGAGTTGCTCGTTGTCAACGCGGTCGCCACCATGCTGATACAAGGTGCCCTGGTGACAACCCACACACTTCAAGCTGTCGACAGCATCGCGACGCGGTTCGGCTGCGGAACCATCAGCAGGGTCGAACGCATAAGTCGGAGATGGTTCACGGGTGAAGTACGGCAGGGGCGTAGGAATACTGCCGATTACGAAGGTGTCTTGATCTTGAGGTTTGCCGCCGATAGCGAGCAGAACCTTGTCAGCATAGGCTAGGGCCTCAGCGTCGAGGACCAGGCCGGTCGTGGTGGCCACGTTGGCGGCACATGTTGTCGTCAGCGACGTGAAGAGGTTCTTGGCACCCACAGGTTGTCCCGGAGAGCTACCGACGAACTCGTTAACCCAGTCATCGCCTTTGGCATACGCCAGATACGCACCTGTCCCAGTGTAGACCGGGCCGGCAGAGACGTCCGTGTTACAAGGATCAACCGGTGCGCCGTTCTTCGATGCTGACCAGGTGAAAGAGACATCGGAACCATTCGAAGTGACACTGTCGATGGCGAAGGTGACATCGTCGGCGTTCTCAAAGGAGATGTCTACGCCTCTGTAGAACGAGTCACTCCGTGCGCTATCCAGGATTTGATCGTGGAAATCGGCCACTTCGTCAATAGTGGAGATGGCGGCATGGCAAGCCATGCAATCGGTGTTCATGTCCGCGCCTCTGTGGAAGTTGGACGCATCGAAGAGCGGGTCGCCGGCAGAATCGGTGAAACCGTCCCAGTTGGTGTGACAGGACATGCACAGATAGTAGGAAACCGGCTCGGCTGCAACCGTTGTGATCTGGGCATCCGTGGTATGGCAGGTCACGCAGTTGTTCATGTTGGAAGGAAAGCCAATAGAATAACGATCCTCGATATCCGCGTCCGCATCGGGCGCAGTGGTTCTGTAATAAATGCCGTCCGGCTTGTTATGCGAGTTATGGATGCCGTGGATGTACTCGGTGATGTTGGTTCCATATTGGAGGCCACCGGTGACTGCCGGGTCGATGAAATCCCCTGCGGCATCTTTATAATTGTACCCGGTGTTCCGGGTTGCTCGTGAGTGGCAGATCTGGCAGGCGGAACCGCCGACTGCATAGTGGCTGAACTTCTCGGTCCATGCCGGGAAATCGTCATGGCATTTGGCGCAGCCTTCATTTGTTACGAGGTCACGTAGCTGCGAGGTGCCATTGGCAACGACGACAACCGGGCGTTCACTGCTTGCCCCGGACACAGACTGCAGTTGGACCAGGTAAGTGCCGCCAGTAATGGTGTTGCCGGCGTCAACAGTTACGGTATAGGCACCGAAGCCGTCACCCAGGATCGCGGAGTTGCTGGTAATTGAGTCACGCACAAAAGTCGTGATCAGTGGTGGGGTTCCGGGGGGAGGGGTCTGAGTCGGGTCATCGTAGCTTACATAGGCCCGGCGGATCGTGAAATCGTTACTGGGGAGACCGTCCAAAGAGATGTCAAAGGAGATCTCGAACTCACCACCAACATTCACTGCTGCCGCAATATTGCCAGCAGAAGCGACATCCGTAGCGGCGTGAATCTCCTCCACAGAAGTGTGACAGACAGCGCAGGACTCAGGATCTGCAGTAGTTGGGACTGCCGTTCCCTCGATAACCGCCAACCATTCTTCCTCAGTGCCAGTGAAGCCGTTTTCAACGGCGAGTTCGTAGGCACTCTGACCTGGCGCGCCGGCAGCGCCGTCACTGCCGTCATCGCCCTCACAGCCAGACAGCACCAGGGCCGACAACATAAACCCCATCAAAATAAACCTGAACCACAATTTCCCGTTCATGCCATTCCTCCTTGGACCTTCAGTGGGAGCTTTAGGTTCGACAACTTAATAAGTGCCGATTGACCACGGCTCCTTTCTTAAAAATATCTAAACAGACAATTGCCGGCACACTTAAAGACTCTCAACCAGAATTGCCCTACATATAATTGAATTGCATTAACCCAGACAACCATTCAAGCTGATTGAACATACAAAGCAACAAAAGCCCATAAAAAATCGTTCTTTGACTTAATTAAAGCCCAGCAAACACCGCCAAAAGACGTACGTCGTTCGCATCAAGCTAAAATTACTTATATTTTTCACCAATATGTCATTATGTGCGACTAATTAAATATCTCTAAAGCAAGCAATCTTCGTACCAACTATCGTGACTAAATTTTACGATCGGAACCACTACAAAACTTTCCCCAATAGAGGAGAGGACTAAACGCGGACATGATCCACAGAAACCATTAAATGAAGCCATATTAATTGATAATACAACGAATTTTAAAATTTTCAAGAAACAGGATTAATTATTATTGGCCGTGTACCTGATCGGCAAAACTTTGACCCGGCATTTTGGTGTGAAACCATTTATAACTGATTGAGATACCAACTTAAGCTTTACCACACTCCACCAAGAAGGTTGCTCTCAGAGTGGTAGTGGTTGAGACGGCATCGAGACAGGACCCGCCAGTTCAGCTACAAAGCGTCTCTTTGTGCGCTTCTTCGCTTATATACACTCACAAAATCCCGGTAATTTTTTCTATATTTCCGAATGTTTTTATCAAGTTTTTTTATTTCATCTGGACCGCCGATAAAATACTTGGTGAGCTCCTCTTGCTGAAAGTTAAGAAGTTTTTCGAGATTGGCTTCCAGGTCGGTCAGCATATAGTCGTCCATATCGGAAAACTCAAGAACAGGGAAGTTGTCAGTATGAATCTTATCGCCTGCGACCAGGGTGTCGACATCTTCTTCACCCAGAAGCAGCATACTCGCAATCTCATACTTGTTATCAACCTCTATTCGCTTGAGGTCATTTTTGACCTTATTCATCCTATCTTCCAAATCATCAAGATCTATTTCGGTTTTTTCGGGAGTTCCTATAATAATGATGAAGTGCGTCGGATATTGCGTAAAATACCAGACCGTCGTATGCGGATAGACTTTGTCGAATGTCCTGATGAGAATTTTCAAGTCGCCAAAAGATAATCCTCCCAGAGGGAGCCAGGCGGCAGCCACACCCTTTTCGACGAGGGCATTCTGCATAATTTCGAAATATTCCTTCGTGTATAGATAGGGGTTTCTTTTGTATTTCAAGTTTGTGACATCCGTCACGATGACATCATATTTATCAGTCACTGAGTCGAGATAACTCCTGGCATCATCGATTATGATATTTAAATCGTCGTTTTCATACGAATTGAAATTTACTTTTTTGAACAAGGGCCCTGCCTCGATAACTTTTCTTCGATCTCCAGAGCGTCGACATTAACACCATGGATGAGCATACTGTAAGAAGTGGCACCGGTACCATATCCTACAGTCGCTGCCTGTTTAGGGTCTTCCGAGATGAGCAGCGGCAGGTGGGCCAACATCTTGGAATCTGCTTGCAGGGCCAGGTCCGTGCCTGAGACATTCTGACCGTCCACAAACAACCCCCGGTAGCTTTTGTTCTCTAACGCAGTAACCGTTCCGGATAACCCTTCTTCATAGTAAATGACGTCGTAGCCCTTGATTTCCTTATGAAACGTTTTTCTGTCTGAAAAGACCAGTGTATTACTGACCAGAAACACAAGCAGAAGTGTCGCAAGATGTTTTTTGGGATAATGCCCTTTTTTGAAGGCCATATAGGCAGCAATCAACAGGCTCAGATTCACAAGAATCAAGGTTGTATTCCACATACCAACAAAAGGAATCAGCAGGAATCCCGTCAGGATACTCCCTGTCACACATCCGAAAGTGTTCGAGAAGAAAATTTTTCCTGTTTTTATGCCGATTTCATTGACGTCATTGGAGTAAATCTTCAAACCTAAGGGAAATAGTATTCCCATGAATACCGCTGGGATAAAAGAAACGATAAATGCCACTGCGAATGATACGGTAAGGTCATTAATGCCGAAAAATCCTGCAAGTATTGACGTAATATTTTCGAACCTCTGAAATGCATATAAGACAATAACTCCGCTGATTGCCGTAAGAATACAGACCTTACTGAAAAACAGCTCCGAGTTTTTCTTGACATCAATCTTCCTTGATATGAAATAAGCTCCTAGGGAAAAGCCCAACAAAAATCCGGAGACGATCAGTGCAAAGGCTTCAGAGGTCGACAGGTTATATACGGATAGTATCCTGACCCACAATATTTCATAACTTAAGCTTACAAAGCCGGTTACAAATAAAATTACCAGCATGTAAGTATGAGGCACATGCGCACTACTTTTTTCCGGAATGCTTTTCGCCGCAGACTTTGTCGCGTAAATCAACCAGGCAACAATCAGGTTGAGACAGACGGCTATCATCAAGGTTAGAAATACCCCTAGAGATTTCACCAAAAAAAAGCCAGTCAATAATGCTCCGGCAAAGGCGCCCAGGGTGTTCATATAATAGATCTTGCTGAAATTGGAACCGAATGTTTCGGTTGAGGTAAGAAAATACTTTGAAATCAATGGGATTGTCCCACCGATAAAAAACACGGGTGGCAGAAGAACGAAAATGGACAACAACAAACGGACTAGTGAAGTTCCATAAAAATCAAGATTATTGTAAGAATATTCGTATAAAATCTTATAGATGGGCAAATAATTGATAATCAAATAGGACAAGAAAGGAGAAAACCGCGATGGAAACCTCTACCAGCATATAGGCCTTTAGTGGATTCCCCGATTTATCGGACCATCGGCCCAGATAATAACTACCAAGTCCAAGCCCCAACAAGAAAACAGCGACAACCGTTGCAACCGCAAAACTGCTTACGCCGAAGACGAGACCAAGAAGCCTTACCCAAATCAATTGGTAGATTAAGGCTGAAAACCCAGAGAGAAATATTGCCGTAAAAAAGACCTTTTTGCTAATCTGCCATGACATAACACACCTCAACGTTTAGTCTTTTCCGAAACAGCTCATTCAACCTATATCCCAGACACCTTATGGAAAACTTTTTTTAATGTCAATTTGTCTTCTCATAAACCACTTAATAGAATACAAAAGCCATCGATCTTCGTACCGAGGGCTTTCCTACTTTGTCACGATTAGCAGCAGCGCCTCAAACTATCCGGGACAGATTCTAATAAATCATCTCGCAACTCGTTCCCTCTATAGCCTTAAGGGTTTTTCGTAAGCTATTAGCAGGCTTTGCTGTGAGGCTCTTCGGTCCGCGTGAGTAATGTGTAAGCCTAACTATCACTACATCTCAGTATGCAGTGGAGTTAAGTGCATACCCCAGAAAATTTAAATTGGGGAATAACAACAATTTCACAAAAACATACAGTAAATATGTCAAAGGCCCAAGCACACATCAATGCATCAAATTTATGCTGATAACTCTCTTTTATTAAAGATATTTTTTTGAATTAAATGTATGCTTTATAATCATATGGTCGGAGTATTCACGATTTTCTAAATTTAATTGAAGCCCTTGCATTAAGGGTTAATGGGACTTATCATGCTTTGTTGAATTGATCATCTGGGGGCTCGTCATGCTGAATGTCTTGCACAGTTTTTACAAACCGTTCTGTCTGACCCTGCTCGCGGTTCTTGGGCTTGCCTGCGGCCATCTGATCGACACTGTGCTGCAAAAGAATTTACGGCCCGATTTCGCAGCTGAAAGCACAACCACTCAACCGGCCACAACCAAATCTCTGAAGACCACGCAAACCGACCTGAACCTAATCCTGCAGAATAATATTTTCGACGCCGACAACCGCTCTGCCGATGCGACGATGACTCTTGGACCTGCTGCCGCACGCGGGGAAGAGGTCTCGGCAACGGTTTCCCGCACGGACCTTAAGCTCTTCGGTACCGTAGTCGCCGATGAACGCTCCCAAGTGCTGCTTGAAGCCAACAAAGAGCTGAAGCTCTATCATCTTGGTGACAAAGTCCCCGGCAATGGAACCGTTGAGGAGATCCGGCGTAACCAGGTAAAAATCAGGAATCGGGATCAGAGCCTGACGACGTTGACCTTACATGAAAAGCCCCCCCCTTCCAGCCGTGGCATGGAATCCGCGGCAAAGACCAACCGCGGCACTGAAGGGACTGTCAGGGAAATCGGTAAAAACCGCTGGATGATCTCCCGCAGCACCATCGAATCGGTGCGGGAGAACTTTGCCGACCAACTGCGTCTTGCCCAGATGCAGCCGCGCACGGTGGACGGCAAAACCGACGGTTTCCTGATTCAACGCATCAATCCCCGATCGTTATTGAGCAAACTGGGCTTGCGCCGAGGTGACGTGATCATTGAAGTCAACAACATAAAGCTGGACAGCCCGGAAAAGGCCCTGCAGGTATTCCAGCAGTTACGTGAAGCGCGGCAGATCACCCTCGCCGTCGAGCGTAAGGGTAAACCGATGAGTTTTGCATATGAAATCGAATAGGAGGTTTCTCCCCATGAGCAAACCGATCGTCTCCCGAATACTGTTCTGGACAGTGTTTCTGGCTTTATGTCTGGTTCACTTCCAGGCCATCGCTCAGACTCAGCTGCAACCGACTGAAGAAGGCCGAGTCACCCTCGACTTCAAGGATGTGGAACTTACTGACCTGATCCAGACCATCAGCGAGTTGACCGGAGAGAACTTCCTCTACGACGATTCGGTGAAAGGCAAGGTCACAATCATCTCTCCGGGAAGCATGACCCTGGACGAGGCCTATCAGTTGTTCCACACGGTCCTCAACGTCAAGGGCTATACGGTTGTGCCGTCGGGGGAGGTCAACAAGATCGTCCCCTTGAAGAGAGCCAAGGAATCCAACCTGCCGACCATTATCAATGGGCGCGGCCATCCCAGCGAGCAGTTCATCACCCGGGTCTTTCGCCTGGAACACATTGATGCATCGATCATAGGTCCTACCGTTCTGATCCCCCTGATGCCGAAAGCCGCCAATGTCTCCGCCTATGCCCCGAGCAACAGCCTGATTATTACCGATACAGGAGCCAACATCGAACGGCTGGCCAAGATCATCCGTGAGCTTGACCAACCGGATTCGGCAGGACTGATCGAGATCGTTCCACTGGTGAACTCCAGTGCCGAAGACCTCGCCAAGATTCTCAACGAGATCATGGCTCAGCCCGTGGTTGCGACCGCCAGCCGCAGAAAGGCAGGCGCAGCGGGTGCTGGAAACGTGCCGATGATCAAGATCATCCCGTATCCCGCAGGGCGATCACTGATCCTCTTGGCTGATAGAGATAACATGGCGATCATCAAGGGCCTGATTGCCAAGATGGACCAGGATATAGTCGGGACCCGCTCCAACATCAATCTTTTCTACCTGGAAAATGCGGACGCGGTCACTCTGGCGGCGACCCTTAACGAGATCCTGACCGGCATCAAGACCCAGACTCGTGTTGCCGGCCAGAGCCAGAGCAACAAGAACCCCCTCTCCTCCGGACCGGTAACCATTACGGCCGACAAGCCGACCAACTCACTGATCATCAATGCCAGTCCGGACAACTACCGAACACTCGAGGAAATCATCACAAAACTCGACATCAAGCGCAAACAGGTGTATGTCGAGGTACTCATTCTAGAGCTCTCCATGGATGCCACCCAGCGGCTCGGAGTTTCTCTACAGGGCGCCGCAAATATCGGCGACGACAGCCTGATTATCGGCAGCACCAACCAGAATACCGGCCCGGTCGGTATTGGTGATGCTATTGAAACCGGCGCAGCCGGCTTGCCTTCCCTGCTGACCCAGGCCATCGACGGGCTGCTGGTCGGCGGCTTTTTCAATCCGATCACCGTCACCGGGCCCGACGGTGTCAAGCGTACCGTGCCATCCCTTTCAGTGCTGATCGATATTTCGAAAACTGACAGTGATGTCAACCTGCTTTCGGCGCCGCGCCTGCTCACCTCCGATAACGAAGAGGCCGAGATCATCGTCGGTGCCAATGTGCCGATCATCACTGGACGTTTGACCGATAGCGGCTCCGACGGTCTGGCCCAGAGCGTCTCTGTGGAACGCCAGGACGTTGCCTTGATCCTGCGTTTAACGCCACAGATTACCGAAGGCGACCTGGTCCGCCTAAAAATCTACCAGGAAATTACCGATATCGCTCCGGCCACCCTGGCCTTGGTTGCCAGCGTCGGCAACCCCAGCGAGGTCGGTCCGACTTTCACCAAGCGGGTCCTGCGCAGCACAGTTCTGGTTGAAAATAACAGGACCGTGGTGCTCGGCGGCTTGATCGATACCAATGTCTCCGAAACGGTGACCAAGGTGCCGCTCCTCGGTGACCTTCCTTTAATCGGCTGGTTGTTCAGGCGGACTTCGACCCAGGAAGAAAAGACCAATCTGTTGATCTTCATCAACCCGACCATCATCAAGAATGCCGAGGATCTCGAGCGGGTAACCGGTCGTAACCGCACGGCGGCCAGAGCTTTCCTCACCGACAAAGTCATTAACGCCGTGCCGGAGAATTTCTTCGGCGAAATGGGAGCGGGAAGTCCTGGCGTGACGGAGGGCACAACCGAAACGGAGAACACTACCGAGTCCGGCAGCAAGATAGCTCCTCCCACTGCCGGCCAATCGGGACAAAAATGACCTCACCAGAGCCCGGGAAGCAACTCAGCATGCACGATTGGCGGCCTATTGGCGAAATACTGCAATACGACTTCGAGATTCCACAGCAGCGGATTGACGCAGCCTTGGCGGAGCAGGAACAGTGCGACGATCGCCTCGGCCAAATCCTCCTCAAAGCGAAAGCATTGGATAGCGTAACGCTGGCCAAGGCTCTGGCAGCGCAGTTTGAACTGACCTACCTGGAGACGATTACCGAAGAATCGGCGACTGAAGATCTTCTTGATTTGATCCCGATCGGTTTTGCCAAAGAATACCTCATTTATCCCTTGACCCGGCACAACGACCGCCTGCAGGTGGCCGTGGCCGACCCCTTGGACACCCGTCCACTGAACGACCTGAGTACTCTGACCAGAGAGGACATCGAGCCCTGCGTCGCGACTCCTGAAGAAATCTTGCGCGCCATCAATCGCGGCTATGAAAAACGGGCCGGCGACTCCACCGAGGTCATCGAGGAGATCGAGGAAAAAACAGCTGGCGACCTGGCCAGTGACCTGGAGCCTGCAGACCTGATCGATGCCTCGGACGAAGCGCCGATCATCCGTTTTGTCAACAGCCTGATCACCCAGGGTTACAAGGAGCGCGCCAGCGACATACACATTGAGCCGTTCGAACGGGACCTGGTGGTCCGTTATCGTATCGACGGCATTCTTTACGAGGTGCTGCACCCGCCGCTGAAAGCCCACTCCGGAATTGTTTCCCGCATCAAGATCATGGCCCAGCTGAATATCGCCGAAAAGCGCCTGCCCCAGGATGGCCGGTTCCGGGTGCGGGTGGCTGGACGCGATATAGATATTCGCGTTTCAACCCTGCCAACCGCATTTGGCGAACGGGTTGTGTTGCGCCTGCTCGATAAGGCCTCGAGTATTCTCTCCCTTGAGGAAATTGGCCTGAGCAGCACCCTGCTGAGCCAGTTCGAGGGGATGATCAACAAAAATCACGGAATTTTCCTGGTGACCGGCCCGACCGGTTCCGGTAAAACCACCACTCTGTACGCGGCTCTGACCCGTCTGAACAGTCGCGAAAAGAACATTATCACTGTCGAGGACCCGATCGAGTACCAGCTGCCGGGTGTCGGCCAGATCCAGGTCAACCCGAAGATCGACCTGACCTTCGCCAACGGCCTGCGCTCAATCCTGCGCCAGGATCCCGACATTATCATGGTTGGCGAGATCCGTGACCGCGAGACTGCCGAGATAGCTGTGCAGTCGGCCCTGACGGGCCACATGGTCTTTTCAACCTTGCACACCAATAATGCCGCCGGAGCTCTGACCCGGTTGGTGGAAATGGGGATCGAACCTTTTCTGGCGGCATCAAGCATCGTCGGTATCCTTGCCCAGCGCCTGGTGCGCAAAATCTGTCCGCACTGCAAGGAAGCAGTAACACCACCGAGCGAACTTCTCGATCAGCTTGGCGATGAATGCACCCTACCTGCCAATCCACAGTTCTACCGGGGACGAGGTTGTTCCCACTGCATGAATATCGGCTATTGGGGACGCAGCGGCATCTATGAGCTGCTGCATGTCGACGAAACCGTGCGTGAACTGCTCCTGCAGGACAAGGATGCCGCCACGATCAAGCAGGCGGCGTTGCGACAGGGCATGCAAAGCCTGCGCTCGGCCGGTGTGGCCCAAGCCCTTGAAGGAGTGACCTCTCTTGATGAAATCCTGCGCGTGACCCAGGAGGAGGTTTAGAGTTGCCGCTATTCGAGTACTCAGGTCTCGATAACCAGGGACGCAAAAAAACCGGGACCATTGACGGTCCCGGGCGCAAGGTGGTGACCCAGAAACTGAGCGACCAGGGCATCTACCTGACCGATTTGCGAGAAACCGGAGCGCAACGGGTTCGCAAGCTGTCGTTCCGGTTCGGGATGTCACGCAAACTTCCAACCGGCGAGCTTGCCGCTGCAACCCGCCAGATGGCGACCCTTTTGGGCGCTGGGCTGGCGCTGGATGATGCCCTCAACACCGTGAAGGAGCAGACAGACCAACCGCTGCTGTCCAAAGCCTTTGCCAAGGTTCGCGAGCATGTTGTGCAAGGAGGGACACTCCATGAAGCACTGGCTGCCCATCGTCACATTTTTCCAGACCTGTTCATCAATATGATCCAGGTTGGCGAGGACAGCGGTACGCTTGATCGAACCATGTATCGACTGGCAGATTTTCTCGAAAGCCAGGCCCGCATGCGAGCCCGGATTCAGTCTGCCCTGGCCTACCCGCTACTGATGACCCTGGTCGGTAGCGGTGTGTTGGTATTTCTGTTCGTGTTTGTTATTCCCAAGATCACCACTATGCTGGATGAACTTGACAGGGCGCTGCCCTGGCCAACGCTCATGCTGATTACCCTGACGGATTTCCTTGCCAGGTGGTGGTGGCTGCTCGGTCTGTTGCTGGGTTTGGCGCTGATTGCCTTGAAACGCTACCGTGACACAACACGGGGTCGCGAGCACATCGATTCTCTGGTCCTGAAAATCCCGCTGTTCGGTCGTTTGCAACTGTTGATTGTCACTGCCCGTTTTGCCCGCACCCTGGGCACTTTGCTAGAGAGCGGAGTGCCATTGCTCAAGGCCCTTGATATCTCAAGGAACCTTCTGTCCAACCGGGTCCTCAATCAAGCTATCGAAACCGTCACTCTGCGGGTTCAGGAGGGCGCTGGTCTTGCAACATCGCTTAAAGAGACAACAGTTTTTCCGCCGATGCTGGCCCAACTGACGGCGGCCGGCGAAAAGAGTGGCAAGCTAGAAGAGATGCTGTTCCGCGTTGCCGACACCTACGAGCACCAGACAGACTTGTCCATGACCGGCATGCTATCATTACTTGAGCCGTTGATGATCCTGATCATGGGAGGCATTGTCGGCTTCGTGGTCCTGGCTATCCTGCTGCCGATTTTCGAGGCGAGCCAGGGTTTTGGTTGAGAGAACTGTAACTATTAAGCTTACGATTAAAGATTGTCATTCCCGAGGGTGCAATCGGGAATCCAGACTTAAAAGCATGGATCCCCGATAGAACCATTCGGGGATGACAGATATTTTACCAATAGTTCAGATTGTGCTGAATAGTTACAGAAAACTTTACATTGAGTTACTACAAGTTAAGGAGCCTGACATATGTCATCACGTAACAATCGTTTTCAACGCGGCTTCACCCTGATTGAAATCATGGTCGTAGTGGTCATTCTCGGCATACTGGCCGCGATCGTCGTTCCCCGGCTGCTCAGCCGCCCGGACGAAGCCAGGGTGACTAAGGCCAAAGTCGACATGAAGAGCATCGAGGAATCCCTCGGTTTGTTCAAGCTCGACAACGGTTTTTACCCCGACACTGATCAGGGACTCAAAGCCCTGGTCGAAAAGCCGACAACGGGGAGGATACCCGCTAAATATTCGGTTGACGGCTACCTGAAGAAAACCCCGGTTGATCCCTGGGGCAGTGATTATATTTACCTCTCACCAGGGCTGCACGATCATAATTTCGACCTGATCAGTTCCGGTGCCGATGGAGAACCCGGAGGAGAAGGTTTTGATGCTGACATCAATAGCTGGGAGCTCGATTAGCACTGGACCGCTCGGTGCAAGCAGGCACGAGTTCCTTTGCCCGAAGTAACCACCATGATCTGTGAACAGCAAAAACAATATGCATTTCGAGGCAGAGGACTGGCTGGCTTCACTCTTGTTGAAATCGTGGTGGTGATGGTGTTGATCAGCCTGTTCATGGTGTTCAGCATCCCCCTGTTCAGCAATATCGGCACCAGCAGCCTCGGCTCTTCGGCACGAAGACTCAGCGGCACTATCAAATACCTGTTCAACGAATCGGCATTGTCCGGACTCGAATATCGCTTGATCTACGACCTTGACCAGGGAACCTACCGTGCCCAGATTCTGGAAGCGAACGGTGAACTGGCCGATGCACCTGATCAAGGCCGGGAGGCGGCTCTGAAGGGCGATGTCCGTTTCAAAGAGCTGCAACTGCCGGGCCGCGGCAAGTTCACCATGGGGCAGGTCACAACCCGCATTCATCCGAGCGGCTGGGTGGAAGAGACCATCATTCATCTTGATGACGGGGACGGGAAAATACTGACACTGAAGGTCACGCCATTGACTGGAACCACAGAGATTTTTGATGGCTACCGGGAATTTTAAGCCTATGTCGATATGGCCGAATCCGTAATGCTAGAGACCCTTGACCTAAAAACATCCCGGCGCGGTGGCTTCACGCTGCTGGAAATCATGATCGCGCTAGCCATCGTCAGTATCGCCATGGTCTCCTTGCTGTCACTGGCCAACCGCTCGATCGGCGTTCACGATCGCCTGCAGCGGATTACCTCCGCCACCTTGCTGGCTCAGCGGAAGATGGCCGAAACCGAACTGAGCGCAAGGCACGGGACTCTGGAAGGAGCTGAAGTACGGGGTGAGTTCAACGATCCCTACGCAGCTTACCGTTGGCAGATTACCTATGCAGATACGCCTTTGCCATCGGTGCAGATGGTGACCGTTAAAGTTCTCTGGGGAGACGAAGAGCGCAATGAGCTGGTCGATCTCACATCCTTTATTTTCTAACCGAGGCCCGCACTCCGAAAGGGGCTTTACCTTGGTCGAGGTGCTGGTTGCGATCAGTATCCTGGCCATTTTACTGACCTCCGTTTATGGTATTTTCTCCTCGGTCAGCTTGGCTCGGGAGCGACTGGATGCGGACAGCGCAGAGTATCATCGGGCGAGGGTTCTCTTCGATCGTCTGGGCCGGGAACTGCGCGGGGCCTACTTCCGGCCCAGTGACCGTAATTTGGTCTTTACCGGCCTTAAAACTGATGACGACTCTTTCGAAATGGAACTGACCACAACGGCGGTGTCCCCCTTGAGCCGGACGGGGTCGGGTATCGCCAAGGTCCACTACCTTCTCGTCGAGGATCAGGAAGCTACAGCAGGCGGGCTGGTTCTGATGCGTGCCGAGCACCCTGTCCATGAGTCGACTGACGAGGAGGCCGCTGGCATGATGCGTCTGGTGCCGGGAATAGAGGCTATGAGCCTGCGCTTCTACGCCAACGGGCAATGGCAGACAACATGGGAGGGGCGAACTTCCGGGCTTCCAGAACTGGTTGAAATTGAATTGCAACTGCGCACGCGAGAAGAGGAGTTGATTCATTTCATCTCGGCCTTTGAAGTGCCCGAGGTGGTGGTCCGATGAACAGCCGAAGGGGAAACCGGGGCATGGCTCTCCTGCTGGTGTTGCTGATCGTCGCTCTGATGACTTCACTGTTGATGGACCTGGCCTTTTCTACCATGGTCGACATGCGTCTCACTGAGACTTTTCGCGATAGCACCAAGGCTTATTACCTGGCCAAGGGAGGAATCAACGCTGGTCGCATGATTCTTCAGGAGGATCGCAACACATACGACTCGCTTGACGAAACCTGGAGCAAGGGTGTGATCAACTACCCGGTTGGCGAAGGGAGTGTCACTATCCGCATCGAGGACCAGGATGGCAAGCTGGACATCAATGGCCTGGTTAACGGAAATAGCCCGCAAGCCATCATGACCGACCGCTTTTACCGTCTGCTGGTTGTCATGGAACTAGACAGCCGGGCAGACCCGGCAGAATTGACAGCGGCTTTGATTGACTGGATAGACACAGGCGATGATCCCTACGCTGAGATTCACACTGACGGACAGAGTTTGCCTGTCTCGGGCGCAGAAGACCTCTACTATCGAAGCCTGGCACATCCCTACCGGAGCAAGAATGGTCCGCTCGAGACGTTGCAGGAACTCTCACTGATCAAGGGCTTCACACCGGAGATCGTCAAGCAGATCAGCCCGCATCTGGCCGTGAATGGCACGGTGTCAGTCAATATCAACACCGCTAGCGCCGAGGTGCTGATGTCCCTCGGCCTACAAATCAGTCGCGATACGGCCCAAGACATTATCGACTATCGTCAGATGAAGCCCATTAAGAGTGTAAGTCAGCTAGAGGAAGTTTTCGCGCCAGAGGTTTACGTAGTTTTAAAGACTCTTGCCAACCAAGACCAGTTGGCTACAACCAGCCGAACTTACCGGATTGAAGCATCCGCTCTGGTCAATGACGGCAGCCGTCGATTGATGGCTGAGGTTGACAAGAAAAGCAACAAACTGCTTTTTTTTAAGGTGAATTAATGTCATGAGCAAACGATTAATCGGGATAGAAATCGGCAGCAGAACTCTGCGCATAGCCATCCTTAACCAGGTGAAGGGGCAGATCTCTGTTGACTCCCTGCAAGAAAGAGGCTACTCGGATTCTGGTGAACTGACCGCCCATCTTAAGGCAATTTTGGCCGGTGAGTTTAGCATTGGCGATCAACTGGTTACCCGTCTTCCTGCCCGAGACGCCTATGTGCGCCGGTTGGAATTCCCCTTCCATGATGACAAGAAAATCGCTGCGGCTGTTCCTTTCGCGCTGTCCACTCAGCTACCGGTTGCAATCGATAATTGTGCCACAGCAATACAGCGGGCGCTGCCATCCGACAAGGGTGCAGCGGTGACGGCAGCAGCAGTCTCCACCGAGACATTACAGTCCCTGCTTGGAATTTTTGAGGAGGCTGATGTGCCGCTGCACCTGGTCGACCTGGCGCCGTTCTGCTATGTGGCCGGCCTTGGCGAACAGATCGGTAATGGCTTGCTGATTTGTACCACCGATCAGGAGACCACTGTCTCCCTGGTGCAAAACGGACGTTTAGAGGATTACCGTATCTTGCCGGCCCTTGCGGGGCCCGCCCAAACTTCCCAGCTTCAACAACTGCTCAGGGAAATCAGAGTTCTGAAACAGGGGGCCGGAGAAGGGAACCTAAACATCAGCCTGATGGGTGAAGGAAGCACTCCTGAACTGGCAGAAGCCCTGCAGTCCTCTGAACATGAAGTTGAAATTCTCTCACTTGAGCTCAGCGGTCAAATGGTCGATGGCCCGTTTCTGCCAGCCGTGGCGCTGGCGCTACGTGCAAAGGTTGTCAGACACGATCAGTCTTTCAACTTTCGCCGTGGCCAATATGCTTTAAAGGGAGAATGGGCCAATCTGAAGCGCAAGCTGGTCCTGTTGGCTGCGTTGCTCGGTATGTCGATCCTTATACTGTGCGGTTCAATGCTTCTCAAGTATGCCGACGAAGCTGACCGAGCTGATCAGTTGCAGACGGAGATGGTTAACGTTTACAAGTCGTTGTTCCCTGAAGCCACAACCATCGTTGATGTTCCGTTGCAGCTCAAGAGTAAGATCCGTGACCTTCAGGAGAAAAGTAGCCTGATCACCGGAGGGCAGTCTTCGACTCTTGCCGTCTTCAAAGAGCTTTCCACACTGCCCGATCTGGTCACAGTTGAATTCCAGGAATTTGTCCTGACCCCAGAAGAACTAAAACTAACAGGGCAGACGTCATCATTCGAAGCGGTCAATCAGATGACCACAGCGCTTGGTGATTCACCCATGTTTACCAAGATCCAGGTCACCGACGCCAAAATGAGTCTTGACGGCAGTCAGATTGACTTCCGCCTGTTGCTCTCACTTGCCAATCAGGGGGCCGAACAATGATCAGTCAACTGAACCAGAGGGAACGAATTTTCGTGATTGTCGGTGGCTCTGCCATCATTCTGGCCCTGCTATACTTTGCAATCGCGGCACCTTACCTTAGTGCGCTGAATCGACTCGACCGTCAGATCGTGGTACGCAGCGGGCAATTACAGGAAGTCAAGGCTCTGCAAACAAGGTACCTGGCACTTCAGCAACAGATGATCCAGATGGAAAGGCTCCTGGGGAAAAGGCAGGAGTTCTCCGCTCTCACGTTTATTGAGAACCTGGTCAAGCAAACGGCCGGCCGGGAGAATCTCGTATCCATGCGCCCCCAGTCCCCGGAGGTCCGCAACGAATTCACCTTCGATTCAGTCAACATCAAACTCGAAAGGTTGTCCCTCAAGCAGGTTCTCGAATTGCTCTTAGGTATTGAAGAGGCGGCCACACCCATGCAGGTCAAAAAACTTTTCCTCAAGCGGCGCTTTGATGACCGGTCCCTGCTTGACGCAACCATGATGGTCACAGCACTGCGGAGATCGATATGAGAGTCCCTATATTGCCGCGCAAAGCTGGAATGCCCGTTGCTGCATGGCGAAGACCGAGCCTCTTCCTGTTGGCAGGGGCCGGCCTGCTGCTGCTGGGCATGCTGACAGGAGTCTATTTGTTCTTCCCTGCTGATGCGCTGAAGCAGCGCATTATCCAGGAAGTAGAGGCGCATGCCGGGGTTGCCGTGCAATCCTTACAGATTGAGCAGGTCAGTCTTTACCCGCTGCTGACCCTTGATGCCGTAGGGATCGAGTTGGGCCTGACTGGTCTGCCCCTGCCCATACCGATCGAGGCGCTGAGCATCGCACCGCAATGGTCAACACTGCTCTCCGCTGATCCGGGAGTGCTGGTGCAGGGCAGCCTCATGAACGGGACGATCACCGCAGGTTTACTGAAAAGCGGCGCAATCAGCGCCCGGGCGGCTGGTCTGCGTTTCGACCTGCCGATGCAGAAGCCCCTGCCTTTCAATGTCACGGGAACTCTCAGCGAAGCGGCCTTTGATGGTGGCACCCAGCTCGACACAGAGACCAAAACCCACCTGTTGCTGCGGCTGGCTGACGTCAACGTGCTTGGACTGGAGCTGCTCAAAGCCGACGGCAGTGGGCTTGCTCTCGGTGAAATCACCCTGGAGGCCGAGGGACAAGGTCGGTCCATGAGGGTCAAGACAATCTCCGCCAAGGGGGGGGGACCTCGAGGTCAACGGCGACGGAACCCTTTTGATCGGCCGCACCTCCGCCAGCAGCCGGATCAAGCTTGCGCTGCAGGTGCGTCCCGGCGCCAACGTCGATCCGTCCATCACCTCCCTGCTTGACATCTTCGGTAAACCTGATGCGGACGGCCGTTATCCCTTGCAAGTCACCGGTACCCTGGGCAAGCCAATCTTGAAATCAGGAGGTTAAAATGTTTCCACGTATTTTGCTCTGTGCAACGCTCCTTATGACAGCCGTGGCCCTGCCTGCGTGGGGTGTGGAACTCACCCCGTTTTCGGTCCGTAACTTTTCCCCTCCGGCGTTGGTTAAGGGACTGCCTGTTGCCGAATCGGCTCGTGTGAACCAGCCAGGCCAGTTCTCAACACGGCTGGGTCTCGATATTTCCAATATCGCCACTGACAACAAGCAGGATGGCGAGATTATTGTGCTTGATGGCGAGATCTATGTGGCAAACCTCGCTTTGCGTTACGGGCTTGCCGAACAGCTACAGGTCGGTATCGACCTGCCGTGGGTCTGGCAGCGCAAGGGCTTTCTCGACAGCTTCATCGAGGACTTTCATGATCTTTTCGGCATGCCCGATGGCGATCGCAAGAACATGTCAAAAAACAAAATCAACTATGCCTATACTTCCAACGATGGCGATGACTTTCTGCTCGACAACGAAACCAACGGCATTGGTGATATCCGGTTGCTCGCGGCCTGGCAGTGGCTGGACACTGAACAAACAGACGCGAGTCTGCAGGCCTCAATCAAGATGCCGACCGGCGATGCGGACAAATTCACCGGCAGCGGCGGCTGGGACATCTCTCTGGCTCTCTCGGCACAACGGGATTTCCCTCTTGAAAAGGGCCTTGCTTCGCTCTGGGGCGGTCTCGGCGGCAGCTGGCTGGGTGATGGCGATGTGCTGCAGGATCGAGTGGAAAACTGGGCTGCCAGCGGCTGGCTGGGTGCCGGTTGGAGCCCCTTGGACTGGCTCGGCCTCAAGCTGCAGCTCGACAGCCATACCGCGCTTTACGACAGCGAACTCGATGAAATCGGCACCCCGGTTTTGATTCTGACCATGGGTGGCACGCTTGGACTCGGTGAACGGACCTCACTGGACATCGGGGTCGGTGAAGATCTTTCCGTGAATGCTTCACCGGATGTCACCTTTCATTTTCAGCTTGCACACAGATTTTGAAATGACAAGTCTGCCTTTTCGGCTGTCGGCCTTAAGTTCGATACATGAGCAGGTGACGAACGACCCGGGCTGTCCCTGACAGTAAAGACAAGAAGACGATATGATAAAATGAACTGTTCTGTGGGCACTCGCTTTTCTACCCACGGTTAGGGCAATGGTAACGGGGTTGCCGTTAATACACCGTCATCTTGACTCCCCGGGTTTAAATCTTCAACCAGTTGAGTCTCATCTTCAGTTCCCAAAGTTCGCCACATTTCGACGCCATGGCCAATATTGATGCCACCATCGAAGGCAGAAAACCAGAGTGCTCCGTCCAGAAGTTCAGGCC
>PVMK01163727.1_pt1 | contig 19184 bp, 31 predicted proteins | sample 1853481 | NCBI WGS metagenome assembly PVMK01 (sample SAMN08533507, study PRJNA380276) | Marine sediment metagenome, whole genome shotgun sequencing project. | reverse complement strand
AAAATTTGAGTTGATTCTTTCAACAATGACTTTATTAAATTTGAATAATCACCACTTCGATCAACATTTGAAATTTGGTCTAGTGCTTTAGAAAAGACTTTGTCAACTGCATCTTCGAGTAACAATAATTGTTTATTTCTTGCCTCAATATCGGCACTACCAACAATCTGTTTTTCAATCTTGTCTGCTTCTTTTTTGCCATCTGAAATAACTTTATCATATTCATGCTCCAATTTAGGAATAGAATCATCTAAACTGTGCTGTGAATCATCAAGTGCCGATTTAATGTTAGATAAAATATCTTTTTCAGTGTTTTTTAGAATTTTATCAATTGTGATTTCTAATGCTGAATTAGATGCCAATGGGTGCCGTTGACTCATAATGGATTTTAATGTTTGGGAAGAACCATATCAGAAAGATATTAAACTCAATGAAAACACCCAAAATTTGTCTTGGGAACAGCCGATCTAAAACTTGGAACCGTTATTTTACCAAGAAATGAATCTCCAAAAGCGATTTCAAGATTAACTGAATTTGAATGGTTTCACAAGATTGATTCTACCGATGATTTAGTTACACCAGAAATTGACGATCTTCTATTAAATGCACAACAAACTTTCCAGTCAATAGATGACGTAATCAAAGGAATGGGAATTCCTCTAACTGTAGGAATTATGGAGATATTATTCAAAGGAACTGTGATCAAGAAAAAAGACTATGAAATTAATGAAATTGAAGAAATGGTTGCAGAATTAAAAAAAGAAACACCTGCAATTATTGATGAACCTGCAAAATTGTTAGAAGATGCAGCAAACACTAGACTTGCAATTGAAGAATACAATTCACTCAAAGATACTCTAGAAGTAATTAGAAAGATGAAAATGGATCTTACTGGATTTGGTTTAATGAAATATTTTTTCACAAATCTTTTTGTGATAGATACTGCTGATTTTGATGAGATTAATCGTTCTCTTGAAGGTATTACAATTTACAAATATGATTTAGAAAGCAAAGACAAATCTGCACTTCTAGTAATTTCTGATACAGAAGATTCAGAGAAAGTTCTCAAAGTCTTAAGAAGTTTTAATTCAAATACGTTTAAAATTCCAGAAGGTTTTCCACAAATTCCTAGTGAAGCTTACACATTAGCAGAATCAAAAATCAAAGAATTAACCACTAAACAAGCAGGTATCAAAAAAGAGTTATCAAAATTAACAAAGAAAATTAGACGTGATGTATTAGCCATTCATGAAAAAGCACTAGTTGCTAAAGAAGTGCTTGAGACTTTAAGAAAACCTGGTGGAACTAAACACTTTGCAGTAGTTCAAGGTTTTATTCCAGCAAAAATGGAATCAAAGTTCACAAATTCAACAAAACAGTGGATGTCAGTTGTAGAAGATATTACAGATCCTGAACTAAAAGAAAAAATTCCAACATTGTTTAACAACGGAAGATTTGTCAGAACTTTTGAAGTTATTACAAAAAGTCAAGGTATTCCTAAAGCAGGAGAACCAGATCCAACTCCAATGATTGCCCTCATGTGGCCAATTTTCTATGGATTAATGTTTGCAGATATGGGTCACGGGCTATTACTAATGGGATTAGGTTTATTATTCAAATTCAAAGGACAAGGAGAACTTTCTAGATGGGGAATGCTCATTGCAATTTCTGGAGCATCTGCTGCAATAGCAGGTGTTGGTGCAGGAGAAGCATTTGGTTTCCATCTTGATCATATGGGTCCATTAGAAGGACTGTTAGAACCAGGTGGTGCTTTACATTCAGTTAGTTGGATAGTTGGAATTCTTAGTGTTGCTGAATTAACATTTGATCAAGTAATTGATATTCTCAAAGTTTCATTATTCCTTGGAATTGTACATTTGGTTTGGGCAATGTCTTTACGTATTATTAGATTATTAAAAGAAGGACAAAAATTAGTTGTATTTACTGAAGCTATTCCAAATTTGATACTTTACGGAGGAATAGTTGTTGTCATGATGTGTGCAATTGGTTCACAGTATGATGTGATGAACATGTATTCTAAAGTTCACACCGAAGCAGTTCCTTGGGTAACAATGTTCCTTGGAGATTGGGCTCAAGTTTGGATCATTACAAGAATTTCAATAGTTATGATTATTGCATCAATGATTGTCATGATGATTGGAGGAATAATGCATGCAAAGAAACATCCAGAAGATGGAAGTGATCCTGCTAGTGTTCTGATGGAAGTTCTCTTAGGAAAAACAGTTGAAAGTTTAGCTCACACAATTAGTTATGCTAGACTCGGTATCATGTTATTAGTACATGCAGCTTTGTTGATGACAGTAAATAATGCATTCACATCATTAGGTGGAATAGAATCAGGTGCTGCAATAGTTATGATTATTGGTGGTAACATAGGAATTATGATGATTGAAGGATTAATCGTGTATATCCAGTCCTCAGATTGCACTTGTACGAATTCTTTACAAAGTGGTATGTTGGTGGTGAGAAGTATTTAGACAAATCAGACCAGAATTAATTTACAATCAATTCATTTGTGAGAGAGAGAGTAGAGGAGAGTAATTTAGAAAATGTTATCATCTAGAAAGTTTTCTTACTTTTATGGAAATTCAACAAATAGTTGAAAAGATTTTGAAGGTAAGCCCATCTGTTAGAGTAGTCAGTGTGGTAGATCTCAAAGGAAAACTAGTGTTTTCTGAACGAGGTAAGAAAGTGAAAATCTTGGTGTCAAAGAAACAAAGTTTGGCATCATTAAAAGCAGCATCAAAAGATTGGCGCCAAAGAAAAAAACTAGTAAAGACACTTGGAACATGCAAGTATGTTGTTGCAGAATATGACAAGGTAAAAAGAATAATTATGCCTGCAGGAAGAAATCATATTTTGTATATTACTACAACTGCAACACTAGATCATAACAAAAGTTGTTCGTAAAGTACGTTCTTTCAAATAATCATAAGAACTCTACTTTTTTTATTTTTTAATACAGAAAAAACTAACCCATAAAAAAATTTGAGTGAAATACTTTTCACATCTTTTTATCAGTTACAGAATTACTTTGTGAGTCTTCTCTTTCCAGTTCCTCTTCCAGAACTGACCCACATACCTTTAGTTGATGCAGTAGTAGTTTTTGGAATATCACCAAACTTTATCTTTCCAGTTCCTCTTCCTGTAGAAATGTATTTGTCTTTAGATGCCGCTTGTCTTGCTGCTTGAATTTTTTTAAATTCTTCGCCAGACCATTTTTGTGCATCGTCATCAACTTCAATAACTCTTGTACCTCTTCCAGATCGTACTTTTATTTTTACCATGGTTAATTATTATAACAAATTCTTACTAATAAGATTTGAAAAATCCAAGTTTTAGAAAATTAGTTTTCAACAGGAAGTTCGGGTTTATTTCCCCATTCACCCCATGAGCCCTAGATATACCCGAATATTGGTAAATCCAAGTTTTTTCAAAACCAAAAAGGTGTGGGCAGCCCTATATGCCCCCTGACAATAAGTAATGATTTCAGAGTCTTTTGGATAATTATACATTTGAGATAATTCATCATCATTTTTGAAAGTCCCATCATCATGCGATATTTTAGATTCCAATCAATATTGATGGAATTTGGGATATGGCCTGACTTGAGCAGCACGAATTATGCATCCATCAATTCTCCAACAGATCGAGCATCAAGGATTTTCAGCATTATCAGATTATCTCAAATGTACTCAAATCCCGAAATGATTTCAGGATTGATTTTTCCTGAAAATTTAGATGGCTTGAAACGATTGGATTTTGTTTCAAGAGGATGAGTTTTCTTTTTGCCATTTTGTCATTCCCACCATCCAACATCAGAACGTCAGGATGTGAAAAATACATCAACATCCAAACACCCTAGCAGCAAGCATTCCAGAAACATGAATCATAAAAAATACTTTCTTTTCTGGAGCTTACTCCAACAAATGAAAAAATCATTTCTGCTTGTGAGTTAAAATTTTGTATTCCTTCTTTTGTTGTATCTATCCAATGAAATGCAAATAGATCTAAATGACAGCCCCTGGAATATGACCTTCTGAATATTCCCTTGAAAGAGCGAGTGTCAATAATCAAAATATCAGAATCATTTAGAATTGAATTAAGTTTAGTTGTAGAATTAACATGATTTTGGTAAAATTGATCAAATCTAAATTGATTTGTATTGAAAAAATAAAAAGAAAAGAAAAGGGTTTTTTCTATTCGTTAACGTATGCTCTTTCGCCGTGCTGTGCCAAATCGATGCCAATCTCCTCTTCTTTAGGAGTGACTCTGATTCCGCCAGGCCAGATGGCATCCATTACTTTGAAGATTACAAGGGTAACACCAAAGGCATAGCCTACTGATATTGCAGCACCAATGATGCTGATTGCTTGCTGCTCCATTCCTTCTGGAGTACCAGTCCATGCGCCGATACCGTCTCCAGTATCCCAAACGTGTGGACTAGCTAATGTACCAGTCAAGATTGCACCTGTAAGACCACCCATTCCGTGTACTCCCCATACATCTAATGCGTCGTCCCATTTGCGTGCATTCTTGAATGCTATGCATGCATAACAAACGGTACCAGCAGCAATGCCGATTATAATCGAAGCCATTGGACCTACCCAACCTGAAGCTGGGAGTGATTGCTACCAATCCTGCTACTGCACCTGATGCAGCTCCAACAATACTTGGTTTTCCGGTATGTGCCCATGACATCAAGACCCATGTAATTGAAGCCATACCAGTTGCGGTATTAGTTACAGTCCATGCGCTTACGGTAATGCCGTCTACCATTACTTCACTTCCTGCGTTGAAACCAAACCAACCAAACCAGAGTATGGATGCACCAAGTACAACCATTGGAATGTTGTGTGGTTCCATTGGCACTTTGCCATATCCAAGTCTTCTGCCAAGGACTAAGGCTCCTGCCAATGCAGCGAATCCTGAAGTAATGTGTACTACAGTACCACCAGCAAAGTCTAATGCGTATGATGGCGATAAGTCTGGATCAAGGTCTATTGCACCTCCTCCTATGTAACCACCTCCCCAAACCCAATGTGCAATTGGGTCGTAAACGAAGGTACCCCATAAGAGTACGAATATGATTAATGCGCTGAATTTGATTCTGTCAATCAAACCACCAACAATTAGTGCTGGGGTGATAATTGCGAATGTTGCTTGGAACATTGCAAATAGTTGGTGAGGTACTGTACCTGGCCAACCTTGACTACAAACATCTCCTTCTTTGAACTGCTGCATTTGGTATGCATGTAGACCATGTATCTGCACAAGGTCCTGCTTCACCTAATGGAGCCCATGCTGAGACCATATTAAATCCAACATAGTCCAAATTTCCCATGAACATATTTGCATCTGAATCAATTCCACCAAATGCTAGTGAGTATCCCCATAGAACCCATTGTACTGACATTAAACCCATATTACAAAGAGTCATGCCGATGACGTTTACTGCGTTCTTTGATCTGGATAAACCACCATAAAAGAATGCAACGCCGGGAGTCATGAAGAGTACTAATGATGTTGCTGTTAGCATCCATGCCATATCACCTGTATCTACCATACAAGGGAGCATGCCACCTTCGCCATCATCAAACCAACATTCGTTAGGGTTACCAGTGTAAATTCCACTAGTTCCCTACTACATATCCGTCCATACCATCATCAATACTTTGTGCATATGCTTGTGACATAGCACCAGTTGCTGTGATTGATACTGCGGCTACAAGTAATAGAGCATACTTGTAGTTCCTAGAATTCATTAAATTTATCGAAATTGGAGAGGATTTAAGGATTGAAGACACCAAAATTTGTAAAAAAGTAAATTATTATATTTTAGTATACTCTGATAGTAACATAAAATATGAAAATTATGTCAAAGGTGAAAAAATGAAAGTAAAATCAGGTATAAAATTAGCAATTTTTGATACATTCAAAACTAAAGGTGACGAACTAACAGGTGAAGCAAATAGACAAAGAGCAATCATCACAATACTTGCTAGTAAATGCTAATCCCGCAGAAAGAACAAGAACAGGAATTTCTCAAAGAATAGCAAAAAAACAAGGAATAGCTTGGAAGAATATCTATTCAGGAATATTTCGTGATATGGATGAGATTTTACTTCCTATGAAGATCGCAGAGGAGGATGGAAGATTACCTCTAAAAAGAGGTCCAAAGGCACTTCAAGAAATAGGAATTCCATATTATCACTTAACCAAAAAGGGTATTTTGATAGCACTATCAATAAGTGAAATTAAAAACAGAGAAAATTTACTAAAGGAGTTTTTTCTCAAAGTCCGAATCTACTGAAAAAGAATTTGAGAAAATTCTCTCTATCTTTTAAAGACTAGTCCCAATTTTACATATTCAATTTTTCAAAAATATGTCAAGGCTTTCTGTAATAATAAAATTAAAGATCTTCTTCCTTTTGATCTATCAAAACTTAGGGAAATTTCAGATGAATCTTTAGGTATTCAAAAGGAGTTTTTAGAGGCGTTTTTAAAATTATCCAAACAAGAAAAGGATGACACTATCAGATTTCTCAATAAAATAACCTAACCACAACAGATAACGCCAAACATTAAAATCAGTTATTTATGGAGATCAATCAAAATGGGTGGAACTAAAAACGTCTTTGCATCAGTCAAATCCTATAGTAAAAGAGGTAAATTACTAAAAAAAGCTGATTTTCAAACCTTGGCAGAATCAAGAGATCTTGATGAATTAATGACGAGAATTAAAAATACAGTTTATGGAGAGGCAGTATCTGAAGTAGAGAAACCCTACACATCTCATGGTATTGAATCTGCTCTAAGAAGTCACCTAGCTGATGTTCATTATAGCATAGCAAAAACTGTTGGTGAGTCACGTATCTTAGATGCTTATTATTCGAAATTTATTATTTCCAATTTAAAACAAATTCTCAAAGGAAAAGTTTTGGGAAAATCTCAAGAAGAGATTGAAACTCACATTAATCTACATGCTGAAGAACTAATCAAGCAAAGGGATATTGTAGTCAAAGCGCTTGTAGCAAAAGATCTAGAAGAAACAGTTGCAAGTTTAAACCAAGTGAATTTGGTGAAGAGATTGCAAAAGCAGCAGCTTTGTATGCAGATAAGAAGAATATCCAAATCTTTGATGCATATTTTGATAAAATTTTGTATTCACGTCTTGTAAAGGCACTAAAATCTGGAGACATAGATGCAAGTAGATTAATTGGAATGGATGTTGATTTTTATAATATTCTAAGTGTGATTAGAGGAAAGTTTTGGGGACTTGATGAACAACAAATTCAAGATTTAATTATAATTCAATCCCCAGCTGCAAAAGAGTTGCTAGGAAGAATGATGTCAGCTGGTTCAATAAGAGATGCATTTAACGAACTTTCGAACACAAAATATGCACATTTAGTTCCTCAAGTTGAAAATGAATTAGATGCAATTGCTGAATTTGAAAGAGCTTTTGAAATAGCAATTTATCGAGCATCGTTAAACTCGTTCACAAAAATGTTCAGTTTAGCAACATCAGTTGGAATTACAAAACTAACTGCATACGAAGTAAGAAATCTTGCGGCAATTGCTTATGCAGTTGAACAAAAAATACCAACTGAAACTACTATGTCAAAATTGATTTTAGAGACAGAATAGACTGGTATAAAATATGAGTAAATTTCCAACGAAAAAATCTGAGACATCAATTAATGTTCTTACAAATCCAGTAAGTATCTCTATGGCATTGATTTTTGCTCTACCATCATTAGGGATATTTTTGGGAATCTACTATGGAACAGGAAATCTGATTATCGGAGCAGTGTTAGGATTTGGAGTACATATTGTCACACTAGTATTTTCAGGTAGAATTTCAAAGTATCTAGATAAGATTATGAATTAACCTATATTGAACTAATTTCAAGATGAAATATTATGATGGGTGATAGAGATTATCGAAATATTATTCAAAGTGCAATAGGTTCTATAGGAAAAGAATTAGAAATTCAGATAGATTCAAAGGATATTCAAACTATTCATCTTCAAGAAGTAGTCCAATGTCTAAGACGCTCATTTTATGACAGAATAGAACCCAATGAGATTGAAAGGAGAGGATTCAATGAACTTCTCTCAGGATTATTAAGAAAATTAGAGTATGGAAGTGGGCCAAAAGAATTTGCAATAGACGATATCAAGCTAAAGGGGACAAGTCGATATGTTAGTAGATGATTCCATTCTTTTATTCAGATCAGCAACAGGTGAGTTAGAAAACCCCCAAGCAAATGATATTCTATATCTTAATGCATGCATGTGGATATATGACAAAGTCGATGGAGTGATTGTGTACATTACAGGAGATAGAAAAGAAACAACTTTTTCATTAACACGAACAAAAAGATGTTTGAAGAAATTATCAGAAGAGTCAGAGTGTCTACATGATCTTCTTAAAGAACAAAAAACACCTATCTTAGAACCATCATCTGAATGTTCTACTTGTCAATATTATGAAAGATGTTTCATGAAAAGAGAAGAATACCAAGACAAGTGTCCCTTTTAGGAATATTAGGTGCAAGTAAAGATTCAGATTAGATAAATGAAAAATATGAAAAAAGGAATTATTCCTTTGTTTAGTCTAGTGGTTCAGGGTGTCCTTTACCACGGAGAGCGAAACACACTACTGCTAGTGCAATTGCGACTCCTGCTGCTGCGCCAAATGCGGCTATACCTGCTTCTGCCATTTGATAAAATCCCACTTAACGGGCTTTTATAACTTTGCCAATATTTTTTTGCTAAAAACAAACTATCATAATTTTAAAATTTTATGATACTATTGAGCTCTATCTTGTAAAATCAAAATGAAGTTCATTTTCTTGGCCACTTGTCATTGAGCTTAGATTGTAAAAGACATCACCAGTAACATGCCAAGTTGATGTATTATCTTTAAGACCGGTCCACAGTTCAGGAGTATTTCCAGAATTTTTGATATGGATAGTGTCTTTTAGTGTGATGGAGTTATCACCAAGAAGAACATAATAATTTGAACCAAATTCTACCATTCCCGTAGGTCTACTTCCTATTTCACCACCTGAAATTTGCTCAGTCTCAGAATAACCTGTTTCAAATAATTGATAATCTAAAGTTTGAACGATAAAAGACTTGGAGTTAGGATTGATTATGTTGAATGCAATCTTAATTGTAGCTGCTCGTTCAGAAATTTTTGAAACAGAAAGATCTGCTAGTTCAACTTGAAGAGGTTTCAATTAGAGTGCTTTGAGTTTCGGAAATATCTCCATCTTGTGACTCGTGATCTTTGCAAGGTAGGGCCTACTCCAGATCCAATTGCTCAGCCAAAATAGCAATCAGTACTCCAAACTGCAACACCAAGAAAGATTTTAGGATTCATTATTTTTGATTAATCTCCAAATATGTTAAATGTTGAGACAGTTATTATACCATTGGAGACAAAAAAAATCATGCAGTATTTTCAAGCAGTGCAACAAGGAAAACAAAGAGCAGGCAAATCACAAATGAAAATGTTTGAAGCAGCTGGATTTGGGATGTTGACTTTGACAACCAAAAAAGTTGATGGTAATTTTTTTCCAGTTGGAGAGGAAGAGTATACTGCTATAATTAATTCCCCAGATGGAGATATAGCAATTATTGTAGATAAAGATGGTTTTACAAAGGCTCAATCAAAAGGCAGTTTACAAAAGAGGAAGCTCTAAAAATTTTCAAAAAACTTAGAGAATCAGGAATTCCTGAATATTCAGAAAAAGATATTCAAATTTGGTCTGAAACAAGACCGACAATTCAAAACGAGATTTCTGAATAATTATTTTGAAGCGAGAATAATTTCGGTGCCTACATTGCCACCCTTTAATGGCCTTTTCAATAATTTTTGGATCAGCCTTTATGATTCTTGTTTTGATTTTGGAGCGCTCAATGATTTTTAGAGCAACAATGTCCATCAAATCATAGCCTCCTGCAATAGAATCTTCATGAACTAACATATTTTTTAAATTTTTTATTTCAATCCGTTTGAATTTTTTTGCTTTTTTGAATTTGTTTGGATCCATATCATAAACTCCATCAACGTCAGTGGCGTTAAGGAATAGTTCAGCATGTACTTTTTCAGCAATCAATGCAGCAGTACCATTAGTACTTTGACCAGGATGTAAACCACCTGTTACAACTATTAATCCATCATCTACTGCATGTTTTACTTCCTGTAAAGTAGTTGGCGGATGTGAATAGGCATTATTTTTTAGAGCATAAATCAACAATTTTGCATTTAATCTAGAGACTTCTATTCCAAGTTCATCAAGAGTAGATTCATCAGCACCAGAAGATCTTGCATGAGAAATATAATGTCGTGCAATATTTCCCCCTCCAGCAATTACAATGGGTTGACAAATCTTGCTAATTTTTACAAAGAATTGAGCATAATCTTTTAGAACTTTTACATTATCCATACCAAAAATTTTTCCAGATAGTTTGATTACAATTCTCTTTTTCATTTTAGATCACCAATGATTGATTTTGAGGCAATTTCAACTTTTTTTCTGTTCTTTTGATGAGTATAGATTCTAAGGATATTCATGAATCCAGACATCGCTGAAACTACAGGTATTTCTGAAATTGGCATCTCTTTTGCAGAGGATTTTCCATGCTCATTTGTGATCAAAATTATAGATTTTGACTCATTTTTGGAGGGAGCAAGCGGGATAGATGGGGTAACTGAGCTATCTACAAAAATTTCATTCTCATCAATTTTTGACTTTTTGAGAAATGGCAGTTCTGAGTTCGTTAGTTCGTATTTTTTTTAAATTGGTTCTACTTGTCAATATTCTTTCAAATACGCATTTTAGCAATTTTCTATCTTGATAATCTTGTGCAAATTGTCTAGCACGTTTTAATTTTGAAGATGTTGATGAGATTAAAATAGATAAAACATATTCATCTGTAAGTTTGACATATTCATTTAGATTAAAAGTAGTAAAACCAAATTCATCATCAGATAATCTTAACGCTTCAATTAACATTACTTCTGCTGCTCTTACAGTTTTATGAAAATAAACTGCCTTAAACATTTGATATCTGGAATGCATCATGGACTCAAAAGAGTACAATGCTGAACGTTCTAATGCCAATTTTTTTTGATGTACATTAAGGGATTGTGTTATTCTTTTATGATCAATTTTTGCATGCTCTGCTCCTGTAAAATAACCATCTCTAAGCAAGTAATCCATCATATCTGCACTTAATGTACCTGAAACAATTTCATTCATGTATTGAAATTTGGAATCACCAAATGCAATTTTTGTGATTAGTTTTTTATTAAAACCATTTTTTGATAAGCTATCACCAATTTCAGATTTTAAAATAATTTCCCTGCCAAAATTTTCATGTGAAAAATTTTTTTCTTGAATTATCTCCTCAAAAAGATGAGAAAACGGTCCATGACCTATATCATGTAAGAGACCAGCTAAACGAATGATTTCAATGTCATCTGATTTGAGAAATCCTTTTTCATTTAATGCATGACCTGCTTGACTAGCAATATGCATTACTCCCAATGAATGTTCAAATCTAGTATGCTGAGCTGCAGGATATGTTAGATGAGCACCAGAAAGCTGTCTTATTCGTCTTAACCTCTGAAAAAATGGACTATCAATTATAGATAATTCATGTTCGTAGACACGAATAAAATCATGAATTGGATCAATTATGTCTAGATAATTTTTTTTCATAATCCTACTTTTGTCGAAAATGTTTTCAAAATCTCTTCATGTACTTCTTGCTTAGGTTTTGATGCATCAATAATCTTCCAACGTTTTTTCTTGGCAATTGTACGATAGATTTTAGAGATTTTTCTTAAAAATTCTTCATTTTTTTCAAACTTTGTCTCTATGAGTTTTTTGTCTACGAAATGATTCTTTTTGTGTAACATCAAGCAAAATTACAAGATCAGCTTTTGGAAGACCGACATCAAGATTCTCAAGCCATTTTTGTTTCATTCCATTTGCTATACCATAAATTAGATTAGAATGATAATAACGATTCATAATTAAAACAGAGTTTTTTTCTTGAGCGGCTAAAATTTGATTTAGTTTTTCCCATCTATTTGCAGCCAAAAGACAGTGAATGACTTGAGGAGGAAATTTTCTTTTTCCATCCAAGTATTGTCTAATTTCTTTTCCAATAGGAGTATCGTAGTCAGGAAAATGAAATAGTTTAGTTTTGATCCTTCTTTTTTTAAGAGCTTTTTCCAATAGGGTTGATTGGGTTAACTTTCCTGCTTGATCTCCACCTTCAATTACAATTATCATAAGTTAACAAAATAAAGAAATTAATTGATTAAAAATCTATCATGTCTAATAATTTACAAATTGTTTAATATCATCTAAATTGATTTCTGATTATGGCAGAACAATATTCATGTCCTTATTGTGAATCACTTTTTGATGATAAGGAAGATCTTTCAAAGCACATTGATAGAATTCATGGGGATTCAGGAACCCTTGAAGGAAGTAAAGGAAGCTAACTTTTTTATTTTTCTAGAATTTCATAAAAAGTAGAGCCTAAATCAATCAAGATTTATAACTAAAAATTAAGCATATAACACAAAATGGGACTCGTTAAAGAAATGATTAAAGAAATTGGAAATAAATCTAGAGAATTTTATGAATTTATTTTACCTCCAATTGATATGTATCTTAATGAAAATAATCTTGAAGTAATAATTGATATTCCAGGATTTTCTAAAAAAGATATTGAATTGACTTTATGTGGAGACATACTTTCTATTAAAGCTCAAAAAACAATAGATGAAAAAAAATTAGACTCACTTGTTTCAAATCAAAGACCAAATGTTATTGATAAAAAAATTAGACTCCCAGTTGACATTAAACAAGGAGAAGAAAAAATAGAATCTGCAAAATATGAAAATGGTATTCTTACTCTAATTATTCCTATTATAAAAAAAGGAAAAAATATTTCAATTGAATAATCTAATATCTTCTAAAAAAACCTGAAGCTGTCATTATCAAACCAGAAGTAATCATTCCAACTAATCCAAGAAATTCATTTGATTGATATAAAAATACTGAACCAATAAAAATTGCAGATGCAAAAATACTTCCACTGATTAAAACCATTGGTTTTCCTTTTTTCATATAGATTTGTACTTCATCCATAAGTTTTTTCATATCAGGTCCAATTTTCAGTACAGAATCAATTGATTTTGAAAAATTATCAAATGAAATTTTTAATTCTTCAACATATGCTCTTGGAATTAGATTTTCTTCTTCAAGAATAGTTTTTAGTACTTTTACAAACTTGAAATCAACATCATGTGTTTTGTAGATGCCCTCAATTATTGATGCCATTCTCATATACAATGCCAAATTTTTTGGTAGTACAAATGGAAATTTACTCATGGTTTGATTTGCAAGTTCCATCAAACTTTCTACTTCCATTTCATCAGGTTTGTTTCCATGCATTGCACGAATTGAAAGTTCGATTCCTTTTTCAATTACTGTTCTGTTATATCCAGGAACTAGCATTCCAAGATCAATCATAGCATTAACAACCCTTGGAGGATTTTTTTCAACAAGTGCAAGATACAAACGGATTAATCTGAATCTTGTTTCATTATTTATCCGTCCAACCATTCCATAATCATATAAAATAAGTTTCCCATCATCAGTTACTGATATATTTCCAGGGTGAGGATCTGCATGAAAAATTGAGTGTTTTAAAAGCATGGTAAAAAAGACCTTATGGACATCAATTACTAGTTGTTCTCGATCAATTCCTTTCTCATCTAAAGCCCGTACATTTGTAACTTTAATTCCTGGAAGATATTCCATTGTAAGCACATTTTTTGAGGAAAAATCATCAAAAACTGAAGGTATAATGACTTTGTCACTAGTTTCCATATCTTTTTTGATTTTTTTGAGGTTTTGAGATTCTATTGTATAATCCATCTCTTCATGAATACTTTCAATAAATTGGGATAACATGGCTTTTGCTGAATAACGTAAATTTGGATCAACAAATCTTAATCCTAATGGAAGAATTCTTTTTAAAACTTTGATATCTTTTGCTACAACTTTTTCAATACCAGGTCTCTTTACTTTAATTGCAACTTGTTGACCAGAGATAGAACCTAGGTAAACTTGTCCTAATGATGCACCTGCAATAGGATTTGGATCTATTTTATCAAATTTTTTGTGAATAGGGCCAAAATCTTTTTCAATAATTGGTTTTACTTGATCAAATGGAGCAGCAGGTACACTATCCTGCAATTTAGCCAGTTCTTCCAAATAAGGTTGAGGTAAGATATCAGCTCTAGAAGAAAGCCACTGTCCTAATTTTATGTAAACAGGTCCTAATGAAATAAACGTCTCAAGTACTTTACGAGCATTTTTTCTAAATTGCTCTGAATCTATTTCAGTTTTATCCTGAGTGATCCATTTTTTTCTATCTCTACGTAATGCAAAAATTGATGGTAGAAGTTTGATGAATATTTCTATAGTTCTAAGAGTAAACATAAAATTTACTCCAAATAATTTTTAATTTTTTTTGTTGCAACATATCCTAAATACCCAAAGATGATTGATGAAATCAAACCAGAAGCAAGAGAGGATTTTTTTGATTTTTTATTAAGAAATTTTTTTGTAACTTGTGAACCGCCAAAAATTGCACATGCTAAACCAATTAAAACTTCAGGTGCATCATAAACTAAATGCCCTGCTGGATTTTTTCTAGGATCAATTCTATCAGTATGAATTAAAAATTTATCATTGTATTCTCTAATATGCAAATTGCCATAACGATACTGTTTGTATGCTCCATTTTTTTGTCCAAGAAAAGTTTCTTCTGCTTCATCTAGCATAAATTCTCGTAATTCTTTTGGTACTTCAATTTCACTTCCAGGCATAATGCCAAGATCTAGTAATTGCTTATAATCTTACAGTCAAAAATGCTTCAATACGAGACCTAGTAAGTGTTGTATTTTAGTGACAACTAAATTGAATATGAAAATAAAATAATTAATCCCATAGTCTATCTTTTGTAAATAGAATCAAACTAATTGCAAATAGAGCTAGCATTGCAATTCCTGGAACATATGCATAATTGAATCCTATATCAGGATGATTTTCCTGATGATAGTAATTAATTAAAAATGTAAGTATTAGTAAAATGACTCCAACATAAGTTAGCTTTTGATGTGTTTCCAACAAACATGACTAAATCAGTAACTATATGAATTTAGAAAAATGATTCAAAGAAGTGGGGTTGTAATAAATCCAACAATACTTCCTGCTAGAAATAAAAATATTCCTTTCGCCATATCTAGTACGATTACTTTAAGATACGATATAATCATGATGTAAAAATTTCAGGAGTAAAAATCAGATTAAGGGGATTCCATTTGAGACAATCTATTGATTACCTGTTCAAGTTCTTCCTTATTTTCGGTAATTACCTGTTTTATTATATCAATTTCAGCATTGATTTGTTCTAAATGAATATCATCAGAATTAATTATTTGAGTTTCTAAATCTTCTAAAATTTGTAAATTTGATTGGTGAAGTTTTTCTAGTTCACTTTTGTATATCTCCAAATTTTCAATTTGATCTGTAATTTCAGAAATTTGAATAAATTCTTGGTTGGTAAAAAAACCTAAAAGAATTACAGCAGTTACAAGAGCTAAAACTGTAATAATTACAACAATACTTAATCTCAATTTGAATAAACCTTATTTTCCTATTTTAAATTTAAAATTTAATTGCTGGCCTCAATTGGAGTTTTCTTACGCCTACGTATCATGTAAATCCCTACTACTATTACTAAAATAACTGGAATAATTATCATTGTAAAATCAGGACCATCATCATCATTTGATGGTTCTTGAACAAAAATTGTCGTATCGTAAGTTAGAAAAATTTCATCTCTGACACTGTCTTTGTATCTTACAATAATGGTAATATCATGTTCTCCATATCTTGGTTCACCATTAAATTCAATTGGGATATTAAATGGCACAGGTGCATCAGTTTCAATTTCATCAATAAATTGAGTATTAGATTTAATGTTTGAATTTTCAGCAGATTCAAGAGTTACAAATCCAAACAATCCATCTTCATTTCCTTCATTAATTATCTCTCCAATTACCATTTGTATGCTAGATAATTCAATGACATCTACATTGTAAACTGATAAATCAATGAGGCCTTTAACAAAGAAATCTGCAATTCGTGAAATAGTATGTTTATCTCCATGTGCATTAAAGTAAGTTATCTCAATGGGTGCACGTAAAGTATCACCCCTCAAAGATTCTGGTACATATACATCAAGTTCAATGAATTTTTTTGATTTTGCATCAATGTCACCAATTTGCCAATCAGTATTTAGAATTACAACATTTTCAACATTAGTAACAGATTGAGTTGTTGATGCTCTTTCACTTTGTGTATTTTTTAAGCCAATATTTACACTAGAAATTGGTGCAGTTCCATCATTTGAAATTTCAATTACAATATGATTTTGTTTCAAAGAAGTAAGAAATGGATTTAGTGCACGTACATTTATCACGCTTTCTCCAGTAACTTTAAAATTAAAATCTTCAAATGAAGTTCTAACTCCTGATTCTCTTAATCTAGAATAATCTACTTTTACAGTACCAGGATATTGTTGAATTCTAACACCGTTATCTATGTCAACAAAAAATGTTAGATGGAAATTTTCTCCAGCATTAGAATTTGAATTAGCGTCTGCATAAATTACTGAACCAGGTCCATCTGATGATGAAAAACCAAGAGGTAAAGATAGTTGTCCTCTAATTCCTGTAATATCTTGAGTTCCAACATTTGCCATAATTACAGTAAATGGTACATTTTTACTCCCAGAATCAACTTCAAATTTCTCATCAATGGTTCCAAAATAAGCATCAAGGAATTTGACATCTCCAAAATCTCGTTCAAAAGGAGAATTTCCAAAGCCGCCAGATGTTATTTGAGCATAAGAGTTATCAAAAATAAATGGTAAAAGTCCTATTACAAATAATGATAATAAAAGTTTGAGATTCATTATGCAATAATCTCCATTTCTGAAGGTTTGTCGCCTTTGAAAGCTTTACCATCTTTAATTGTAATTACTTTATCAACATCTCCAAAATGTTCTTCTTCATGTGTTACAATAATGAATGTTTGATTAAGTTTTTTTGCCATAGATTTCATTAATTGGATAATTGTTTCAGAAGTTAATGAATCAAGATTACCTGTAGGTTCATCTGCTAAAACTATTGAAGGTTTATTGATTAATCCTCTTGCTATTGCTGCTCTTTGAGCTTGCCCACCTGAAATCTTATTTGTACGCTTATACATTTGGTCTTCTAGACCAACTGCTTTAAGTAAATCTTTAGCATCTTTTTCAGCAGTGTCATTAGTTCCAGCAATTTGTCTTGGTAACAATACATTTTCTAATACAGTTAGATCATTAAGTAAATTAGAAAATTGAAAAATAAATCCTAATTTTTTATTTCTAAATGAAGAAATTTTATCATCATTTAATGTTGTAGTGTCAATTCCATCAATGAGTATCTTTCCATTTGTTGGACGATCTAATAATCCAATCATATTGAGCAATGTAGATTTACCAGAACCAGAACTTCCAACAATTAAAACAACTTCTCCATGCTCAATTGATAATGATACATTATCAAGAGCTTTAACTTTACTTTCTCCTTCTCCGTAAATCTTGCTTAGATTGTTAATTTCAAGTACTTTAGACAGATCTCATTGCCTCCACAGGTAATAGCTTTGTTGCCCTATAAGCAGGATACAACGACGCAATAACAGCTAAGACAAATGAGGTTAAAGCAGTTTGTACAATCTTTCCCCAGTTGAAGGTTACTTCAAGAGGGAGACTGTTATTGAATGTCATTTTAGTTTCCTTTGCATAAAATGTATAACCTACGCCTGCAGCAGTTCCCACTCCAGCTCCAATTGCTCCAATAAGCATTCCCTGAAGAATAAAAATTATTAGAATATCTTTTCTTTTAGCTCCAATTGATCTCATTATACCAATTTCTTTAGTTTTTCCATTTACCAACATCATTTGAATAGTAACAACAGCAAATGCAGAAGACATCATTCCAAAATATCCTATCATACTAATCATTGCAATACCAGATCTAAATCCTGCAAGTTGTTGTTCAGCTGATTCCTCTATAGTTTCTGCAATAAAATCATCATTTGGAAATGAACGTAAAAAGAATTCTTTTACCTCTAACGCTTTAGAAGGATCATTTAGCTTTACCATTATTGAGCCAGTATCTCCTGGTCTACTCATCATATCACGCAAAGTATCAATATGTACAACAGCAGTCTAATCAAATCCTTGACCACCAGGTGAATTTGCAATTCCAGAAACAGTAAACCTACGAATTTGATCTTCTCCGTATCTATCAACTACAAGAACTTTAATGCTATCTCCCACTTGAGCTCCTCCAAGATCTTTTGCTACATTTGCTCCGAGTACAATGGAATTTCTTGAGAAGACATAACTTCCTTCTGAAACAGTTTCATGTACAGTTGATGCCATAATATCACGAAACGGATCAACTCCAACTATTGGCACTCGAGTTTCTTCAATTCGTTTTCCATTTTTTGTCATATTCATTTCAGCAGTTGATGAAAGCCGCGGCGCAGCAGCTTCAACATACGGAATTCTTTCAAACCAATTAACAAGTGATAAATCTGATTTGTCGATATAATCAGCTTCATCAGTTACAAGAACATCACCATTTCTGTAATCGCTGATATCTCTAACTATAGCATCAAACAATCCTTGAAATATTACAAAATTTACGTGAATTACCAAAATTCCAATTGTTACAGCTAAAACTGCACCAATCAAACTTCCTCTTTTGTTGAATAGCATTCTTTTTGCTAATCTTAGTCTATAATCCACAAGAATTAATAAAATAGTCTAATATATAATATATTTGATATAAAGAATCATGATATAGACAATTTTATATAAAATTAGTAATTTCTATATTCAATAGAGGTACTTTAGGTGAGATAATGGACAATTTAGATATGAATATTCTAAGTAGACTATTGAATAATTGTAGAAAATCAGACAGGCAAATAGGAATT
>PVMK01113826.1_pt1 | contig 19184 bp, 15 predicted proteins | sample 1853481 | NCBI WGS metagenome assembly PVMK01 (sample SAMN08533507, study PRJNA380276) | Marine sediment metagenome, whole genome shotgun sequencing project. | reverse complement strand
GTAAGGTTGTCAAAAGGTAGAACAGCAATCGATTCTACTATCGGGGAAGACGAATTCGGGAGGTAAAACCTAAAATAAAAAATATATACAAGGGCAAATATGATCAATGGAATAAGTACTTTATAACCTAATTTGGCTCTTTTTCCCTTTCGAATTAATCGATTTTTCTGAGGAAATGGGAAAATGCTGCCCTGAATTGCATAAGTTGAAACAGGGTATTCAACATTTTTATATGCAATTTCCCCCAGATAAATAGTCTTAATATCTGGAATAGCCTGAACCGCCTTAAATACTGAATCGGAGATATAGATACCACCAGGGTCTGAAGAACTTTGAAGTCTTGATGCGACATTGACTCCGTCACCAAATATATCGTTATTTTCAATGGTAACATCACCAAGGTGAATTCCTATACGAATCGAAGCATCTAAATCATTGTGAGCTTTATTTTGAATCTCTATTCCGCATAAAACAGCATCTCTAGCCGTATTGAACTTAGCCAGCACTCCGTCACCCATTTCCTTTAACCAGATTCCGTTATATGCTTCTATACTTCTTTGCTGAATGAACCTACTCTTTCTTAATATTTCCAACGCTTCCTCTTCATTCCTACTCATCAAAGAAGTATATCCGACAATATCGGTAAACATAATGGCGGCTAACTGACGGGATTGAGACATGGTACTTCAACTTACGAAAAATACCATTAGGATGCATTATATGGGAAATGGTGACCGGCAGCTTTCGGCCAATAGCGGCCGTTCAAGTTATCGTTGATAGTATAAGACGGTGTTGTGGCCATTTGCAACATTTCTACCAACATTTGAATGATTTGTTATGCTCACATCTATTGATTATTTCTACATTATTTCACAAAAACTATTAAGATTAGATGTCGCAGGCATACATACTACAATTCATACTAGTTGCAGCCGTAGTCATTTCCAGTTGTGTTACTACACAGGTTCTGCCTGAAGGAACAAAATTTAATCAGCTTAATCTAGAAAGGTATTTTAACGAGGGTGACCAAGTTAAAGTAACTACAGTTGATGGGGAACATTATAGGTTTATGATTTCGTCGATAGACGATACATACTTGGAAGGAAATAGCGTCAAGGTTCCATACTCGATAATTATAAAAATTGAGTTGAACAAAGATTATGGTTTACCAATAATCGGTGTAGGACTGAGTTTAGTCGCCTTATTATTTGTAGGACATGGGATGTTTTGAATGAACGAACCCCAAATCAATACCAGATCTCTTTTTAGATAATGAAGGAATGGATCAACGAATGACTGCTTTCGGCCTAAAGCGGCCGTTCGCAAACGGTCCGATCTAAAATGAGTATGCGCCCCACTTGCTAGAATTAATGAAAATTCAAATTTCGCAAATACGTGTCACAATGCTCAGTTCTAATATTCATTTTTAGCGTTTGTTGGCATTCGTTTCTACTGTTTTTTCAATTTGTAGTACCCATCGATCTGATCTATTCTCAATTCGTCATTTGTAAATATAAAGAAGCTATTTCCATCCATCCAGGTAGTGCTACCTACGTAGATTCGAAGTGTATCAGCATCTCCTTCAGTTGACAATACAATTGAATTAGATAATGAGGATACATCGACCGAAAGAACTCTGCCTCTCGCTTGACCAGAATATTTTCCTTCAATTGATTCAAGTTCAACATCCAGTTCTTGAGATTGATATTCTTGTTTATTTAGTACATTCCAAGTTAGCTCATTAGCAAAAAATCCTGCTCCTTTTGGCCCAGTAGTATTTACTAAACAAATAATATAAAGGTCAGCCTCAGGAAAGTATCTAGTTTCAGACAAAAAACCATTTATACCGCCTCCGTGACCAATTAACGGATTCCCAAAATTTGAGTAGTTACTCAAGCCCATAGCGTATCTCAATTTGGATCCATCATTAAGTTTACCAGGTGTAATATAAAGTTGATATAATTGATCACTGAATATCTTTCCTTCGTGCATTGCTCTCATCCAAATTAATAGGTCATTGGTGGTACTGCATAATGAACCTGCCGCATATGGCCAAGTATGGTCCAAATATGGTTTTTGTTTAAGTCCATCTTGACTATAGTTGTAACCATATACCTTGTTTGGAATAACGTCAGAAGTTGAGCAGTAATAGGTATTGGTCATTCCAAGTGGAGTGAAAAACTGTTCGTCCAAATATTCTTCATAACTCATACCCGATACTTTTTCGATAATGAGACCGAGGAAAAAGTAAGCGGAATTATTATATATTAATGCTTCTCCAGGTTCGAATAAGAATTCCTCTTGTTCAACTAATCTAACAAGTGAGTCTCTCTCATATTGATGTAGCGATAAATTCCAAAAATCAGGCATCTCAGTATAGCTGGCAATTCCTGATGTGTGATTCAAAAGATGGTCGATTGTTATGGTTCTGCCTTTGGCATCAAACTCAAGGTATTTAGTAAAATCATCATCCAAAGACAATTTTTCCTGTTCAACTAGTTTTATTATGGCAGCAGAAGTGAATTGTTTCGTAACCGAACCTATTTCAAAGGAAGGATTTTCAGGCATAGGAACTGATAATTCCAGACTGGCAAAGCCATAGGATTTATCTAAAATTTTTTCTCCCTTTTGATAAACAAGAATGGATGCTCCTGCGATGTAAGAACTATCAATACTTGTTTGAAACAGAGAATCTGCAATTGATTCCAGCGGATTTTGTTCTGAATAGTTACTTTGTTGATTGCAACCGATTAGAACTAAGTTGAGAATTAGCAGAGATAAGAATGTTCGAATCATGCGGATTATATTTTGAATGAGTAAATGTGCCCAACTTGTTTATATGGACATATGTTCTGTATACCACTAACAATATGTAAATAAAGTGGAATAAATGGAAATATTTTGACCGGCCGCTTTGGGTGGTTTTAGGACATTCGCTCAATGACTGCTTTCGGCCAAAAGCGGCCGTCATGACTCAGTCAGGAAACCCACTTGGTCCAACATCTCCTGCCAGCGGGGTCGTTATGCAGCGGATTACGCGTAAGACGAAAATGGATATATATTCAAAGTTGTATGACGTTTTGATTAGTCCTTTCTGATAGTTTGATTTTTTAAAGGTTCCCCAACTGATATAAAAACCCCATTTGCATAGTAATTTTGAAATTGCGCTGGCAAACCCTCTCCGAGTCCGATTGAAGGTTTATTTTGAAGGTGATAGTGTAAGTGTGGTTCAGTCGAATTACCACTATTCCCGCATAAACCTATTACTTGTCCTTTAGCCACTAAATCTGCTGTGTTGACGATAATTGAGCTTTTTATAAAGTGTGCTAGAACTGAAAATTCTTCATTCCCATGGTCGATAATCACATAATTGCCAAAAAGTTGATTTGTATTGGTTTCTCCTGGAATATTCTCAGCAACAGAGTTCTCCATTTCTACAACTTGACCAGATTCTGGTGCATAAAGGGTATCTCCATAGCAATAGTAGTCTTCATTTTGTTTTCCATCTCCAATGAACGATGAACCGTTTTGGGTTTGTACTACATCAATAGCAAATCTTTGGTCACCTAGTGAAGCATGGTAGTTTTCCTCTATAGTACGTCCTCCCCAGAATACAAACCAGTCATCATTAAAAGGCAATTCTAAATCAGCAATAGTTTGATAATCTAAATAATTACTAGGTGCTTCATCTGTCTCGCAACTAATTAGATCAAGAATACAGAAACAAATGAGAACGTAAGTAAGTATGTTCTTTATATGCATGGTTAACTTTACCATGTTTTATAAACGTAATATATAAAAATCATTATGCTCGTTATACCTAAAAACCGTAAAGAAGATTTTCACTATCCCCAACAACTGATTTGGGTCGTTTCCGGCCTTTCGTCAATGACTGCTATCGGCCAAAAGCGGCCGTTCGAGATAGATAATACCTATGCTGATACTCTAAAATGCGGAACAACGGTCCAGGCTCGCCATTGTTTGCGGCAACACGTCTTTAAATCTTCAACCTTCCTAAATGTTCAGCAACGTTTCTAACCTCAATATCATCAAATATGGGTTCAAAATAGTTGATGTAACGATTTAATTCCTTTAATTTTTTGATGGCAACATGATTGAACTTTGCCTTGGGCTTATGGTTTATCATTGCTATTACATTTCTAATTGGGAGTTCTTTATTACCCCAATGATGTCGCTTAAGAATACTGCTACTGACCGATTTGTTACCGTTTAGCATGACGAAAAGGGCATAGCTTGTTCGCTTTATTTGTCTTACTGGGGATCTCAGGTCTAACCGCTCGATGGATTCCTTGCTCCAGTTCTTAGTCTCAATAATAAAAATGCCTGCGCTGGTTACAAGAAGATGATCAATTTGAATACTGTATATGCGGTCCTTATTATTTTTGTTATAGATTGGTGGACTTAAGGAAAGTGAAAAATCGTTGAATAGCACAAACGTGTCTGATAATTTTTCTAGTTCTTTTGCTACTAAATGCTCTCCAATTACACCCGCAATTAAAGGATTAATGTCCGTGACTACTGACTTTGTATATTCTAGTTTTTTGAACGCTGTAGTAAAACGGGTAGATATAATGGATTGACTGTTCGAGCTATGCGCTTCAACCTTTTTCCATACTTCTTTTAGGTGGTTTTTTTCTCTAAATGTCTGGATCCATATTATGCCATTATAACCCTTCTCCAGGATAAATTTTATCCCTAATAATATTTGTAGTAGGTACAATTGGCCAAGCTCAATAAAAACATTATCGTTTGAGCTAGACCTTAGTGTTCCGCATTTCTTTCTTAGCTTGCTTATTCTTTCATTAAGTCTTGTTTCAGTATTCGTTTTTAAAGTATCATAGTTTTTTTGGAGTTGAAAAGCTTCTGCTTGTAGGGTATCTAGCTCAAGTTCAAACTCCTGTTCAATCTTGTAGGATAATTCTTCTTTCTCTCTCTCGTAGTTTTTAATGAATTTATTTAGCTGACCTATAGAATTAAATCTTGAGATCCCTTGTTGATCTAAGGTTTCTCTAATCTTTTTTAGGGATTCTACTTGGCCGTAAACTAATGTCATGGATGAGAATTGCTGCCAACTTAATTATACACGGAACAAAGTCCATTTAGCATTCCTAAATTGGAAATAATGTGGCACAATCGAAAATTACCACCGGCCGCTTTGGGTCGATTCCGGCCTTTCGCCAACGGCTGCTTTCGGCCAAAAGCGGCCGTTCAACTGAACCTATCATGATGCAACATTTTTACAAGTCTATGGGCGATTTGTTATAGCCCTTTTCTATTCTGGAGACTACATTTATACTAGTCATCCAGCCTAATTTAATTGAGGTTATGTTGTTAAGAATTTTCATTCATATGCTTTTCATCGTTTTTCTTTTTCAGCAAGCGAACGCTCAGGAAGCAACTAACAATAACTCAAAAGAATTTAATTTATCAGTTTTTACAGGATTGTCTTTTGCGTTTCGGGGTGTTCTAATCCGAAAAACATACCTGCCGTTTCCATACTGAAGGCATGGACATGCATATCAATAATAGGTCCTTAGTAAATGGCACTGGGGGATCGTTTGGTTATTTCTTTGTTTTCTGGTTTCTGGTCACAACCAATCAACAGAAATGGTAGAATCAGAACTATAAATTGATGTTTCATACCTCAAGTTTTTTAGGGATTGAATTGACCATAACCATCTAAATAGATGTCATTTTTATTTTAATGCTATGTTCTGGCTTTGTCTGGACGTAATATACTTCCAATAATCATCCCAATACAACTCACCGAGGTTCCGTAAATTACCGGATCTATCTTCGATCATCATTAAAATAAACCCTGCCTTTTTATTAACTCAAATTCAAATAAGTTAATTGATATTATTCTCGCCATGTAATTGTGACCCTTGATATAAAAAAGGGAGCAACTAATGTTTAGTTGCTCCCTTAGAATGGTTACTGTATGTATTATGCTATTCCACAATTCAAACCCTATTGTACGATCAGCTTTTTAGCGTATACTTTATTTAATCCTGTTATCGTAACAAAGTAGATACCAGTTTTCAGTTCATTTAATTGCAGTTCAATATTTTCTGCTTCTAGTTGTATGGAAACATCTCGAGTGAAAACGCTATTGCCTGTTACATCACGAATGTCGAGTCGTATCCCTTGGCCCACATTGACATGACTAAAATCCACGTTTAATTTTTGTCCATTGCTATAAGGATTAGGATACACATCGAACCGCATAAAGGTCAATCGGGCATTGCTCTGGGCTCCCTCATCGTCTTGATTATTAGTGACATTGTGATTATCAGTATTTGTAGCATTACCTAGCGTATCATAGTCCACACACAGGCCCGCTTTATAAGCCACTACTGGAGACCAATCTTCTAGACCAATCGTACAGTCATCATCCTCCGAGCAAACCGTAAATGTAACCTGGAAGCTCTCAGGATTGTCCGATTCACCAAATCCATGAATATCATCAATTTTGAATCCATATAGGTCGGTAGTAGGATCAACCAAATCAAACTCTATCAGCCAACCCTCGCTATTGCTCACGTTGCTAACATTTCCACAAGGCACTCCAATAGTATAGTGGGACAGCCCGTATTTCACATTTCCATTATGCGATACTTCGAAAGTGTAAGTAATACAACCGCTGTCCTGATTTTCATCAGTGCTGAGAATGGTAGTATTGTAACCTTCACAATCACTATCAGTAGTATTAACTTCACCCACAGGGTCATCATTTGTATTAGCCTGTGCATCGCTGCTATAGCAAAAGCTAACGGAAGCGTTTCCATCTCCTGATCCGTCTTGGGTATTCTCGTCACCGCTACCGGTTGATCCGTCATCATCTGGACAATTAGTACTGTTTACGGGATCAGTGATAACCTCGAAACCTGCAGTGGAGCTACAACCATTGCTATCAGTAACCGTTACCGTATAGCTACCCACTCCTATGCCAACCAAATCTTCACTGGTGGCTCCATTGGACCAACTAAAGGTAAAGAGAGCAACACCATTGCTCACCGCAATGTCAATAGCGCCGTCAATCTCAGCACTACAGGTAACGTTTGTAATAATACTGGCGGTTATGTTGATGCCCTCAGGATCCTGAAGATTAAATACTTTTCGTTGTGTACAACCATTGGCATCCTCTACGGTTACGTCGTAAGTACCCGCACTGAGACCCGAGATATCTTCGGTAGTAGCACCGGTATTCCAGATGACTGAATAAGAGCCTGATCCACCGGACACAGTCAAATCAGCGGCACCATCATTGGTACAGGTCAACTCAGTTACCACTAAGTCTAAGCTTAATGCTGGGTTGGGTGCATCAATGGTAATAGATGCCGTGGATTCACAGCCGTTTTTATCAATTACTGTTAAGCTATAAGTACCCGCTTCCGTGGCCTCTATACAGCTGGTAAATGAACCATCAGACCATTGATAGATGAAGGGCCCGGTGCCATCGGTTATGATAGGGCAAATTTGCCCGTCTCCGCAATAGGCTTGGGATAGATCGACCTGAGGTGCCAGGGGTTCATCAATGTTAATTGTTTTGGAATTCTGACAGCCATTGGCATCTGTTACCGTGATAGTATAACTTCCAGGTGTTAGATTGTAAATGTCCTCGGTAGTAGCACCGTTAGACCAAGCTACTGTATATGGCTCGGCAGCATTAAATATTTTTACGTCAATAGCACCATCATTGCCAGTGCCATTACAATTAATGAAATTTATGTCCACTGAGATAAAAATGCCAATAGGGTTTGCTAAAAAAACCATAAAGTCCTTACTACACGCTCTCGCGTCGGTTACTGTTACCGAATAACTGCCTGAAGGCACTTCGTCTAAATCTTCAGAAGTTGTTCCATTGGACCAATTGTAAAAGTAGGGTGCAACACCTCCGTTAACCACTAGATCAATGGCACCATCATTGCCACCCCAACAGGTTGGTTTGACAGTACTGGCGCTTAATTCAAAAAGCTCAAGTTGATCTACTGTAATGGTTTGGGAAGTGGTACAGCCTTTGGCATCAGTAACGGTTACTTCATAATTGCCGGTAGCAGTCGCTTTAATGTCTTTAGTAGTTTCCCCTGTAGACCACAAATAGCTGTAAGGAGTGACTCCCCCCGATACGGAAAGGGATAGACTTCCATCATTGCAGGAATTGGTGCCTATGTCAGCCTGTAATGCGGAAGACTCTAGAACAGTAAAGCTTGTTGGTCGAGTACAGCCTTTAGCATCTGTAACAGTTACTGAATATTCACCACCGGGTAGATTAGAAACAATAGGTCCGTCCCCCCCATTAGACCACGCATAGGAATAAGGCGGGGTTCCACCGGATACGGCAAGTTGGATGCTACCATCATTATTGCCGGTACAGGATACCATTGCAACGGTTTTGGAAATGGACAGCAGCTGGGGCTCCACGATAGTTGCTGCCAGTTCTTGTTGATCTCCTTGTTCGCTGGTAATTACTACACTATAAGTACCGGCACCCAGATCTGTAAGGTTCTGGGTAGATGCTCCATTGGACCATGCGAAGCTGTAGGTGCCCTCACCCACAATGCTAGTATTGATGGTACCGTCTGACGCCCCATGACAGGATACATCAGTCTTTAAAAGTTCCAATGTAGTACAACTGTCGGCGTCCTGGCCAAACGCTTTATTTGCAGTAACAGCCCAAAACAGACAGAACACTATAAAACTAGAAAGTAATTTTATTTTCATAATATATCGTTTCGATAAACGCCTTAACCTATATATTCTTTACTTTCTTGTATACTGATGGTGTGCCGGTAGTAACCGCAGAAAACCTGTTAAACTATGGGAAATCTTACATGTGCAATGCAATAAGATCTTTTGTATTAAATTGTACTACATTCATATATTATATAATTATTTCAATAAGTCGCTTACGGGTTAAGCAGGCTAAGTAAAATCATTTTTGCTCAAAGGAAGCCGATCATAGAGCAGTGTTTGTTAACGAATTTTACATTCTGATTGCCTATAAAATTAAACTAGGCTATGGTGCAAGCTATTTAGAGATTGGTGACCGGCCGCTTTGGGTCCAGGCTGTGTGAAAACCCATAGATGTAGTAAATTGATTCATAGAAACTTAGTGGAGTAAAATGAAGCATCTATGAAAAAATTTATTTCTGGTGATGACAGCCAACAGTTAGCTATGTTTCCCGAACGCCTTGACGATTCCATATCTGATGACAACCCTGTTCGTTTTATAGATCTATTCATTGAGGAGCTTGATCTGCTAAAACTTGGCTTTGACAAAGTTGAACCAGCAGATACTGGGCGCCCTTCTTACCATCCCTCCACAATGCTTAAAATTTACATCTATGGTTACCTGAATCGCATCCAATCTTCTCGTCGACTAGAGCGAGAAACGCAGAGAAATTTGGAGTTGATCTGGCTGACCGGTCGGCTAAGTCCCGATTTTAAAACCATCGCAGATTTCCGAAAAGACAACGGTGTGGCGATCAAAAAGGTGTGCAGCAAATTCGTGGTGTTGTGCAGGCATATGGGAATGTTCACCGAGTCTGTCATTGCAGTTGACGGCAGTAAGTTTAAAGCGGTCAATAGTCGAGACAATAACTACACTGAACGAAAACTCAAGGCAAGAATTTTACAAACCGAAAAACGAGTCGCCCGTTACTTGGAGGAGTTAGATAGAGCTGATCAGCAAGGTGACTCGGTGCCAGAAGCACGTGTAGATCATCTGAAGACTCGTCTAAAGGAGGCAAAAGCTCTATTGAACCGATTAGATACGCATTGACACTCAGATAAAAGAAAGCCCGGACTCACAAATCTCGATGACTGACCCCGATGCACGTTCGATGGCCACCAGCGGTAAAGGAACAGCCATTGTCGGGTATAACGTTCAGTCTGCTGTTGATGATAAGCATCATCTTATTGTAGCCCATGAAGTGACCAATCATGGACATGATAGGGATCAATTAACCAACATGTCCATTAAAGCCAAACAAGCCACTGGCATAAAAAACCCTAAGGTTTACGCAGATCGGGGTTATTACAGTAGCAAAGAAATTCTCGATTGTGAAGAGCATGACATTGTGCCAATGGTACCCAAGACCAATACATCAAACAGTAGGGCTGCCGGAAGATTTGATAAACAAGATTTTAGATATATCCGGGAATCAGACCAATACGAATGCCCCGCTGGAGAGAAAGCTACTTACCGATATACCAGTAAAGAAAAAGGGCTCAACATTCGTAAGTACTGGTCATCAAAATGTATGGGCTGTCAAATGAAATCAAAATGCACCACCGGTGATTATCGTCGTATTCGAAGATGGGAGCAGGAAGATATTCTGGATAAAATGCAGAAGAGGCTGGACCATAACCCCCAGGCATCACGATAAGACGCCAAACGGTAGAACACGCATTTGGAACCCTCAAATCGTGGATGGGTTCCACCCATTTTCTAACCAAAACCATAGAAAAAGTGAGCACAGAAATGAGTTTACATGTCTTAGCGTTCAATATGAAAAGGATGATTGCTATTCATGGAGCATTGGGGCTCATGAGGGCGATTCAAGCCTGATGGTGGAATCATTTTTTCTTATAAAATAGGCTGCAATGTGAAAAGAATACTTTCAGCCGGTAACCCCATAGATATTTAGGTGAGCACTAGGAGTACTTTAGAGCGTGAGTTTTTACACAGCCTCGGTCGTTAGCGGCCGGTCAGCTTAAACGAAATATTTGTAAAACCAAGTCTCAAAAACTGATGCTGGCACTCTGTACCTTGCTAGTGTTTTGTCATTACGGCCCTGTCACTGTGAATAGTGGCGGGGCTTATTTTGATGTATACCGGACTGCCACTGCCCACTTATTTAAAAAGCGCTCACTCCCTAAAATGCCGCTTCAACCCGGAGTCGATCACGAAGGCTCTTTTCAGCAGGGAGTCCGCTTCTGCTTCCCTTCCTAGTTTACGTAGTGCCAGCGATTTATTGGCCATAGCCGGGGCATAACCCGGATCTACCTGCAAAGCCATATCGGCATTTTGGAGCGCGAGCTCAGGGCGGCCGAGTTTGTGGTAAGCGCTGGCCTTGCTGCAATAAGTGTATGGGTTGGTGGCATCCAGCAGTAACGCACTGTCGTAGCTCACCAGTGCCTGTTCAGGCAGCCCTTTGTTTAACAGATGGGTGCCGTGGTTGGCCCATTCGAGCGATGTTTGTGGCTTGAGTTCGCTTAAGGGTTCGCTGTTCCCGTTTTCGGAATTTGGGCCGCTGCAACAAACAAGCAAGAGCAATCCAAAGGGAATCGGAAGTATATTCCTTATCCGTTTCATATCTTGTAAAACTAATGGATTACCAGCAGGATAACAAAAAAAGGCAAGCGGGTTCTATTCTACAAACATGAGCTAACAGAGTGGTGCAAATCGCGGTAATAAGTTTACCAAGGTAGACAAGGTGAACCTTACAATCTGCCAGCCAATAAAAAAACCCCATCACGAATGACAGGGTTTAAACACTAAATCAAAAAACTAATCAACTTATTCAGTCCATGTGGTACCACACGCTGGCCCGGTAGCCGCGTTAGCCTTTAGGCTTCTGGCCGCTGCCTCCACCATAGCTCAGAAAAAACAAGGAAAAGTAGAGTGCTTAAATATGCCAGTAAAAAAGAAAGTTAGCCCCCTCACCTCCCTATGGCCTGGAAGGGTGCCAGGGGCTAACAGTTTAACCAAACAACTTACTTGAACTATGAATTACTTGAACAATGTAATTGCTAGATCCCAGACAATTGATAACAAAGGTCAGTTTTTAGAAAATAGTGGACTTTTGTCTATTACTTATGAAAGGGATTATTAGGATGCAAATGCTTATGGGAGATTGGTATAAGACGTATATTAGACCAACCAAACTCAGTATCAAAAAGTGACATTGGCAGTCTGATTAGTAAAACTAAGAAGATTCGCTTCACTATAACTTCACAGAAATAAAAAAACCGCCTCTAAATGCGATTAAAAGCAGTTTCTGTACCCAGGGCCGGAATCGAACCGGCACGTCCGTGAAGACATTGGTGTTTGAGACCAACGCGTCTACCAATTCCGCCACCTGGGCATATTGAGTTTGAGTGTGAGTTTGAGTATTTAGTGTGAGTATTTAGTTTGAGTATTTAATTTTAATTTTGAGTAGGTTCACACGCACACTCAATTTGCAAACATAAAGAGAATTTCAATTACCGGAAAGTAGTTTAAGGAAATAGTTAATGATAATCTGTTACTCCTTATATAATTGGTTAATTACACGCCAATCGATATATTAACCGAATGCAAACCTTATTTTGTTAATGTATAATAGGCTATTTACATTCTGTGCCCTGCTACTAGTGATTTTCACGCTTAGTATCATTCCTGCTTTTTCTCAGGAAATCAGTAAAGACAGCATCGCTACCCCATTTCGGAAAGGCCGCTGGCTCACCGGATTATCAGGAAGCATCAGCTCGGGCAGTATTAAATTCGACACTGCTTCAACCCGTGCTTTTACCAATCAATATTCTTTTGACTTTACTACAGGAAAGTTCATTAAAGACCAGTGGTTGTTAGGCGGTATTTTTAAAATGCAGCGCAATAATAGCAGGCAGTTCGTAGACCTTGAATCAGAATCACTCTTGATCGCACCATTGTTGTCTTATTACCTTTCCAACAATACACAAGGATCTATATTCTTTTCAATTGCACCGGGGTATGCCAGATTCAGGGAAAAAACCGTGGTCCAAGTGGGAGGAGCGCCTTCACAGGAAGCTCTAAAAGGCGGCGGTCTTGGGTTATTTGTTCAGTTTGGATATTCCTATGTACTTCATGACCGGATTGCATTTGATCTGGGGTTAGGGCTTAACAGTGCATGGGTTAATGCCAAACGAGAGCTCGAGCCTGGCATGGCTGGCAACAAAGTGAACATATATACTGGCACACTGTTATTCTCATTTGGTTTCAATGTAATTCTGGACGAATTCTTCTTTTAGTGAAAAAATATTTATTTTTTTTATTATTTATCATTGGCCTGAAGGGCAGTTTATTTGCCCAACAGGACCAGGGAGCAGTATATCAATCTGATACTTTAGGAGGAGGCAAAGCCTTAAAGATCATAGCCTTACCTGTTCTTTTCTCAACACCTGAAACTGGTTTTGGTTTCGGGGCCGCTGCCCAGATGTTCTTATTAAGGAAGACCAATATCTATAATGCCCGGTTGTCCAACATGTTCGTCAGTGCCATATATACTACCAAAAACCAGTTCATGTTCGAAGCGAAGCCACAAATTTACCTGGACAGAGGGGATTACTTCCTTGATACCGTACTGAAATACCGCATCTTTCCCAACAGTTTCTGGGGGATCGGAAACACCACTACTGATGAAAATGAGGAGGGTTATGACATGACTTCTATCGAACTAAGAGCCCGGTTTCTTAAAAGATTACCGCCATCGTTAAATTTTGGATTTGAATACATATTTGAAAACCACGATGTGACCATGGTTGAGGAAGGTGGCATCCTGGATTCTGGGACCGTACTAGGGGCGGATAGGGCCATTATTAGTGGTTTGGGCGTGGTGTTCAATCTTGACAGTAGGGATATTGTGGAAGCTCCCGCTTCCGGTCACTTTTTGCAATTAAACGCCCGCTTTTCCAGTGAAATCCTGGGAGCTACTTACAACTTCAATAAATTCATTTTCGACCTGAGAACCTATCTTCCTATAGGTGAAAAAAGTGTTCTGGCGCTGCAAGCCTATTCAGAAAATACCTTTGGCGATATCCCGTTTCAGGCAATGGCCTGGTTCGGTGGTGGCGAGCGGGCACGTGGTTACTTCAGGGGTAGATTTATTGACAATCATCAGTATGTACTTCAAGCGGAGTATCGTCTGAGATTTCATCCTCGCTGGACTGTGGCAGGGTTTGCCTTGATGGGCGAAGTGGCTGACCTTCCCGGTGAATTTTTAGATGATATTAAACCCAGTGTAGGCGGCGGTATCCGATTCAAACTGACAAAGGATCAGAATACTTTACTTCGACTGGATATTGGTAGGGGTAAAGATGGTAATAGTGGATTTTACTTTGGAGTGAATGAAGCATTTTAACCTTGGATATTTTTGTTATTTGAGAATTTCACCATCTACGGCGATTTAGGTTCACCAAAGAATAACGAAAACGGCCGGGTACTTTCCTTACTTTCCAAAATGATCTTGATGATTCCGGCAACAGGAATAAACAAAATCATTCCGGATACGCCCCAAATCATACCACCAATAATTACTGATAGAAATACCGTCAAAGCGTTGAGACTTAGGCGGTCTCCAACAATAAGCGGCCTGAAAATATTTTCTTGTATCGCATTAGAAAACATCAAAGCAGCTATGGCCAATACAGGATACCATAGACCGTCTTTGGTGAGGAATGCATAGCCAGCTAGCGCTACCAGGGCAATGGCGTTGCCGATATAGGGAATTAGGTTAAGGATAGCGGTAAAAGCAGCCCAAAATACTGCGTATTTAATTCCAAGCAATAACAATAATATATAAACCATAATACCCATTAATACGGTCATGATTAAGGTTCCACCCAGGTAATTACTTATGATTGAAAGGGAATTGTCGGCAAGACTCTGAATCCTTTGTAATCTTTCCTCATCATGATGCCTCATTTGTAAAAATCTGCCCAGAATATCCTTATAAAACAATATGAAAAAGGAATAAATAAGGGTTAACACAATATCACCAAAAACATTTCCCACGTTACCCACAAACTTAAATAAGAACTGAGAAAAATCAGAAAGCCGTGTTGAAAGAGACCTCAGATTAAACATTTCATCAGTATCCACTCCCCTTCGCGACAGCCAGGAGACCAGGTTTTGGTCGATCAAAGCAATCTTTTCATCCAGCTCCGGAGAGTTCATGATAATTAGTTTTACCTCGGTAAACAAAAAAGTTAGCACACCAAATGTGATTAACAGCAACATTAAAAGATGTATTAGTATTAGTAAACCCCATTTGATTCTTATCTTTTGATGGATTTTTTCCAGAAACCGCACCGAAGCCAAACTGATCAGCAGCGCCCAGGCAATAGGTGTGAGAAAATCCCTGGCAATTATTAAAATGAAAATGATCAGGCAAAACAAGAAAAGGCTTACAGTAAATTTAATCAGACGTGGATTTAGCTGTTGCTCCATAGTAAAAATTATGTAAATAGGAGACCAATATATCTATTTCTCTTTGATAGTCACTATGTTAAGCAACTAAAAATGCTTAAATTATATTTTCCTACGGTGTTTTAATGAAGCGATTCCAGACCATAGTGCTGCTGCTGGTCCTCTCTACGGTTATGGTGTTCGGCTCTGCAGTGGATAGCCTTAAAAATACCTCAGAGCCATGTGATGGCTTTTGGGAACATTCCTATAAGCATCCGTACTTGACTGAAGCTGATTCTCTATGGGACCAGGATAAGTTTAAGAGGGCCTCAAGTCTTTATAAACTAGCTGCTGAAAAATTTGAGCAAGAGCAGAACTGGAAAGGGCTGTTGAAAGCCAGGAATCGGATTAGTGACAACCTGCGTATTGCAAGTCAGTATGATTCTGCATTATCTATTTTGAATGATAACCTTCAGATAATTGCTGACCATCTCGAAGACGATCCGGTAGAACTGGCTGAGGTCTATTTTATTATAGGGGTTAATTATGACTACCAAAGGCAGCTTAGTGCATCGTTAGAGGCACATAACAAATCACTTGAAATTAGGAGAGGCCTATATGGGGAAAATCACATCGATGTGGCTATGAGCTTCAGAGCCATTGGTGAAATGTATTCGTTTAGCCAACAACAATATCTGAATGCCAAGAAATATTTTACGAATGCCATTAATATTTTGGAACAGCTTGGTTGCCATAATTTATTAAAGGCAGGAGATACATATTATTCTCTGGCCTCTTCTTACCGGAGTTTAAAGGACTACGATAAGGCCCGTATTTATGGATTAAAAGCCCTGTCCATTCTTGAAAGCAACACTATCAATGATCGGACTCGTTGCTATAATCTGTTAGGCAATATCCATTTAGAATTGCAAAACTATGAGCAATCGAATCAATTTAATTTTAAAGCTATTAATCTGCTGTTAGAGCAGCGGTCCCTTACTCCCACTCAAAAAATGGACCTGGCAAATTACCTGAACTCTGTAGCCAGCAACCATATGGACAATCACAGTTATGACAGTGCTCATGTCTATTTTTTGCAATCGCTAAAAATCTATCAAACATTAGAAGGGGTTGATGATGATATTTCCTTGTCTTTTCAAAATTTAGGCATCAATTACACTCGTCAAAATCAATTTGATTCGGCTTATCATTATTTGTCAAAAGCTGTCAAACTCAGGGAACAGATTTTTGGTGAAAAGAACTATAATACCTCCACCAGCCTTCGTTACATGGGTAATTTTTTTGAAAGCAAAGGGAACCTTGATTCCGCTCTAAATTATTATCAGCAAGCTATTGTTGCCAGTTCAGGTGAAAACTTTCATAGTTATCACCTCAATGCAAACCCTGATACAGCAGACTTTAGTTTCGACGGAAGCCTATTAAATGCGCTGTGGGAAAAAGGAGCAGTGCTAATAGAAAGTTATCAGAGAGATCAGGAACACCGAAATTTAGAAATATCATTAACTGCGTTGCTAACTGCAATCACCATCATGGATCGAAACCAGGAGCTATACGAACTGGAAGGGTCTACACTCCTAATGGCCGGGGATTATTACGGAGTTTTTGAAGATGCCCTGAATGCGTGTTACAGACTGTATAACCTTACCGATGATAGAAGGTATCTGGAAACGGCTTTCTTTGTTATCGAAAAAAGTAAAGCCCGTCTGCTGTTTGACACTTTTAGCGATTTACAGAGAAATCAAATAGTTGGAATTCCTGATTCTGTTATAGAAGTGGAAAACTCCATTAAATTTCAGTTAGCCTCATATTCCCGAGATCTGGAAAACAAAAAAAATAAAGACTCTGTCAACAATCAACAAATACGGGAACTGGAAGAGAAAGTATTTCAAAGCACAGTTCGACTGGAACAATTCTATGAATCAATGGAAGCTACATACCCATCCTACACCAGTGCCATAAAAAATGAACTCTTAGATCTAAATACCATTCAGAAAAGGTTGTCCAAAGATAATCGAGTTCTGGTTGATTATTTTTGGGGAGATAGCGCCCTTTTTTCATTGGTAGTTAAAGACGATCAAGTCAGTTTATTCAAGCAGTCCTTAGATCCAGTATTGCAATTGGTAAAAATTTATCGACAACAACTGCTGGATGGCCCTCAGTTCACCAACCGGGCGACCAGGTTTAATGAATTCTCTAAGAATGCCCATGCTCTTTATAAGTGTTTATTTAAAGGAGTTAAACTGGAAGAAAAACCCCTGATTATTGCCGCCGATGGCCCGCTTAGATTTATTCCTTTTGAAGGGCTAGTGGTTGAAGAACCGGCAAATAGTACCAGTGACTATGATCAACTAAAATATGTAGTACATTATTACCCAACCAGTTATATATACTCAGCCAACCTGTGGGCCATGCAAGCTAAACGGAGAATCCCGGAAATTGCAGGCACTGGGGTTTAGCCATTCAGGTTCAGATAAAGGAGAGCAGAGTGGTCAAATGAACTACCCGGCACCGCCCGGGAGCTCGCAGGTGTTGAAAAGCAGCTGAAAGGGTCGTTCTTTTCCGGGCTGGAAGCCACCAAACAGCATTTTATAGACCATGCCCAGGAGTATGACATTATCCACCTGGCCATTCACGGGATCTCAGACAGTGTTTCCCACCTGAACAACCGGCTGTTATTTAGAAGTCCCGAATGACCAAGACAAACAGACCCATTGTACACCTATGAACTTTACAATCTCCGGCTGAATTCTAGACTTGCAGTCCTGAGTGCCTGTGGATCAGGTATTGGCAGAAATTTCCAGGGAGAAGGAGTTTACAGCATGTCCCGGGCATTCTCATATGCCGGCTGCCCCACTACCGTGATGAGCCTATGGCGAATAAGCGATAAAACCACTCCGGAAATTCTGGAGCAGTTTTATCAGCAAATTTCAAAAGGTATCGATATAGACCAGGCGTTGCGCAAGGCCAAATTAGACTACCTTTCTGAAAATTCCGGCAATATGGCACACCCAGGTTTGTGGGCGGCCATGGTGGTGCATGGGGCGACAAACGCGATAATGAAACAGTCAAAAATAATGTTGGCACTAATTCTTGGAGTACTAACTATATTGACTTTGACAATCTTATTGATTCATCGAATCAGAAGGTTAAAAAATTTCGCCGGAAGCTTCAACTGCTAACTACTCATTAACGTGAGCAATCATATTTTTAATTTTACATGATTGCTTTTGGTTTAACTTTTATTAGGCTATAGCTGTTAATTTTCTTTTGTTACCAACGCAACGTATATTTTCATCCTCTTTTTCAATCTAAATTTAGGATACTTTTTGCGTTCCTTAGGATCAATCTTTAGTCTGGCTTTCACCAAATCGAACTTTACTTTGGTACCTCTAGCGAGTCTTTTTGTCTTACCTTTTTTCTTCCCTTTTTTCTTAATGTTATGTAAAAACAAAACATACTGATTCCATCTTTTTTTTGACTTATATCCCACATCCACTACTGGTTCATCATTGAATAACGAGAGAATGTCCTTGTCATCAAAATATTTAATATCTCCATTTTTCACCTTTAAATAACCCCACTGAGGAGAATAAGGATTTCTTGAGTCTTGAATGGTTCCGTCTGACATGATTGTATGGTTTTTGGTTTAACAATTATTTAGGTGGTGTTTCGGACCTTCCGTTGAAAACACTTCCAATACATCTTAGGCACCTTCTTCCTTTTTATTTGGTTCATGACCTGAAACTTTAAAATTTACTTTCGCAGAACCAAACTCAACACCTATTTCGATTAACTCAATCCCACCAGGAAAGTATTTAATGTTTCCTTCTGAGTATTTCAAGTCTTTTAGGTACCCTATAGACTCTTTTAGCAAATCTGATGCAACGGTTTTTAATGCAGTAGTATTAACATCCTTATTTTTTTTCTTAGCCATCATTTTAAATATTTGTTTCTAAATAAACTATTGAATTTTACGTAGGTTCCTGGCAAC
>PVMK01124164.1_pt1 | contig 19187 bp, 15 predicted proteins | sample 1853481 | NCBI WGS metagenome assembly PVMK01 (sample SAMN08533507, study PRJNA380276) | Marine sediment metagenome, whole genome shotgun sequencing project. | reverse complement strand
CTTTTCCTGGAATTTTTGTGCTCAACCCGGAGCGCGAGATCGTCGGTAAGATATTCGTCGAGCGTTACCAGATTCGGGTAGATGCTGAAACCACTCTGGAATATGCTTTGGAAGTTCGACGCCCAATAACCTCGCGACGTGATTGAGTCTTGACGTCCGTAGGAACGGTATCCTGCCGCGAATTGCCCGGCCGTGTACCAACACTTCACGACAGGATTCATTTCAGACCCGTAGGAGCGGTTTCCAACCGCGAATGATGGCGACGTTTTATAAATAGACCAAGCAGGATCGCGGTTGGAAACCGCTCCTACGAAGAAAAAATCAACGCGTCAGACGAACTGCTTGCGGTATCATGACTAACAACGGAGAGAAAAAATGACGATGGAAACAGTTGCGAGCGTTCTTGGCTGGAGCATGGTGATCAACTTCAGCATATTCCTGATTTGGGTTCTGGCGATGAAGTTGATGCCAGACTGGACCTACAAGACTCAAACTTTGGTCACATCAATCAGCCGGGAAGACTTTGACAAGCTCATGTACAAAATGATGGGCCAGTACAAGATTGCCTTGCTGGTGACACATTTTGGTCCTTACATTGCTTTGCGCATTGTGATGAGCGCGTAGGAGCGGCATCGTGCCGCGAATCGTGATCACATCGCCCTGCCAAATCGCGGCAGGATGCCGCTGCTACGGTTAGTAAGAGTGCACCAGACGAACAGATTCGACTGTTATTTTCCTACGGTGGCCGGCTCCAGGCTGTCTGGTGCAGCTTCATTTTGAGTCTTGAAGGTTTCGAGAATCATGCCGCCTTGCAAAATATCGAGCAGGGCATGTACCACGATTGGAATCCAGATAGAACCAGTGCCTACGTATAGAATCGCGAACGCAAAGCCGACCAGACCGGTGCGGACAGCTCCCTTGGCTCCCTGGTAGCTGTGCCCAAGACCGAAGAATATTGACGAGACAATGACGGCGCCCCAAAGCGGCATCAACAAACTCAGATACCAAAGAACGAAACCACGATAGATAATCTCTTCGACAATACCGGCTGTGATCGACACGGCGACGAAGCGGCGAAAGTCGGCTGTCGATTGCGGCAAGAAGAACGATAGCTCGCCGAACGCTTCTCGCTGTTTCCTGCGACTTTCGTTATCGGCGCGGCCCATGTCATACCAGGAGTAAATCAGGTACGCAATCAGGACGACACTGACCGCGAGCCCAATCCAAAAGCCATTTCCCTCAGGTGCAGTAAAGCCAAGCTCCGCGACCGGGCGATCGTAAAAATGCCACATCATGGCGAGTACTGCGAGCGCGACCCATTCGAGAATGATCGTCTGCGTATAAAGCTTTACACGGTCCGGCGCTTGCCCGGCCTTTACGCGGGCTACATAACGGCGAAACGAAATGGCACCGTGGATCGGCTGCACGATGAAGAGAGCAAGAATGTATAAATGATCGACGATGAACATGATTTGCGGTATCCTGAATATTCACGAATTGGTGAACAATATTATTCACATTCGCGTGAATAATCAACCCCTAATCTCGAAGGTGGTCAATCCACATGAAAGATGTTCATAAAATCAAAGATTTGGAGCATGTGCGTCTACTCGCTGATCCGCTAAAGCTACAAGTCCTGCAGGCATTCGCTGAGGGTGACAAAACCACCAAGCAGATCGCGACCGAGCTCGGTGAAAGTGTGACTAAACTTTATCGTCATGTCGATGCGTTGCACGACGCTGGCTTGTTGGTGATCACCAGCGAAAAACAAAAGCGCGGCACGATTGAACGGACCTTCAGGGCAATAGCGGAGCGCTTCGAGGTGGACCAATCGCTGTTCGCCGGAGAAACCGCCGATGAGGGGGTCGCTGCGATTCGGCAGGTGTTGCGTGGTGTCGAAGACGAGATCATTGGCGCTGTCGGCGCTGCCGATAGCCGTGACGACGACCTTGAGGGGATTCTGATGCGCCTTAGATGTCGCGCGTCACGACCCCGCATCGACGAGTTACGGAGCATGCTGGTCGACTGGATAGACGCAGCGCAGCTGGAAACGGATGAGCCCGATGTCGAGACCGTCGAGATCGGAGCATTGATCGCCTTTTATCCGCTAAGCGAATGACCAGCATGGGCAAGGCCCGTGTCGGATTCCTCTAGAAGCCTGCAACGCCACTGGGGTATGCAACAGCATCGCCTTCAGTGTGCCCGTGTTCTTCGACGTGCCGGATTGCGTCTCCCATAATCTGCAGTCCTTCGCGAAACACGGATTCCTCCATATTGAGCGCGGGATACATGCGAATCGTATCTTCGCGATCGGAGATCGCCCAAACGCCGTTCTCGAGCATTTTTCCGCGCACTGCTCGTGCTGTCCACCAGTCCTTTTCGTCGGCGCCAGCGGATTCGGGCTTGCCAAAACTTACACCGAGCAACAAGCCGTTGCCACGCGCCTGGCGCACGATGTTGTACGTTTCCCATTCGCGCATGACTTCGGCTGCGATGTCACCGAGCTTTTTCGCGTGTCCGACGACATCGTCACGATCGAAGATTTGCAGCGTCTTGATCGCCGCCGCGCATCCAGCTGGCATTCCGGCAAACGTGGAGCCGGATGCAAACTCTGTGTTATCACCCAGGATATCGTCGCGCGCGGAGATACCACACAGCGGCGAAATACCACCCGATAAGTTCTTTCCGTATACGAGGATGTCGGGCACAACGTCATAGTGTTCGATGCCCCACATCTTTCCGGTACGACCCAGCCCCGTCAGCACTTCATCAGAGACCATCAACCAGTCGTTCTTGTCACAAATCTCGCGAATACCTTTCAGGAAGCGCGTTGACGGAATCCAGTTGCCGCCTTCGGCCAGACCCGGCTCGACGAGGATAGCGGCGATGTTGTCACGCGCCGCGACGCAATTCGGAATGTGGTTATCGAGATACCACAGACAATACTCGGTGTATTGGTCCTCACCCATCCCTGCCGGAATTCGCTCACTGTGGGGGTAGGGTGCTTTGATAACGCCGCCACCCCAGCCCTCGAGATAAGTGCCATAGTCGCCATTGAGACCACTCAGGACTTTCGAGCCCAGGCCCATGCCGTGAAAGGAAGAACTGAATGTAATGACATAGCGGCGCCTCGTATGCGTTAGCGCCAGATGAACTGCGGCTTCAGCCGCCTCAGTACCCGACACTTCATAGTTTGTTCGAGGCAACGCTTTGCCTGGCATGATCTCGGCGAGCATCTCGGCCAGCTCGTAACGCAAAGGGTGGTCGTAATGAAAACCAAAGCGACGGTTGGCCGCTTCAACAACTTCAATAATTTCAGGATGGCAATTGCCTAGCGGGTTGGTTGCCCACCCATTCTGAAAATCAATGTAGCGATTACCATCCAGGTCCCAGACGAAATCGCCCGCCGCCTTGTCGATTACTATTTGCCGTGACGGACGAAAGCCGCGTCGTCCGGCTCGCTCCATCTCGGCATCGAATCTCAGTCCGTTTTTGAAAAGTGGAATGCCGCGCTCAAGCGCTGCGCGCGTTTTTGGTCCCGGAAAGCTGTCAGCCACTGTATGAGTCCTCGGCGAGTTTATTATCACATTCTGACACAGGAGCGATGGCCGAAAGAAGAGAAATTATCACTGCTGTATCGGATGCCCGGCAATCTGTACCAGCGCGAACCTTTGCTTTTTATAAGTAACGCTGTGGCGGTTCGCTATCGTATAGTCTTACATGAAGAGGAACTTCGCGGGGGACTGATGAGCGCACGTGATCGACAGCTGGGCATGGACCGGGACATTTCCCGGCGTGACTTCCTGAGTGGGGTCAGTATCGCGATCGGTGCTTCATTGTTGCCCGGCTGCGAAAACCGCAGCGAAGAGAGCCCGACTGCGCTGTATTACCCTCCGGCCGCAACCGGAATGCGTGGCGCTCATCCCGGCTCCTTCGAAGTGGCGCACGCCGCCGTGCAGGGACAGCAATGGGCGGGCGAAAGCACCGGTGAGCACTATGACCTTGTTGTCGTTGGCGCAGGTATCAGCGGCTTGTCGGCCGCCTACATGTATCGCCGTGACGTTGATCCGCACGCGCGCATTCTTGTCATTGATAATCACGACGATTTTGGTGGCCATGCAAAAAGAAACGAATTTACGATCGACGGTCGTACGTTAATCGGATTGGGCGGCACCATGCTTATGGTGGCACCTGCAAACTACCCGGCAGTCGCCACGCAGCTGATTCGTGAATTGGGTATCGAAATAGGTCGTCGTGATGAATTTCATCACGCCGACCTGTACGAATCGCTGGGAATGGGTCGGGCGAGTTTCTTCGACAAGGAAACATTCGGCGAGGACTACCTCGCAATTGGCAGTTACGGCAACGGCGATGGGATGAGGAACGCGCCGATGTCGACAGCGGCAATTGCAGAGTTAGATCGGCTGTTTGCTGACGAAAAAGTTTATCTTGCTGGCATGACGCCAGCCGAGCGTTATGCTGTGATCCACTCTCATAGCTGGCGTGACTATCTTGCGAAGTACGCCGGGATCGGCGAGGAAGCGCTGACCTACATACAAAAATATTCTGATGGCACGTGGGCGATTGGCGCGGACGCCTTGCCTGCCTGGATCGCGATGGACTCCGGCTATCCCGGGTTCGCCGGAATGGATGTTGGCGATGGTGATGACGATCATGACGAAGATAGTGATAAAGACGGCGTTGAGGACAGCCACGCAACGGACGCGCCGCATTTTTACTTTCCCGACGGCAATGCTTCAATCGCACGCTTGCTGGTTCGAAATCTTGTTCCCGGATCAGCACCGGGTGATTCTATGGAAGACATCGTTACCGCACGCTTTAATTATTCCAGCCTCGATCAACCGGAAAACGACACGCGCATCCGCCTCAGCAGCACTGCCGTGGATCTGCGTCATCGAGACGGCAAACTCGATGGTATGGTTGACGTTACTTACGTTCATAACAGCGAAGCACGGGTCGTGACGGCGAGCAAGGTTATCTGGTCGGGTTATCACGCGATGCTGCCTGCTGTTTGTCCCGATGTGCCTGAAGAACAGGTCGCGGCCTACAGGAGTTCAGTGCGAGCGCCTCTTGTTTATACCAACGTGCTCATACGTAACTGGAGAAGTTTCGCCAATCTCGGTTTCTGGCGTGCTTATTGTCCCGGCAGTTTTTTTCAGTCGGTGCGAGTCAATCGCGCTGCAAGTTTCGGTGACTACCATTTTCCGCAGTCGCCCGATGAGCCGACGATCGTGCACCTGCAGCACATTCCTCTCGCTCCGGGTTTGCCTGCAGCAGAGCAGTTCCGGGCTGGTTCGCGAGCGCTGCTCGAGACGTCGTTTGCTTCATTCGAGCGCAACATTCGAGACCAGCTTGGTCGCATGCTGGGCCCGGGCGGATTCGACCCGGCGCGGGACATCGCCGGAATAACAGTAAATCGCTGGCCGCACGGATACGCTTATTCTGTTGACGCTGAATCCGGTGACGTCGCCTGGTTGCCTGAACGGTGGCCTCACGAAAACCGACCCTGGGTTGATGCGCGGCAACGCATCGGCAATATTGCAATCGCCGGTACCGACTCTTCATCAAACGCGATGACAGAGTCGGCGATTGAAGAGGCACAGCGTTCGATACAAAGCCTGACGGCGGAGGACAGCTAATGAATTCGATATTTGGCGACAGAGTGATCAAGGTTGAGACGACGGCTGTAAAAATTGCCATGGCGGCCTGTCTTTTCCTGTTCGTTCCGGAATTGGTGCTGGCGCAATGGGCTGACGAGGCAGACGCGACCGTAATTATTCGTGGCGGCTGGTTATTCGACAGTGTCAATGATGAACGCCGGCCGAATAGCGGCATCGTAATCACGGACGGAAAAATCGTCGAAGTCGATGCCGACATTCAACAACAGGTCCTGAGTACGGCAAACGTCATCGATCTCGCGGACACAGATACGATACTGCCCGGCATGATCGACCTGCATGCGCACTACAATCTGGATCTCGTCGATAACGGTCGCGTGGAAGAAGTCGTCTATAACGGCATCGTGTTCCTGGCGAATGGCGTCACGTCGACGTGGTCGGCCGGCGAGTATTATCCCGAGCGTGTCATCGCGCAGCGTGATCGCATTGATGCCGGCGAATCCATCGGGCCACGACTATTCGCTTCTGGCCCTTACTTCGGTGCCTTCCGTTGCGAATACAACATCAAGACGGCGGCGGACGATTGCGTTGGCTGGCCAAATGACATCACCGAAGATGAAATACGTCGGGAGGTAGATATCTGGGCCGAACAGGGCGTCGTTAGTATCAAGATCAAGCAAGCCACGCCGGGTGAGATGAAGATTTTGATCGAGCAAGCACATCAGCACGGCATGACGACCACGGGGCACCTCTCAAACTACAATGTCGAATACGATGTGGAATTGCGAGACGCCATCCTGATGGGCCTTGATCGCGTTGAACACCAGCTTACATTGGGGAGCGGCGGCCCGGGCAGTGCCGAAATGCAGCAGATGATCGACCTGATGCTGGCGCACGAAGTTTACTACGATGCCAACCTGCAGATGTACGGTGGAGTCAATGAGCGTCGGGCGCGTCCGTCAGAAAATCTGTGGGCTGATGAAGCGAAGTACTTCACGCTGTACGCGCAGGGCTTACTCGAGGAGCGCGGTCCACCGTCGCCTGAATCTGACGCAGAGGAGTTCACGCAGCGCGTGCTTGAACTCAAGTCTTTATACGATGCCGGTGGTGCGCACTTGCTAATCGTTGGTACCGACGAGCCGGTCTACACGAACCTTTTACCGGGCTTCGCCTATCACCGCGAACTGCTCGCGATGGTTTATGCGGGGATACCGCCCGCCGCCGTATTGAAGGCGGCCACAATCAATGGGGCAAGAGCGCTGGGAGCAGAATCGCAGCTCGGCTCGATTGAGGCCGGTAAACTCGCGGATCTTGTTGTGGTCAGTGGCAATCCGCTCGACGATATCAAGGCGGCGCGCAACGTCAAGATTGTCCTCAAAGATGGTGTCGCTTACGACCCGGCCGAGCTACTGCTATCGGCAGAAGGAAAAATCGGACCTGTCGGCCCGGATGATCACGCAGACTGGGAGCTCGAGATCAGGCCTCTACGGCGTGACTAGAATAACAGCAGAGAGCTGAACTCGACGACGGCAACACAATGTCCGTGGGAGAGTCTGTTTCCACCAGCTGCGACCTGAACGAATTCGTTCGCGGCTCGACCGTCACAATTCGTAGGAGCGGCATCTTGCCGCAATACGTTGCACATCGACCGGCCAGATCGCGGCAGGATGCCGCTCCTACGGTTCTTGGGTGGGTGACGTCATTGCTTTTTTGGTTGCTGCGCATCGCGGATCATTAGATTCAATGCGGCGCTAAAAACCAGGCTGTAACGTACCTGAGCTACCGAGACTTTCGCGTGAAATCGTCTAAACTTATGATTGAAGAAGTGAATCTGGCGAGGAATCGATCAGGAGAATTGCGATGCAACGACGGAAGTTTTGCAAGACTACGTTAGCGGTTGCTGTTGCGGCGGCCATTCCAGGGTGCGGACGGGAGGCGGAGCATGAGGCGGCTGATGTCGGTAGTCTAATACCGGCAGTTTCTTCGACCGGAGTCGAAATCTCGATCGAGACGACCGCGGTTGGCGAGCTCGCCGACAGCTTGTCAGGCCACCTGTACTTGCCGTCTGATGATGGCTACGTCGCGGCCAAACGTGTTTGGAACGGGAATGTTCGATCACAAGCAGCCCGCGATGGTGGTGCAGTGCGCGAACACAGAAGATGTTGTCAACGCCGTCAATTTCGCGCGCGATCGCAACTTGCTCGTTTCGGTGAAGGGTGGGGGTCATCGCTTCCCAGGACAATGCACATCCGATGGGGGCATGATGATCGACCTGTCACAGATGTACACAGTCAATATTGACGCTGCCGGGATGACCGCTCGCGTGGACGGCGGTGCCTTGCTCAGTCACCTCGACAGCGCATCACTACCGCACGATTTGTTAACCACGACCGGCACGGTTTCACACACCGGCGTCGGGGGGTTCACGCTTGGGGGCGGTATGGGTCGTACAGACCGTATGATGGGTCTGGCGATCGATAATTTGCTGGCGGCCACAGTTGTAACTGCGAGCGGCGATGTGGTCCGGGCGAGCGAAGAAGAAAACCCCGACCTGTTGTGGGGCTTGCGCGGTGGTGGTGGGAACTTCGGCGTCGTAACTGAGTTCACTTTCCGCTTACATCCGTTCAACCCGACGGTATACGGCGGTGATCTGATTTACAAAGTAGATGCGAGCTTCTTTGAGCACTACGCCGAGCTGCTTGATACGGTACCTGACGAAGCCAACATCGAGCCGTTTTTTGTGCCTGGTGAGGATGGCGGCATGATCGCCGCTGTGACAGTCGTTTGGAGCGGCGATCACATTGCTGGCGAAAAGGCACTCGCACCATTGCTGGCGTATCCGGGATTGATCGCCGGTGAATTAGGCCCGCAGTCGTACCAGGTGATTCAGACCCAATGGGACGGCCTGACTGCGCACGGCGCACAGAATTACTTGAAGTCCGGCTTCCTGAACGAAATCACTCCGGAGGTCATAGAGATCATGGTGGACTTCGTGAACCGAGGTACGACAACTTCGTGGTTCCAACACCTCGGTGGCGCGATCGCGCGGGTGGCGCCTGACGCGACCGCGTTCGCGCATCGCAACGTCGCGGTCAACTATGGTATTGGTTACGGGTCGGACGACCCAGCTAAGAACGAGGCCGGAATTGCCGCTGTGCGGGAGTACTACAATGCACTCGCACCGCACATGGCAGGTTTCTATACCAACCTCACCGAGGATACTGAGAAGAACATCTGGGGAAATTACGGGCCGAACTATCGGAGGCTGGTTGAGCTCAAAAACCAATACGACCCGACCAACCTGTTCCGACTTAACGCGAACGTCCGACCGACGGTCTAGCGCACGTTTTCCAACACCCGCAGATGTTGCATCACGGTGGTGTGGTCCGGGTGACGGAGACGTGTGCCGATTTCCCCGGTCATCTTCGGGCCTTCACCCAACATATCGAAGATGTGCCTGCACTTCTTTCTCGTTATTCTGCCCGGGGTTCATCTGCCCCAAGTGCAGCCAAGAAATAACTTAGTAGCGACCGTGCTGCTTGAAAATATAGTTATTGAGTTCGATGGAATCCGTGTTCATACGATGCAGAATTTGATGCGTCGACCGCGCTATGGCGCGCATAACCTTGTACATGATCCATGGGTGTTCTTCGATGATTTTCTCAAAGCTGTCGCGCTTCAGGCTGAGTATCTGGGTGTCACAAAGCGCCCGCAGACCAACCGTATGTTGCTGGCCATCAATAAAGCTAAGCTCGCCGGCAAGGTCGCCTTCTCTTAGCACCGCCAGGCTGGCCATGCCATCGGCGCCCGTGTGTTTTACTACCTCGAGCCTGCCCTTTAGCAAAAGGTGCAATGAATCGTCTGTCGTGCCTTCAGTAATGAGAAATTCGCCGTCGGCCAGCTCTCGCGAAAGTAATAAGTCGCTAAGGATGCTTGCCTCTTCAGTCGATAATTCTCTGCCCAAAGATGACCGGAGTACCAGTTCCGCTGCTTCTGTCATGTCGCCGCTCCAAGCGTTGACCCATGCTGTCAATGATAGACGAGGATGTGCTTCCGACTCTATACGTACAATACTCACACTCAACAGGAGCTTCGGCGTTGCAGAAGCAACGGCGGCTCAGGGCGTGTGTGCGACACAAGGGATTCACCGTCAAATGCTATCGAAACAGCATTGTTTCCGGGAACTGGGCCCGATTGACGAAAGCCTGTTTCTCAGCCTGCCAATCGTGATTTTACGTGAATGTCGCCAAGTGACTCCTTGGCTACTTCGGCGTAGTGACTGAAGTCCATCGTGAAGCTTCCGTCGCCGCCAGTCAGCGATTTCAGGCGCGAATGATAATCCTGGATTTCCTTTAATGGGACCTGGCCCGAGACTGTCATTCGGTTACTGGGCAATGCCTCGGTGCCACTCACCATGCCGTGCATCGAAGAGAGGTCGCCCGTAACACCACCCGCGCAACGGCTTGGTACCGTTACGGTGACATCGACGATGGGCTCCATGATGATCGGCGACGCTTTGTCAATCGCTTTGAGAAAGGCTTTCTTGCCAGCCTGGACGAAGGCTATTTCTTTTGAGTCGACCGGGTGATGTTTGCCGTCGTAAACAGTCACCTTGATGTCCTGCATCGGGTAACCGAACTTCGCGCCGGATGCCATCACCTGGCGAACCCCGGTTTCCACGGCAGGGATATATTGGTACGGGATCGAGCCACCGACGACGGCGCTGGCGAATTCGAATCCGGTACCCGTCGGCAGCGGTTCTATACGCATGTATACCTCGCCAAATTGGCCGGCACCGCCCGTTTGCTTCTTGTGTCGATAGTGCCCTTCGGCGTGGGCCGTTATCGTTTCGCGATAGGCAATGGACGGCAATGCCGTCTCCAGCGTCAGGTTATATCGATCCGTGATCTGTTCAAGCACGGTACGCAAGTGCAGGTCACCGAGACCGCGCAGTACGACTTCGTTCAGTGCGACATTGTGCTCCAGCTGCAGGGAAGGGTCTTCTGCTTCGACGTAGTGCAGCACATCAGAGGTTTTCTGCGCATCCGAGTCTTTCGGCGGTTTGACCGCGAGGCCGTACATCGGTCGTGGCAGGCGTACGGACTTCAGGTGAAAGTGGTCCTCGTCATGCGAATCATGCAATACCGCGTCGTAGTGCAACTCATTGACTCGCGGGATAGCGCAGATATCTCCCGGCACACCTACCTCAATCCTGGTTTGGGTGTTGCCGTTCAGCTTGAGTAACTGGTTCACCTTGATGGGCTTGCGGGCATCTCCGACAAACAACTGATTGCCCGGACGAATCTTGCCCTGATAAATGCGGCAGATACCCAGCCGCCCTTTGAAAGGGTCAATGTTCACCATGAATACGTGTGCCAGGGCGTGCGCGGTCGAGTCCGGTTTGATGACGACCTCTTCGATGTCATCACCTTCACCTTTAAGGAACAGAGGTGGGTTGCCCTCTAGCGGGTTCGGCATCAGGCGCTCGAATATCTCAAGCAGCTCTGCTATCCCGGCGCCGGTCTTGGCTGATACGAAACAAACAGGCACGAGGTGACCTTCTCGCAATGCTTTCTCGAACGGGTCGTGCAGCTGCGAAGGTGTCAGAGCTTGCCCCTGCTCCAGGTAGACCTCCATCAGCTCTTCGTCGACTTCAACAACCTGATCAACAATTTGCGTGTGAGCCACCTCAAATGACGCGAACGCAGTGTCATCGCCGGTAGGCTGGAAGAAACAGTCGACAACGCCAGTGCCGTCGGCTGATGGCAGGTTCAGTGGCAGACATTCAGGGCCGAAAGTGGACTGAATATCTGTCAGGAGGGCCTCAAGATCGACGTCTTCAGCGTCAATCTTGTTCACGATAATCATGCGGCACAGATGTTGTTTGCGGGTCTCCTCCATCATGCGCCGTCCGATCAGGTCGATTCCGTCCTGAGCATTGATGACAATAGCCGCAGCGTCCGCAGCCGGTAGCACAGACACTGCGCGACCGTAGAAATCCCGATATCCCGGCGTGTCGATCAAATTGACGTGGATGTCATTGTGGTCGGTGTGGCAGACGGATGAATATTGCGAATGACCCAGTTGCCGCTCACGCGTGGTGAAATCGGAGACGGTGTCGCCCGCGTCAACAGACCCACACTTGGGAATAGCACCTCCGGCGAAAAGCAGAGCCTCCGCAAGTTGGGTCTTTCCAGCGTTGCTGGGCCCCACGAGGCAGACATTACGAATGTCTTCAGAAGCATAGGACATTGGCCAATTCCTTTCTGATTATGTCTGGGAACAGCATAACTAACCAATGCGCCTTGTCACATCTCGGTTTCTGCGGATACGCTGCGCAGGCAGGTCGGCGGGTGCCGTATTTTTAGCTGTAGGAGCGGCATCCTGCCGCGATTTGACAGGGCGATGCGCCCGCAAATTCGCTAAAGTCGCTCGAATGGCTGACTCGCCATCGGAGTGGCCGGAGAAAAACAGAGAATATGAGGGTCAAGTATTCTGACTATTGAGGATGAAAATGTTAATTGGACAGAAAAGGTTCCGGCGCGCCGTCGCCACGTTTGTTGCCCTGCTCTTGTGCTCAGGCACATTTGCAGCAGATGAATTTCGCGTAACGCTGCTTGGCACCGGAGCTCCGATTCCGCGTCTCGATCGTTTTGGCCCGGCAACCCTGGTTGAGGTTAACGGGCAGCGCTTGTTGTTCGATGTCGGTCGAGGCGCGACCCAACGCCTGATGCAGCTTGGTATTCCACTGCGGGATATCGACGCGGTATTTCTAACGCATTTTCACCACGACCACCTGGTTGGCATTCCTGATCTTTGGATGACTGGGTGGATACCGCCTCCATTCGGCCGTCGTAGTGTGCCGTTCGAAGTGTGGGGCCCTACCGGGACGGCGTCGTTACTTGCCAATCTTGAAGAAGCGTTCAAGGCAAATACAGAAATCAGAATTCCAGATGAGTTGCTAGCTCCGGCCGGAATCGAAATGGTAGCGCACGAGTTTGATGAAGACGGAATTGTCTATGAAAAAGACGGCGTCAAAGTCACTGCGTTTGCGGTCGATCACGGCGACCTGGTAAAACCCGCTTACGGATATCGAATCGATTTCAAAGATCGCGCCGTTGTCATTTCCGGTGATACACGCTTCGATGAAAATCTTATCAACGCATCCTACGGTGCTGATCTGATCATTCATGAAGTGGCTGCGGCGAGCGATGAACTGCTGGAGTCGTCAGAGCAGTTCCGTCGTATCCTTGCACACCATACGACGCCGGAGGAGGCGGGCACTGTGTTCGCGAAAGTGCAGCCGCAGCTTGCTGTTTACACGCATGTGGTGTTGCTAGGTAGCGGAGTCATCCCGGAAGTGCCGCTGTCGAGCCTGATTACCCGAACGCGTACGACCTACGACGGGCCTTTAGTCATTGGCGAAGACCTGATGAGCTTTATCGTCGACGACACAGTCAGTATTTATCGCGGCGCGCGTTGATTGTTCCGTTGTTTTTTCCGTTGTTTCTTCATAGGGTCGTTGGTTCTTTCGAGGAACGACGTAGTGCCGCGAGCCTTTCATCCAATGTCTTGTTGCTGGCCGTAGGAGCGGCATCCTGCCGCTCCTACGGTTCTCCGGGAGCATATCGGCCCCTTGTGTCATTAAGCCGCGACCGAGAATTGCGTTGGCGTAGCTATTTACGCTCCGGCGTGGCGATACTCTTGAAGAAATCCGAAATCGCCAGCGTGGAAAGGTCTCGCAATTCACCGGCATCCAGATAGGAGCCGCTACAGGAACTGCAGGTCTCGTACCAGATGTGGGTCTGTTTTGGGTCGACTACTTTAACCATCGCTCCGCTGCAGCGTGGGCATTGATAACGGTCCAGCAAGTTACTCTGCTTTCCTGTTTTTGCGTCACCAGTGTCGATCGCCGCAGCCGCTTGTTTGTTTCTCAGAACATCGATTTCGCCAGCATCGAACCAGATGCCATTGCAGATAGTGCAACGATCGATTTCAGTGCCTGCATATTCGACCTGTTCCATGTCGGCTCTGCATTTCGGGCAACGCATCGCGCCTGACCAGAAGATGCCAGCCTCATTGCCACCGATGCCGATGGTGTATCTCGGGCTTCTCTCTTTCTTGCCACCTGGCTTTATGCTTTGCGCTTCCGGATGGTTATGCGGGTGTCTGTGGAACAAGACGACAAGGATCATTGCGACGACGAGGACGCTGAGCATTGTGTAGGACTGGACGTAGCTCGAATTCTCGGCAAATGTTCCATAGATTTTTGATCCGGCCGCATGTCCGAAGTTGGCGACCGACATATAGACTGCGAATTGCGTTGCAGAGTTGACGCTTTTGCAGATTGCCATTGCCAACGAGAGGCTCGTGACCATGACCACGGGCAGCATCATTACCCAGAATGACAGCATCAACCGCACATAGAGCGTGTTCTCCCACAGGTGCTGAGTTTGTGCGAGCAGTAATGCGTGAATTCCGAACAGCGAGATGGCCAATACCAGCATACGTTTTGCGCCCATTCGATCGATTGCCGGGCCAATCCCAAGTGCGAGTACAGCACCGATCAATCCCATTATGGCAACCAGCTGCGACCATTGCGGTGTTGTATAGCCGAAGACGTTCACCGCGGCGATCGGCATCAGCGCCTGGCCATAACCGAACACCAGGCCGTCGAAGAACATGATGGCCATGACGATCAGACTGGTGCGTACCCACAATACTTTGTTGAGCTCTTTGAACACGGCTCGGAAAGAAGTATCGGCGCGATGCACAGTTGCCGCCATTCCCCTGGTCCATGGCAACGTCCGTTCGCCCTCGCGTTCGAGAACCAAAAGCATAATTAGCAAGCCCAGAGTTGAAACTGCCGCAGCGACGATCGCGGTTATTCCGAGTCCGACGGTGGTAACGAGCACACCAGTTACGGCAGCTGTCGAGGCCCAACCGATGGCTTTGCCGAAGCTCATGAAGGCATTAAGTCGACCTTGCTCTTTGACGGGAGTGAGGTCGATCGACATGCCGTCGACCGCGACGTCCTGGGTAGCAGCGAAACTGTTTATAAGCACGCCGATGATCATTAACAAGCCGATCTGTTCAGTGGGGCGCTCAACAAGCATGAGCGCCAACAATGAAAGCGACAGACCCAGTTGTGCACAAAGCACCCACGGTCTTCGTCTTCCCATTGGCAGGAACTCATAACGATCCATCAGTGGTCCCATGACCAGCTTGAACGCCCAGGGCAATACGATGACGGCGAGATAGGAAGCGATGTCCCCAGCGCCGACGCCTTGACTGGCAAGCCACGCGGGAATGGTAATTGACAGCAAGCCCTGCGGAATGCCCTGGGCAAAATACATGACGGAGCCCGTAACGTAGCGCGCTCGCGTGTTGCTCGCGAGAGTAAAAGAGAATGCCATGTAGTGTGTCCCGGTTATTGTTCTTGTTGGGATCATAGTAACGGCTTTTGGCGCAGGCGACACGCCGTAGGAGCGGCCTCTTGCCGCGATTCGTGGACACATCGTCTCACCCGTTACAAGCGACCCGCAAGAAGAGTGGCGCTACTTCGACACGGTTCAGTAACAGATCTGGCTTGTCGTCAGTTTGGTCGGCGGTGCCAGAGGTAAGCGCACACTTGCTGGTAGGCAAAGCGTTCCTTGAAGAAAAGCCAGCGTCATCCCGCCAGGTTCATACGTGTTAATGGGCCGTATTGGGCCAAAACTGTGGGTCAAGTCACACAGATACGCATGCCGCACACTATGTTAAACGCTAAGATACTTGTCTACGGTTTGTTTGGCCCGCCGAGGGGCCCGGAGTTGATGAAATGACTGGTATGCAAGGTATTCGAGTTGCGGTGCTGGTGTTTGGCTGCACAGTGTTCGCAGCGCCGAGTTATGCCTATCTCGATCCCGGCACTGGCAGCATCATTTTGCAGAGCGCTCTAGCCAGCGTCGCAGTCGCCATGGGTGTATTGCGTCTCTACTGGTATCGAATCAAAGCATTCTTTTCGGGTAATTCAGGAAAAGCCGACGTGCAGGATTCGAAAGACGCCGAGATCCAAAACGAATCATAGATGCCAGAAGTCTCCACTGAATCGGGTTCGTTCCGTGATCGCAGAGGACGAATTTTCTACGTTGACGGTCGTGTTCTGCGAACTGTCATGCCGATGGCGGCTACCGATTACGAATTCGTTCGTAGCAGCGGGATCGTAGACGCGCTGGTCGCAGACAACAAGCTTGTATCTGAAACAGTTGTTGATGCGTCACTCCTCGGCGAGCACGGTGATGGCGCACAATTTGTACTTGAGCATCCACGATTACCGTTCATCTCTTATCCGTATGAATGGTCGTTCTCTGCGCTGAAGGCGGCCGCGCTATTACACCTCGATATCCAGCAAGCAGCGCTGCAGAAAGATGTAACGATGACGGATGCAACAGCATACAACGTACAGTTCGTTGGTCCGAAGCCGATCTTTATCGACAGCCTTTCATTTCGCCGTTACAAGGACGGCGAGTACTGGGCGGGGCATCGCCAGTTCTGCGAGCAGTTCATAAACCCACTGTTGTTACGTTCTCTGGCTGGAGTCCCCCACAACGCCTGGTATCGAGGCGCGCTGGAGGGAATCTCTGCCGAAGACCTGAGCAAAGTTCTGCCATGGCGCAGTCGCCTGTCGTGGAATGTGCTTACCAACGTATTCATGCAAGCGCGCTTGCAGCGCACAGCAGATTCGGGAAAGGCCATTGAAAAGGCCAAAGCACGAAAGCTACCCCGTATTGCCTACGAACAAATGCTGTATGGACTCCGCAAATGGATCGCAGGGCTTGAGCCTAAAGCCGATGGCAAAACCGTGTGGCAGGACTATGCAAACGACAACAGTTACGCTGACGAAGAAGCGATCAGGAAGCGTCGCTTTGTCGCCGAGTTCGCGAGCTCAGTCAGGCCTGCGCTGATTTTTGATATTGGCTGCAACACCGGAGACTACTCGGCAGTTGCGCTTGAGAATGGTGCTGAGCTCGCCATCGGTTTCGACTTCGATCATGGTGCTCTTGATTACGGCTACCGGCGTGCTGCCAGAGATTCGCTGAACTTTCTACCGTTGCACCTGGATGCAGCTAATCCGAGCCCGAATCAAGGTTGGTCACAAGCCGAGAGAATGGGGCTTCAGGAAAGAACGAAGGGTGACGCAGTTATGGGACTGGCCCTGGTTCACCATCTTGCGGTAGCGAAGAATCTGCCACTTGATGAGGTCATCAGCTGGCTCGTCGATATGGCGCCCCAGGGCATTATCGAGTTCGTACCGAAGCACGACCCAATGGTGCAAAGATTGCTGCAAATGCGCGAGGACTTGTTCGACGATTACGACCAGGAGTCATTCGAGAAGTACCTTGGCCGCAGGGCCCGCGTCATCAAGTCGGAGATAGTCTCAGCCAGCGGTCGAACTCTGTACTGGTTCGACCGCAACTGACATGAGGGCCAAAATACATCGCTTTGCCCGGTCGCTAGCCATTGCCGCTTTGCCCGTTTCGACAGTTTGCCTGTTTGTTGCGATGACCCTTTATCTTGGCAACTCGATTGAATTTGCAAGTGCGTTTCCCTCTTTGCTCATGGTTGTACTGCCATATTCGATCGCGCTGGTGATTGCCATAGGATTGCTAAATGTTGCACTAACAGAAAAGGGACGAGCACGATTCGAGGCGATGTTATGCGGTGTGGCCGTGTTGCTTTGGCTGCAAGGGAATATCCTGGTCTGGAATTACGGTGTTCTCGACGGTAGCAGCATCGAATGGACGGCAGAGGCGTGGCGCGGGGTAGTTGATACTTCGATCTGGGCGGCTGTGATGTCGCTCGCTATTTTCGCCTATCAGAAAGCAGGCAAGGGTTTGCTCGTTGCAGCAATTGCAGCGTTTGCCATCCAGACGCTTTCGGCAACAATTACTTTGATTACTCGTCCAGAGATCCTGCAGTCCAGGAAAGTCGAAACCAATGTAGAAGGCCGCAGCGCGATCGCACGATTTTCGACCAACAAGAATATTGTTCATATTCTAATGGACGGATTTCAATCTGACATATTCGCAGAAATAATTGCGGACACAAGCGAGCACGACTTCAAATCCGATTTGCCTGGGTTTACGTACTTCGATCAGCACCTCGGGGCATATCCGTATACGCAACTAACGGTACCTGCGATGTTGAGCGGAAAGCTTTTCTACAACGAAGAACCTGTTGCATCGTTCATCGGGGATACGATGCGTGGAGCGACGATCATTAATTCAGCATTCGCCGCTGGATACGAAGTCGATATCGCTGCACCAACTGCGCTGAAGAATGTTTACGTGCAAGGCAACTATTCAAACGCTTACGGAATCTCGAATAATGGACACGTAAGTGCGAGCGACTATGCGCGCTCGGACGCGGCGAAGTTGATGGATCTTGCGCTATTTCGCGTTGTGCCGCATTTTGCGAAAGCGCTGGTGCATCGCGATGAGCTGTGGTTGTTTCAGGCGTCATCCCGAGAGAACTCCTACTTGCAGATGCAATATTTTTCAGATCTTAAGTTCTTGAAGGAGCTCACGACGGAGATGTCGGCGGATCGTGACGAACCTGTCTATAAGATGATCCACGTCATGCTGAGTCACCAGCCGATCGTGGGCAATGAGAACTGCGAATTTGATGGCCGGAGAGCGGAGACGGCACGCTTGAGAACGCACGCGCGGTGCGGGTTGTTGAGTGTTGTTGCTGTGCTGCAACGCATGAAAGAGCTGGGTATCTACGATAGTAGTCTGATTGTGCTTATGGCGGACCACGGTGCGTGGGCCCCGGTTGAAGACTTCGTCGAATCGGGAGGGATCGGTGCGCTTGCGGTAGCAATGGCAACACCCATGTTCGCGATAAAGCCTCCTGATGCGACCAGTGAGTTTCAATACTCGAGCGCACCCTCATCCATTATCGATGTGCCAGCAACGATCGCGGACCTCGCCGGGCTTGATGCGACCTTCGACGGCGAGTCGGTGTTCACGATTGCGCCTGACGCCATGAGGGAGCGCCACCATCTGGTCTACGGCTACGGAATCAATCCCAATGTAGAGGGGTACTTGAATCCAATGCGAGAATGGATAGTGACGGGTAACCCTTATAAGGCGGAGTCGTGGCAACGGGGTCAGCGGTACTTGCCGGCAGGTGATAACTAAACGCGGGGGCGTTTGATTTTGGACACCAAGAAAGATTTCCGACGCCTCTATTCTGGAGCCACACGAAGCTTTCGGCCAGATTGTCTGCATCGGCAACAAGTGGTCGGCCGCTGAACCTGTTCGGCCAGAGATATCCTGACGACGCAGCGGACATCTACGGCTCTTACGGAGATAGCTTCTACCTGTTCACCAACACCTGCAATCTCGCTGGTGGCGGCGTAGGCGCTTGTGACGGAACTGAGCCTCAATCTGCCAAGATCTACGAGAAGATACTCGTGGGGCTGGTGGTCGTACGCCATGGAACATGACACTCGATGCATCACTGACCTACGCATTCGAGCTGTCTAAAGTCGGCTTTACGGCA
>PVMK01136296.1_pt1 | contig 19189 bp, 15 predicted proteins | sample 1853481 | NCBI WGS metagenome assembly PVMK01 (sample SAMN08533507, study PRJNA380276) | Marine sediment metagenome, whole genome shotgun sequencing project. | reverse complement strand
TCACTTTTAATCATTCGGTTCAGGCCTTCGGCCAGGGTATAAGATGGGATGAAACCGGTTTGTTTTAGTTTATCGGCATTAATAACGGTATTTGCAGAAAACTTTTTGATACGAATTGAGCTGATCGGGTAGGTTTTGCCGGTTATTTTAGCCAAGATGTCAAAAACATATCCTCCCAAAAGACCGATCAAATATGGTAAACGAAAACTTAAATCACTCTTTTTGCCAAGGGTATTCAAGGCAAGCCTTGCAAATTCATCCATATTAAGGTCCGGTTTGTCGGCATAGTTGTAAAGATGCCTTCCGGGAGTAGTCCTCAATAGTGTTATTAAAAACTGTGATAAATTTAGTACATATCCCATTGATTTCTTGTTTTTCCCATTGCCTACCATAATAAATCTCTCGCCTGCAATTTGAGAGAGAAGGTTATAAACATTTCCTCGATTTTTTTCCCCGAAAATTACAGTCGGCCGAACGGTGATGAGGCAATTTGTAGGGTCAGAATCCGCCCATTGGCTGAAAATCGTTTCAGCCTTGTATTTGCTCTTACCGTAATCATTGAATGGTGTGATCGGGCTATCCTCATTGGGCTCTCCCGAGTTGAGACCATATACTGCAACCGTGCTTGTAAAAATCAATTGTTTTACATCATTTTTTTTAAGGGCATAGACCATGTTTTCTGCACCGCCCACATTGACTTCATAATAGAGCGAAGCAGGATGAACATCATCACGATGTTCAGCAGCCAAATGATAAACCGCGTCAACGCCACGCATGGAATTGGTCAATTGTTCCTTGTCTCGAATATCAGCTACGATACAAAGGTCAGGATAAGTTTCGCTTTGCTGCTTATCGTATATTGTGACGTTGTGGCCTTCTTTGAGAAGGTCAGAAACTAGATTTGTGCCGATGAAGCCACTGCCGCCGGTGATTAAAATGTTCATAATTGTAAACCGTTAGCCACTAAGACACGAAGACCCGCCCGCCTCGCCTAAGGCGAGCCGATGGCGGGCAGGCACAAAGATTATAATATAATTCTCTTGATGCCGATTTTATTCTTGTTTTATTAGACAGGATTTACCCCAGTTAAATTGGCTCCGCATTAAACGGGGCAGGCAAGATCGACTGGATTTCTTTGTCATTGTGTCTTTTTCAATTGATCATAATATGCCTTTGCTTCGCGCAGGCCAAGAACTTCTTCACCTTCATTCTCCTTAATCAAAGATGTTAGTATTTGCTTGTGCGATACGGTTGGGAGGGTTTCAACGTAATCTGAAGTAAAACTCTATTAACATCATAGTTTCTGTTATCCTGATGTTGAATCAACCTTCCGATAGGTGTAATTGAGTCCTAAAGGACATCCATGGAAGTACCTCCATACTTAGACCAGCACCGGCTCTGGTGGTTTTGTCCTCACGGTCAACATCCAGGTAGTCATTATTTCTATAGGAGGCGAAAATATTACCGCTAATATGTTTGTATAGCCGATATCTTGCAGAACCGCCGACTTCGTAAAATTGATTATAGTTAAGGTTTTCCGTATCGAACAACGCATAATCGTAACCACCCAATGCGGATAGATTCAGTGATCCGCGTTTCAAGGTTTTAATTAAACGCAAATCAACCGTCGTGCCCGAAGCATCATCTCTTAAATCAAAGTCATTGTAAAAATATCCGATGTTAAATAAACAAGATATATCCTTATCAATTAAATAATTAAATCCAATCGAAGGGTTATAAGTCTGATCGTCATTTGCCTCTAAATCTCCCTCCTTATAATCAACGACAGTATGCGCATAACGGATATACCCTTTAAAACGTTTTGTGAACCTTCTGATCAGGTTAACATTTCCAGACAATATATCACGATCGGGTTGATTATCAATTTCGGCTTTTGTATAAGAAGCATCTGCTCCAAAACCCCATTGAGGTAAAAACCAATAAGTAACCCCTATTGAGGGAATATTCCCTCTACTATCGTCATACCTTGGGTCCTCGTCATTTCGAAATCGGTTAACATAACTCAATCTGACGAGTCTTCCTCGCCAAACCGATGGTTTAGAGCTATACTGAAAAAATTTGTGTAGTATATTCGCAAACTCTTTCTGATTGTTGAATCGATTGGGATTTCAGGGTCTTCGGTTCTAGTAAGTGCAATATCAGGATCTCTGAGGGGGTCTTCAGTGTACAAATATCTGTCCCTCACTTTCAGACTGGTGTTCTTTGTTATGTTGGACCATCCATTAAACCGAAACAGGTGACGCCAGTGGTTATTCTCATCGTATGTGTTATACATAGCATAAGAAGGATCATATAAAATCTCTGCGCCGCTGGTTTTTCCCAGAATTTCAGCAGCAAACCTGGGAGATATGGTCGTAATAAAATCATCCTCGTTAGAGGTGTCTGTCAGGAAAACATTATCTGTATATTCTCCACCGACGGATATCTTTGGAGTAAAGGTTGCCTGGTAGCCATGGCTGATTGAGGTTGTAAAAAAGAAGATGCACATCGCGACAAAAAATAATTTTTGTTTCATATTAACCTCCATATAACAAAGTGTAAAATGCCTAAATTGATCTAAAGTGCCTAAAGTTATTATATTTTGCAATTTTATTTTTTCTTTCCAATAGATGTAAATATTGCAAGTAATTGACTACACTCATTGTACTCGGGTTGAACTTTCTCCCAGGATAGCCACTCGGCCTCTACGATAACTTCCAACCAGTATTGTGTTTCACTTGACTCACTTTCACAAATCTTGATCTTATTTTTAAAATCAGCTCTGCTTCTGCCTCTGTTGGCTTCGCGGTAATTTGCACCGACCGAGGTCCCGGCTTTTGTAATCTGATTCCTAACAACCCTGCCTTCCGGCGTATTGGGCAAAGTTACTGACAACCTGATTATTTTTACAGCGAATTTTCTAGTTCGCTTTTCAAGCTGTTTTGAAAACTCCTTATTGTCCATTTTTTAAGTATTACTGTGCGATAGCGGATTATACAACTTTAGATCACTTTAGATCACTTCAAACTTTAGGCATTTTTTTAGGCATTTTTGGACCTGTGTCCTAAAAAATCAGGGAACAATAATGATGTCGTCGGCTTTTATGTGTATATTCTGACTGAAATCTTTACCTTTCACTATATCTTTATAATTGACCCTATAAATCTTCTGTTTTCCATCTTCATTCCGCACCAGAATAATTTCTTTTTTTGATGCCCATTGGGTAAACCCTCCTGCAATCGCAAATGCCTGCAATACAGTTAAATCTTTAAAAAGATTATATTCTCCGGTTCTAGCCACCTCCCCCAGAATGTAAAATTTCTGACTTCCGGGATTTTTAACTGTAACAGTGACAATAGGATTATCAACATAGTCCTTCAGTCCTGATTCAACATCTTTTTAACTGTAGGGGTGTTCGGCCGGAGACCTGAACATCGCCGAGAAGGGGAAAAGAAATTTTACCATCGATTCTGACCAAAACTTCTTCTCTCGAAAAGTCGGGCTCCTTCCAAGTCAAAATTTCCAGGATATCACCATTTCCAATTTTGTATGAATCAAGGGAAACCCAGGAAGACCATTTCTTGCCTGTTTTAGCCGGCGTGCTTTTCTCCGTAGCCAAATTGTTCTCTTGAGCATAACATATCTGAATAGAGCTGAATACTAAGATCAATGATAGGAATAAACTTGAAAGAAGTGAGGTTCTTTTCATGATGTAGTTCTCCATCTATAAAAATCGTAGGCGTTCACGGGTTCAAAGGTTCAGAGGTTCAGGGGTTCAAAGGTTCCATTCTTGTTCCCGGACTGCATTTGGGATGCGTATTTGCGAGAAAAGCGTCAGTTTAGTTAGTATAACATTCATCTTCCAATTCCTTCATAATCAAACCCAAGATCCCTCATCTCTTTTGGATCATAGATGTTTCGGCCGTCAATGATGATCGGTTTTTTTAAAAGAATCTTTACCGCTCGCATATCGAGATTTCTGAATTCATTCCATTCAGTGGCAACGATCAATGCATCACAATCGCGGATTGATTCGTAGGGATTTTCAAAAAACTCAACATTGTTTAAAACCTTTTTTGCGTTTTCAATGGCAACCGGATCACAGGCATGAATTCTTGCCCCCATATTCTGCAATTCTTCTATGATTTTTAGCGAAGGGGCCTCTCTGATATCATCTGTCTTCGGCTTGAATGAAATACCCCAAACAGCTATGGTGCTCCCCTTAATGTCTAATTTTGATCTCAGTTTGTTTACAACGACGCTCTTTTGTTTCTCATTAATTCTGTTGACCACTTCAAACAGATCAGAGTCACAATCGTTCTGTTTCAATGTGGAAATAAGCGCCTTGACATCCTTTGGAAAGCAGCTTCCCCCATAACCGATGCCGGCCTGCAGGAATCGTGAACCGATTCTATTGTCCAGACCCATGCCTTTTGCAACCTCTTTGATATCTGCGCCTGTTTTTTCACACAGATAAGAAAGCTGATTCATAAAGCTGATCCGGGTCGCGAGCATGGTATTGCTTGCATATTTAATAACCTCTGCACTTTTTATATCTGTAATCATTATGGGTTTGTCCGTTCTCGCTCTTGATCGATATAAGGAAGTCATAACTTCTTCGGCTTTTCTACTATCTGAACCGATCACAATTCTGTCCGGGTTTTCAAAGTCTTTAACAGCAGCTCCTTCCCTTAAAAATTCCGGGTTTGAAACAACATCGAACTCAATCTTGTTCCTCTGAGTTTCTTTTATTATCTTTTTTACAAGATCAGCGGTTCCCACCGGAACTGTACTCTTGTTAACAACAATTTTGTAGCCATTCATATATTCGCCGATGATTCTTGCGACTTCCTCCACTGCTGAAAGATCTGCTTCCTGATGCTCATTGGTCGGCGTATCCACGCAGATAAAAATAATGTCTGATTCCCGGACCCCTTTTTTGGCATCTGTTGTAAACTTTAGCCTTCCCGCTTCTAGATTTCTTTTGTATACCTCCTCAAGGCCGGGCTCATATATCGGCATTATGCCTTTGCTCAGCGAATCTATCTTTGCCACATCGATATCAAAACAGATGACGTCATTACCTAAGTTTGCAAACCCGGTTCCGCTGACGAGTCCGACATATCCGGTTCCGGCGATGGTTAGTTTCATTTAAACTCCTTCAAAAAATTATTTGCCACAAAGGCACAAAGACCCGCCCGCCTCGCCTAAGGCGAAGCCGATGGCGGGCAGGCACCAAAGATTATAATATAATTTTTTAATGCCATTTTTAATAAGAGGCACGAAAACCGGAAAAGTGATAAAGTGAACTGTTCGAGGTTCTAAAGTAAGGTGACGCGTTTCAGCCTCGTACCATACAGATGGCGAAGTCGCTCCAACGATTCATATAAAAATTGGCAGAATTCCACAACTGGATTTTGAACACATGAAGCAGTTCACATGATGCAAGTTTTGAGGTTTTTCCAACCCGCTTGAACTTGGAGTACTGAACTCATACCCATAATACTCTTTAAACCACGCAACGAAACGCTTTATACCCGTTTCAATGGGGGTTCTGGGGCTAAAACCGAAATCTTTTTTTAAATCATCAATATCCGCGTAAGTGGCTACGACATCTCCCGGCTGAAGATCAAGGAATTCTTTTTCTGCCTTCTTCCCAAGCTCTTTCTCAATTGTCGCTATAAATTCCATTAATTCCACCGGATTATTGTTTCCAATGTTATAAATTTTATGCTTAGCATATGATGTTCCGGGATCCGGATCATCCCCGTTCCATGTCGGATCCGGCTCAGGGGGCCTGCCCATTACCCTCACAACTCCCTCTATGATATCGTCTATATACGTAAAATCCCGCTGCATTCTACCGTGATTGAATACCTTTATCGGATTTTTTTCCAGAATGGCTTTGGTAAAGAGAAAAAGGGCCATATCCGGACGACCCCAGGGACCGTAAACCGTGAAAAATCTAAGGCCCGTAGAAGAAAGACCAAATAAATGAGAGTATGTATGGGACATAAGCTCATTTGCTTTTTTGGATGCAGCATAGAGTGATACAGGATGATCAACATTGTGGTGAACGGAAAACGGCATTTTTGTGTTGGCACCATACACGGAGCTGGATGAAGCAAACACAAGGTGCTCGACATCGCCGTGTCGGCAGCACTCTAAAATATTTACAAACCCTACAATGTTAGCATCTATATAGGCCTGAGGATTTACTAATGAGTACCTCACACCGGCTTGGGCGGCAAGGTTTACAACAACATCGAAATGACTACTTTTAAAAATCTTCCCCATAACTTCTTTGTCAGAGATGTCTATTTTAAAAAAGGAAAAGTTTTCAAAAGGTGTCAGCATCTCAAGGCGGGCTTTTTTAAGACCGACGTCATAATATGAATTCAGGTTGTCGATACCGGTGACACTACAGCCGTTTTCTAAAAGGCGTTTTGAAAGGTGATAACCGATAAAACCCGCGGCGCCGGTAATCAGGACGGTGTTATAATTTAGTGGTTCGGATTTTCTATGCTCGTTTGGATTCATAGAATTTATACACAACTATCATGGAATAATGGAATGGTGGAATAATGTTAAAAACAAATGATATCAGCTTGCTTGCAAAATAGTATTGAATTCTTAGTTGTTTTGTTTAACGCTTAAATATTATTTTTTACAGCACAACGAAAATAGACCCCATTATTCCAACATTCCACCATTCCATCTTTCCAATCACCACTTATTCTGCTGGTCTTGGTACCAATCAAAAGTCTCTTTGAGGCCGTTTTCAAATGAATACTCCGGATCAAATCCAATGGTTTTCTTTGCATAGTCTGTACTTGCAACAGACTCTTGGATATCACCGGACCTGGCTCGCTCATATTCAGGTTCAATGCTGACGCCGGCCATGTGGCCTATCATCTCCCATAGCGTGTTTATACTTATAAACTTACCGGTGCCTACATTAAATGTTTTTCCATTTGCTTGTTCTGCACTTGCCGCCAGCAGATTAAACCTGACTACATCTTTTACAAAAATGAAATCTCTGTATTGACTCCCGTCACCATATATAATGGGAGGTTCTTTAGTAGAAGCTTTGGTCATAAAAATTGATATGACTCCGGAGTAAGGTGATGATGGATCCTGTCTTGGTCCGTAAACATTAAAATAGCGTAGGCAGACCGTTTCAAGGCCATAGAGATCAAAATAAAGACGAGCATAAAATTCTCCGGATAGCTTTTGAACAGCATATGGACTTTGGAGTTTTGGGTTCATGTTCTCATGCTTCGGGATATCCGGATCATCGCCATAAACTGCACATGAACTGGCAAGAACAACTTTCTTTACGTTATTTTTTCTGGCTGCTTCAAGCACAAAGAGGGTGCCTAACTCGTTTACCATTGCGGATTCAATAGGATCGTCCACGGTTGAGGGAACGGAAACTATCGCTGCTTGGTGAAATATTATGTCACAGTTTTTAGCAACTTTATTTAGAATTTCCCGATCCCGTATATCTCCTTGATAAAATTTGATATGATCCTTGATATGGTCCAGATTGGAAAGATTTCCTGTTAAAAGGTTGTCGAGCACTGTCACATTACACCCCGTTAATAGTAATTCATCAACAAGGTGAGATCCGATAAACCCTGCGCCGCCGGTGATGAGTGCTTTTTTGAAATTTAAATTCATTGTTTTGAGTCTATTAATAACTTTTCTTTGCCACTAAGGCACCAAGACACCAAGAAATAGAGGGCTTTTACAAAGCTCCGCCTTGTCAATTACATCGGAAAATGTACATTAACTAATTGTTAATACATCCAAATCGTTTTATAAACTTCGTATTTAAAATTAGATTAGGGCACTGATTTACGATGATTTATTTTTAAATTTTCTGTGTGCATCTGCGTTCATCTGTGTCCCAAAAAAGGAAATAATTTTATTATCTGTGCACATCCGTGTAAATCTGTGTCCCAAAACGTTCTATCTTGCGCCTTTCCCGAAAAGTACGATTTTTATGGTTCGCAGGAGGATCATCAAGTCCATGAAAATGGACATGTTTTTAATGTAGAAAAGATCGTAGTTGAGTTTTTCAACGGCATCTTCCACAGATGCGCCATATCTGTAACACACCTGAGCCCAACCTGTAATACCAGGCTTTACTGAAAAACGTTGGCCAAAATAAGGGATAATATCTTCAAGTTTTTTAACAAAAAATTCGCGCTCCGGCCGAGGGCCCACCAGGCTCATGTCACCTTTTAAAACATTCCACAGCTGAGGAATCTCATCAAGACGCCAGCTGCGAATAAATCTTCCAGCCCGTGTTATTCTTTTATCATTATCCTCAGCCCATACCGGTCCGCTTTGTTTTTCTGCATCTTCAACCATTGAACGAAATTTATACACCATGTAATTTTTTCTATTTTTCCCCACTCTTTCCTGGGAAAAAAGAACAGGCCCTGTTGAATCGATCTTAATTAAAATGGCAATTACTATAATTAACGGCGAAAGGAAAACGATCATGAAAACGGATGAAATCAGGTCTATGGCGCGCTTTATGAAACGCTTTGTGGTTGATTTGTAGAAACCTTCTGAAAATATGATCGAAGCGGGATTAGTCTGATCGACAGAGAGTTTGCCTGTTAGCATCTCATAGAAGGTCGTTCCATCGATGATTTCTATACCACTCACGCGGCATTTTACGAGCTCCTTGGTGGGCAATGCTCCCCTCCTCTCCTTCAGTGCTACAATAATTTTACTGATGCTTAGTTCTTCCGCCAATTCACAAAGGCCGCTATAGTCTTTTTTATAAGCCGATGACGGTATATTTTTTTTAAATTCAGACGCGTTGTTTTGTGGATATTCCTCAATATTTACTTCCACCTTATATCCGCTGTCTTTTTTATGATTTATTTCATCTATTATTTTCTTCGACAAATCATCTGACCCAAGAAGAATGATCTTCTGGTCAAATATGCCTCGGGTTAAGATCAGACTATAGCAAAAACGCCAAGACACAATAAAGAGGATAACAAAAACAATGCTTATTGCGAAAATTCCAGGTTCGACAATTGTTTCCGGGAAGACAACATAGATGCCCGCGAGTATTATGGCGGCGACACCAAGAGCCTGTATTAAACGTATGCCAAGTTCGATAAGACTGCTCGTAATTGTCAAATCATAAAGTTCATTATAATACAGGCATAACTGGCTGACTATGGTAATCAACAGTATTTTAAAAGTATATCCATCGATCGGCTGGAAATGATCCAAACTCAATAATTATCCAGGAGGCAAAAAGGATGGAAAAAAAGATGACGGCTCCTTCGCCAATAAAGAAAAATATATTTCGTATTGGATAATATTGTTTGAAAATTCTAAGCATAATTAATAGTTATTTTGGCTCAATTAGGTTGTAAAATATTTGCCATATCTTTTGTATTTCCCTAATCCGTAATAGCTCGTAAATTGAGTGTCGAATTTGTTGAGTATAACACCTAATATTTTCTCTTTCCCAATGATCTCTATTAAGTCTGACACCATTTTACGCGGTGTAGTTCCGCACTCAACGACCAAAAGTACCCCGTCAACCTGCCTTGATAATGCAGCTGTTTCAGCTGTCAGTTTTGGCGGTGGAGAATCTATAACAATATAACGGTCGCTGTATCTGTGTTTTACTTCTTGAAGAAGTTTAGACATCAGTTGAGAAGACAATAACTCCGACGGATTGTGAGGAGGTTTACCTCCTGGCAGAATGCTCAACTTATTGACCGGTGTCCTGAAAATCAAAGAGGGAAGAGGTACGCCTTTGGTAAGGTGATCACTTAGTCCGGGAACATCCCCAAACCCGAATTGTCTATGAATAGAAGGCACGCGAATATCACAATCAATGAGCAGAACATATTCTTGAATGCTCTGAGCGATGCTTATCGCAAGGTTTGCAGACACAAAAGATTTTCCTTCATCCGGAACAGCACTGGTTACCATTATTGACCGGGGCGATCTTCCTGAAGAAGGAAATAAAAGATTCGTTCTTAAGATTTTAAACTGTTCAGCTTCAAAGGAATTTGGTCTTAAATGAACGATCAGATTTTGATCAATTTTATTCTCGTCATATGATACTTCAGTTTTATCAATAGGAATGACATGACTTTCACGCTGAGAATATTCCCCTTTATCGATTTCTTTGCGTAAAAAAGCAGCACCAGTATTGCTTTTATTCCGTATTTCGTCTCGATCAAAAGAAGCCTCTTGTTTCTCGGTTTGATCTTTTGAAACCGTTCCGAAAGTTTTATTGGTGGCCAATGAAGTGCTATCTCGTTTCTTTGATTTTTCTAATGCATCGAAAATTTTACCCATTTAATTAACCTCATTCAATCGTTTCGCGATTCTATAAAACGCGGTTCCCATTACTTAAAAAAAATCTTGCACTAGGTTGTAATGAAGCGATTAAGAAGCTCCATGGTCTGATCCACACCCTTAAGAGATAAGACTGCAAACACGATCAAGAGGACACAAGAGAGCATGACTGAAAAAATACTGAAAGCCAGATCAAGTTTTTGCCTTCTTTTATCTTTCTCATGGTATACGATCGGAAGCGTGGCAAGGACGGAGAAATCAAGATAAGACTCAACATCTTCAGGATTCCTGAAAGATGTATTAAGATACTCCAGCAAGAAGATTAACCCGAGTCCGATATTCGGTCCAGCTACCAACGTTAATAAAAACAGCACTTTCATATTTGGAGATATGGGCTTTTGCGGCAGCGCGGCAGGATCGATGATTTGAAACTGTTCCCCTTTTTGCTTTTTCTCCATGTTAAGGGAAATCTCTGCTTCCAGTTTTCTGGATAAAAGTTCATTATATGTGTTTTTTAGGTTGTTATAATCTCTTTCTACGATTAAGAGTTCCTGTTCTTTTCTGGGTGTATCCTCAACTCGTTTCTGATAATCGCGCATTTTTGACGTTAAGTTAGAAATATCCACCATGTATGTCTCTATCTCTGCTTTATACTGTTGTTTTTGTATTCTTAAATTGATGGGAATATACTGCGCCCCATCTGAAGTGTCTTTTCCATTATTTTTATTCTTTTTCTTCATCTCTGTTATCATCTTTTTATAACGGATCACATCCGGATGTTTTTCAGTATATCGGGTTTCGGAATATGCAAGCCGAACTTTGGCCTCTTCCATAGTTAATGGTTCTTCCCAACCTCTATTGAGTAATATGTCTCCTTCTGAAATTTGATTTTCAAGTATTGTCAGCTTGTTTTTTGCAGTTATAAGATTTATCTGTCTTACGTCTAATCGTTCCTGGAGCCTGTCAAGCATCCTCAGGTTTGTTGCAAGCTGTTCTGGAAGTCCGCCCATATATTTTTCGCGATACTCTTTAAGCGTTTTTTCTTTTTCCGCAAGTTCAATCTGAATGGAATCCAGCTCTTCTTGAAGAAAATTACTGGTTCCGATTGCCTCAGTTGCCCTGGCCTTGAGGTTTGCATCAATAATGTACGATGTCAGCGCATTTGTAATTCTCAATACTTTTTCAGGGTCTTTACCCTTAAAAGAGATTGAAAATGCATCTTGATCCCTTGGCTGGAATCGTCTCGCATCTTTTGTCTGGTCCGGAAATATTAACTCGATAGATATTTTCTCTCGCAGCTCGTTTATTTTATCTTCTATGAACATATTTTCATATTTGGGCTCAGCAAATAGATTGAAATCTTGAATAACTTTTTCGAGATTCGAACGACTTAGAATCTGCTGTGACAGGATGTTGAGCCTTGAATCGATATCCATCGTTACGACCGATTGGACATAATTGGCCGGAACTTTCTGGGGCTGTATCAGTATGATGGTCTTTGCACTATAAATTCTGGGAAGCATAACAGCCAAACAAATGCCAACAATCATAGAAAGGCAAAATGGGACAATGATCCACCATCGACGTCTTAAAACAATTTCTATGATATCCTTTGGATGTATCTCTTTTGTTGCTTTTTGCATGGTTTTATCCCTTCCGACAAGCCGGGTCCTCCCCCGCGTTGCGGGATCTAAGATGAGCCCAGATTCTTTACTCTTGTTTCGATCTTTAAAACTTAAATAAAAACGTAACTACTCAGGCATTTAGGTTGAAGACTGAAGGCTGAAGTATATCAATCATCTCGCAACGCTCGAATTAGACCATACAACTCTTCTTTCGGAAACCCTGCGGTCACCCGATAAACCAATACTGCTACCTCGTCAGCCAACTCAAATGCCCTAAGTTTTGTATGATCGCGCATGATTTGTCCCTAAAAGCCTTCAACCTTCAGTCTATCCACCTGAGTAGTTACATAAAAATTATCTTACTATCCTCTCTTTTTCAAGTTAAATAGGACACAGATTTTCGCCGATATTCACAGATAATAATATTATTTTTTAATTTAAGAATCTTGATAATCTGTGTTCATCTGTGTCCAAAAAAAGAAATTCCTATACTGTCAAGTCAGTTTGTAAGCTTTTATTTTGTTCAATATGGACTTATAGCTGATATCGAGTAGAATCGCGGCCTTTTTCCGGTTCCAGCTCGTCTTTTCAAGCGCCTGCTTCATTATCTTTTTTTCTGTTCTTATTGTAAATTCCCTTTGGATATCTTTTAAAGAGATTCTGTTTAAATCTTTTAAATATTTTCTTATATCCGGAAGTTCCGGAAAGGTATAAAAATCTTTACTGCCATCTAAAAAATTGGATGATTCACTTTTCCGGCTGTGCAATCCAAGTTTATTAACCATGCTTTCTTCATCCCACAACAAAACAGACGCTTTGACCAATTTTTTAAGCTCTCTAACATTTCCAGGCCAGCTGTAGCGTCTCAATATTTTTTTAATTTTTCTCGATATGTTATAATGGCTCCTGTTAAGTTCGCCACAAAACCGGTCGTTAAAAAACACAGCCAACAATAGGATGTCTTGAATGCGATTTCTAAGCGGCGGAATTTCTATGCTGATTACATTCAAGCGATAAAAAAGATCTTTGCGAAATTCACCGGTTTCAACCCGTGCATTAAGGTCCGAACGGGTTGCCGCAATAATCCTAACATCAAAGGTATTTTTTATTTCTGAACACAATTTTGGGATACCGTCTCCGTCTAAAACCTGAAGCAGCTTGCCCTGAAACGAAGGGTGCCACCTTCCTATCTCGTCAAAAAAAATTGTTCCTGAATTCGCAATTTCAAACAGCCCTTTTTCATTCTGAAAGGTGTCTTCAAATGTTTTTGTGCTGTATTCAAACATTTCTTTTTCAGGAATATTTTTTGAGAATGCCGCAGCGTTAACTTTAACAAATGGATGGTTCCGCCGGTCCGACCTGTAATGAATGGCTCTGGCAAGCAGATCTTTACCGGTCCCTGTTTCCCCTTGAATAAGAACCGTTTCTTTCGAACGGCTCAATTCGGAAATCATCTTTTTTATCTTTACCATTTCAAGGGCTATTGCCGATGATCACCGGACAATCCTGGAACATTTTGCCTTTTAAGCTATTACGATGGAGATGACTGAGGGCCCGGTTTATCTCGAAAGACTTAACGGGGCGTTTCAAAAACATCACATCATGAAATCCGTTTGTTTCCGTGAAATCCTGAATTTCAAGTTTTTCTGAAATAATCAAAACAGGCAAGGTTCGGTTCTTCATCTTGACCGCATTAATGAATCTATAGGTCCTCTCCAAAGAAAGCGGTCCTGAAATTACCAAATGAGGGTTCAGTGACTGCAGGTTGTCCAGACATATTGTTTCTTTATCAAAACTAAAAGGGATATACCCCGATTTGGAGATTATCGATTTTAAATAGTCTCTATGTTCTGGATTTTTTTCGAGAATAATTATATTCTTTTGTTCGGCTGAACTCATAATGCTTTATTTGGCGAGATGCTTAATTCGTAAAGGTTGATAAAAAATTATTACCAGGATTTCCTTTCTGTGTAGCAAATTGCATGCCGTTTGGATGAATAGCGTTTCAATTTAATGAATATAAATAAAGTATAGATGATATGTTATGAAATTTTATACCATTTTTTTCTTAAAAAATACACCTTATATATGAAAAGTTTTTCTTACACAACTTTCTTATATATATTTTCGACTTGACTTATGGAAAATATGAAACTAATTTCATAATAATAAGAAATTAATTTCATATTTGTTGTGAATTTAATTTTACCTTTCCTTGTTCCAAATTTCAAATTTTTAAAGTTTAGGCTTGAGGGTTTCCGTAAACATCCGACAATCAAGAAATATGATTGCCAAATCCATAAAAATATTATATAGAAGGTGTCGCAAACCAACTTCATTGGCTTTGGTTAAATGGGACAGGCAATTCATAAAATGAATAATCCCCACAAATTGCTTATCATTGATGACAACAAAGAAATCCTTTCTGCGCTTAAAGATTTTTTCACCAGGAAAAACTATGAGGTTTTCTCCGCTACCGACGGCTTGGAAGGGTTGAAATTGCTGGAAACCGAGCAACAAGGTTTCGATCTGATCATAACAGATCTCATTATGCCGAACATCAGCGGTGTCGCCCTCATCTCAATAATTAAAAAAAGATTTCCAGATACCCCTGTGATTGCCATAACCGGATGGGGAGAACATCCGGAAGCGCTGGCCACGGAGGCTCAAGCGGATAAGGTATTGGAAAAACCTTTCGAACTTTCTGAACTGGATAGATTAATAAAAGATCTGCTTCCTCCTGTTTAAATGCCTAAAGTTTGAAGTGCCTAACCCGCCACAGCAACTCGGCGGACAAGAGTGAACTAATATTATGGTACCTAAGTTAATCGGAATCAGCGAAAGCATCGAAAGAATCAGGGAACTGATCGAACACGTCGCAGACACGGGATTGAACGTCATCATCACCGGAGAAAGTGGTGTCGGTAAAGAAGTCGTTGCCCAAAACCTTTACCATACGTCTATAAGGAGAAACAAACCTTTCATAAAGGTTAATTGCGCAGCATTGCCGGACGGATTACTCGAAAGTGAACTCTTTGGATTCGAACGGGGTGCTTTTACCGGTGCTGAACGAAAAAAGCGTGGCAAATTCGAACTGGCGCATCAAGGGGTTCTATTTTTAGATGAAATCGGGGATATGTCCCTCAATCTTCAGTCGAAACTTCTCCATGTTCTTCAAAGTGGCGAGTTTGCGCCGCTGGGTTCCGAAAAAGACGTCAGAACAGATGCCTGGGTTATCGCAGCCACGAATCAAGAACTTGAAAAAAAGGTAAAAAAAGGGCTTTTCAGGGAAGATCTCTACTACCGCCTCAATATTATAAAAATTTATATCTCCCCACTTCGTTCCCGGCCTGAAGACATTCCGCCGTTAATCGACTATTACATCAAAAAATATGCTTCGCAGTTCAATAGAAAACAGATGTTAAAACCCGGCCCTGATGCCACAGAAAAACTGATAGCATACAGCTGGCCCGGAAATGTGAGAGAGCTTCAAAATATTCTCAAACGTTCTATCGTTATCGGCAACTGGGAAGAAATTATTGACGATCTTTATTTAAAAAGCCGATCTGCCGCTGTATCTATGTCAGAAGAATTGGCTCTGGAGGGCGCTTCAATTGTCGATGTCCTTTTGGACTTTAAAGGTGAGTATTCATCAGATTACGCCTCGTTTTCCCTCAAAAAAATCAAAAAGAAAGCCTTGGACCGGATAGAAAAAGAGGTCATCTCATTTGTCCTTGAAAAAACAGGCTGGAACCGTACAAAGGCATGTGCAATTTTAAAAATCAGTTATAAAACCCTTCTTTACAAAATCAGCGATCTAAATTTAAAACCACCCTCATAGTAAGTATCCGGGTCCCAAAACATTCGGGCTAACCGGCTGCAAAGGTTGCCCTACGTTCTAAACCGCTTCTACGTTCATTTCCTTTTCTCAGTTCTTTTTCGTGACTCATTTTTATAATTTTACCATTTCTCCGTTCCATATCGCACCTCTGATCCATGCCGTTTCTTCGGTCAATACATACCCTACGGTTTTCGCAAAACCGTCTATCCGGAATATGGTTTGTATATGAAAATTGTCGTCTGTCAATATCTAACCGGCGACCTCCATTATTTTTAAGTGCTGTTGTCATCCCAGCAATGCGCATCATTAAATTCCTTTCTTATCAACCTTAAATTAACCTCATAGTTGCATAAACAACACGATGAGATTTGTGTAAAACCACTTAAACCATAGCGTTGTGTTCATTTATTGCCAATATACTGAATTCGACTGCCAGTGATATCCAAAAAGGTATCTTTTTTCACCGTGTTGTTTACCCCATGGGAAAGCCGAGGATACCCCATCTCCTTTGTTATCAAGAGTTCGCAGTAAATGACTACGGCTTTACCCTTGACGCCGCGGATCTTAGGCATTCTCGACTTTTGCAACGTTGAGGTAAAGAACAGTAAACCCAGTCTGTTTTTTCGAACTTAACAAGATCAAACCGAATACAACTATTCTGTATTCTGAATTCGTACTGCAAAGGAAGTGCCAAAAAAAAATTTAAATGAGCTCACAATGCTATAATATTTATTTTTCATGTATTATTAGCATGTTAATAATTAACCAAACAGACATAGAACAACTTTGCTGCGTGCAATCTATGAACAGCAATCTTTTTCTGTGTAATTATAGTTACAATTAAGAAGAAAACAGTGTATTTTATTTCATAATTATCAGCAAAAATGTTTTTATTGAAAAAAAATGTATTAATGGTAAAGTTCCTAGCAATACTGAAAATTCGTAAAATGGAAATCTGAGCGTCAATCAACTTTAACCTCAAAGATACTTTTGTGGAGGTCAAACAATGGGCCGTTTAAAATTTGTTCCTATTCTTCTTCTCTTTATATTCGCTCTTGTGTATGCCTGTTCATCGAACGAAGAAAAAAAAGTGTCTCACCTTGAAAAAGGGACAGCCTATTTTGAAAAAGGAGAGTATAAAAGTGCGGAACTTGAATTCAAAAATGCGCTACAGATTGATCCTCAATATATCGAGGCTTATACGAAACTTGGAGAAACCCAGCTTAAGCTCGGAAATCCACAAGAGGCATTCCGAGCCTACTCAATGGTTGCAAAGCTTGATCCTAACAACTCAGATGCTCAACTTAAACTGGGAACGTTTTATCTGCTCGGAAAAAAAATAAAGAACGCCCGAGAAAAAGTCGATGCGGTGTTAAGTAAGGAGCCGAAAAACATTGAAGCCCTATTTCTGCTCGCAAGTGTCCTGGAAATGGAAAAAAAGTTTATTGAAGCATCAGCGGTATTTGAAAAAATCATCCAACTCGATGGAAAGCAGACCCGCGCATATATCGAGTTGGCCCGGGTGCTGGTATATGAAGGAAAAATTTCTGAAGGCGAAAAATTTCTAAAACAGGCTACCGATATTGATCCAAAAGCCATACCACCCCATCTTGCACTTTTCAGATTTTACATCAGCAATAAAGCCTATGCACAGGCAGAAGAAGAAATAAAGAAATCCATCGATATAAATCCGGAAAATGCGGACCTCCACATTGAACTTGGCAATTTTTACTTCAGACTGAACAAAAGGGACAAGGCAGAAGCCGCATATCTGAAAGCGATCAATGCCGATCAAAAAAACATAAGGCCGTATATGGTGATCGCCGGGTTCTACGATATCACAGGCCGCAAAGACCAAACGTTATCCATGTATAAAAAGGCCCTTGACCTTCAACCCGAAGATATCCGCATCAAGAACTCAATTGCAAGATTTTATGTGACGAATAAAAAAGTCGATGACGCTGAGAAATATATCACCAAAATTTTAAAAGAAAGGCCCCAATATTTTCCGACCCGAATGCTAAAAGGAGAGCTCTTGGTCTATCAGCACAAATTCGACGAAGCAATCCTATTATTTGACCATCTTATAAAAGAAGAACCAAAGTTGGCCAGGAGTTATTATTTTAAGGGTCTTGCGCATCTGGGAAAAGGTGAAAACAGAATGGCAAAGACAGCTCTTGGCAAAGCTGTTGAGCTAAATCCCAAATATATCAAGGCAAAACTCTTGTTAGCGAAAATTTATATGCGTGAACACGATTATAGTATGGCACAAAAAGAAAGCGAGGAGGTTCTTGGAACTGCCCCCGGAAATTACCATGCAAAACTGATTTTAGGTAATGCTTATTTGTATCAAAGGAAGATTAAAGAAGCCAAAGAAACATTTGAGTCACTGATTAAACTCGAACCCGAAAAACCTGCGGGCTATTACCGCCTTGGTATTTTGTATCGTTTAATCAAAGAGTATGATCTTGCACTGAAAAATTTCGAAAAAGCCATGTCTATCAACCCGAATCTCATGGATGTTTTCACAAACATTATCCTTGTTCACATCGACAAAAAGGAATTTAAAACAGCGATTTTAAAATGTGACAGAAAATTGGAAACGATGCAGGGCAAACCTGAACTGTTAGCTATCATCCATAATTTAAAGGGGAAGGTATACCTCGCGCAAAGAAAAAATAAAGAAGCACAAGGATCATTCCAAAAGGCTTTAAAAGAGAATCCGAATTTTTTGGAGCCCTATTATGCTCTGGGCAGGTTATATCTTGCGGAAAAAAAAGAGGATAAAGCCATTGACCAGTATAAGACAATTCTGGAAAAAAATCCCAAGCAGGCAGGTCCCCACATGGTTTTGGGAACGATTTACGATATCCAAAAACGATTTGATCTCTCGGAAAAACACTATAGGGCAGCACTTGACATCGATCCGGATTTTGTACCTGCTGCTAACAACCTTGCATATCTGCTTATTACACAAGATAAAAACATCGACGAAGCTCTGGGGCTTGCCAGGCAAGCAAAAGAAAAACTTCCTTATGACCCAAATGTAATGGATACACTCGGACTGGTTTTTTATAAAAAAGGCCTGTATGACAGTGCTATCTCTGAATTTTCCGACAGCCTGGAAAAAATCCCCGACAATGCAATCGTGCATTATCATCTTGGTCTCGCCTATCATAAGAAAGGAGACATTCATCGCGCCAGAATAGAACTGGAAAAAGCCCTCAGTCTGAATCAGAATTTTGACGAAGCTGATGCGGCTAGACAAATATTATCCAGTTTCCATCCATAAATACAATGGCGTGTTTTTATCTGGACAATAGTCCGTATAAGCTGAAATCCAAAAGTTTGAAGTTTGAAGTGCCTAAAATGA
>PVMK01128750.1_pt1 | contig 19190 bp, 17 predicted proteins | sample 1853481 | NCBI WGS metagenome assembly PVMK01 (sample SAMN08533507, study PRJNA380276) | Marine sediment metagenome, whole genome shotgun sequencing project. | reverse complement strand
AAACGCTTGTGGTGAGTTGGGGAACGTACCCAACGAACCAGACGTCGCGGTAGTTGGTGGCGGTGCCGGTCTTGCCTGCTTGGGGGCGGTCGGGAATGTTCGCTCGCTTCGCCGTACCGCTGGTCACTACCTTCTCCATGGCGCCGACAACCGCTGCAGCGACCTGATCCGAAATCACCTGGCGGGGGACAACTTGATGCTGGTACAGGAGAGTTCCATCGGCCGTTGTGATCCTCTCGATGAGATACGGCTCCACCCTCGATCCGAAGTTGGCGAATGTCGAGTATGCCGCAGACATCTCAAGTGGTGAAACGCCGAGTGCTCCGAGCGTTATCGACGGATACGGCTGGAGCGGCGACTCGATGCCGAGTCTCTGGGCCATGTCGACAACGACCTCTGGGCCGATTGCATCGACGAGCCTCGCGTACACGGTGTTGACAGAGTTGTAGGTGGCAGACTCGAGCGTACGGAGGCCTTTCCCCGAAGCACCTCCCGCGTTGTTGACGGTCCAGAAGTTCCCGTCGGCTGAGCATGGGTTGTCACACTCGATGACCGCAGGGCTTGAATCGTCCCAGTAGGAACCGAGCGTTACAGGATTCCCAGCGAGGTCCCCTGACTCGAGTGCCGCAGCAAGCGTGAAAGGTTTGAACGCCGAGCCTGGCTGGCGGGCTCCCTGGCCTGCCAGGTCATAGGGACGTTGTCCCGCTTCGATATCAGTCCCGAAATCAAGGCCCGAAGCGAGCACCCTGATAGCACCGGTCTTGTTGTCCACCGTTGCTATGGCGCCGGTCGGCCCGTCGAACTCTGGGCGGAACCACGCCCTGAGGATCCTGTTCGCCTCGTCCTGAAGGTCGACATCGAGCGTGATGTCTATGGTCAGCCCTCCGCCGCCGTTGCAGTTCGTGACTGCGGCGGGCACCCGAATATGGCCCGTTTTCTCTCTGAGTACGTCTCTCCGAGCCCGTACTTGTTGCTTCGCAGCAGCTCCTGACGCACGGCGATCATGACCTGGGGCGAGAGAGATTCAAACTCCTGTTGGGCAATGGTGCCGGTGGCTCAGCCTTTGCTGATGCCGCGTCCGCGCCGATGATGTACCCGTTGGCGACCATCCTGTCGATCGTTCGATTCCGCGCTGCAATCGCGTTCTCTGCATTGTGGCGTGGGTGATAGAACGTGGGGTTTCTGATGGGAATCGGCAGCAGCGCAGCCTCGGAGAGCGATAGCTCGTCGAGTTCCTTCCCGAAATACTCGAGAGAAGCGGCCCTGATCCCGTAAGCGTTGGAACCGAAGAAGACCGAATTCGCCCAGAATTCGAGGATCTCATCCTTCGTGTAGCGCCGCTCGAGCTCTGCCGCGACCACGGCCTCACAGATCTTTCGCTCAATGGTGTAGTCGGCTGAAAGGAAGTTCTGCTTCACGACCTGCTGAGTGATTGTCGATCCACCGCCGGCTGCGTTGCTCGAGATCCTTCCTATCGCTGCGCGAGCTATCGCCATGAAGTTGATTCCCTCGTGTTCGTAGAAGGACTTGTCCTCGGCGGAGAGCAGAGCAGCAACGACAATGTCGGGCATCTCATCGAGGCTCACCGGTCGTGAGTTTCTCTCCGTGAGCTGGCCCAGCTTCACTCCGTCGGCTGAGTGCACGGTGGAGAGCATCGACAGGTTTGGGAATTCGAGATCGATCTCTGATGTGTTGCAGAGATACTCATCCGAGAGTGACTGGACGGACCCATGTGCTGTGTTGGCGCTGAGGAAGCCGAATAAACCGACCCATGTTGCGGACGCGACAATGATGACCCCAAGCCCGAGCAGGGCGGGGACACGTCTGCGGCTGCGTTCCGCTTTCTCGACAGTGCGTATCTCAGGTTCCATAGTTCCCACAAGTAACGAACGAACGGTCCCGATAGGTCCTACCGGTACCATCGGTTCGCGATACTCAGGTTAGGAACGCAACTCAGATACGGCTGGTATCAGCTGACAGCTATGACGAAGGAACGGTGGACGAAGGTGGCAGAGAACGAAGTGGGTGGCGATCAGATCGAGTACGGACCAGAGGATCTCGAGGGCTGGGATTCCCGTGATCAGCTCGGAGATGCGGGCTTTTATCCCTACACACGCGGACCGTATCGCTCGATGTACACCGGTCGGCTCTGGACGATGCGCCAATATGCGGGCTTCGGAGACGCAGCGGCGACCAACGCTCGGTTCCGAGCACTTCTCGACGCTGGTCAAACAGGTATCTCGGTCGCGTTCGACCTGCCCACCCAGATGGGCCTCGATTCGGACGACCCTCTTGCCGCGGGAGAGGTTGGCAAGGTGGGCGTGGCTATCGACTCTGTAGAAGACATGCGTGTTCTGTTCGACGGGATCCCGCTTGGCGATGTGTCCACGTCGATGACGATAAATTCAACCGCGGCTGTGCTCCTGCTCATGTATCAGATCGTCGCTGAGGGACAGGGAGCGGATCCGGCCCAGCTCCGAGGCACCGTACAGAACGACATCCTGAAGGAGTACATTGCGAGGGGCACGTATATCTATCCAGCCGAGCCCTCGATGCGGATCATCACTGATACGTTTGCGTACTGCGCGGCAGAGATGCCTAAATGGAACACGATCTCTATTTCCGGGTATCACATTCGCGAAGCGGGCTCAACCGCAGCCCAGGAGGTCGCCTTCACCATTGCCAACGGCCTTGCCTATGTCGACGCCGCAAGTGTGGCAGGGTTGGACGTTGACACTTTCGCTCCCCGGCTCTCATTCTTCTGGAACGCGCACAACGACCTCTTCGAGGAGGCGGCGAAGTTCAGGGCGGCCAGGAGGTTGTGGGCGCGGCTGATGCGTGACCGTATGGGTGCGAGGCTTCCTGAATCGTGGCGCATGCGGTTCCACACGCAGACCGCTGGTTCGACGCTCACCGCACAGCAACCGCTCACAAACGTCGTCCGCACTTCATATCAGGCACTCGCAGCTGTACTTGGGGGCACGCAATCTCTCCACACCAATTCCTACGACGAGGCACTGGGACTCCCCACGAATGAGTCGGCCCTGTTGGCTCTGCGCACACAACAGGTGCTCGGCTACGAGACAGGTGTGCCAGACACTGTCGATCCGCTTGCGGGAAGCTACTTCGTTGAATCACTCACCGATCGGATCGAGGCGGACGCCATGGACCTGATCGCCCGAATCGACGAGCTCGGAGGTGCCCCGGCCGCGATTGGGGAGGGGTTCCAGCAACGCGAAATCGAGGAAGCTGCGTACACCCAGGCGAGAGCAGTGGACCGCGGCGACGCAACCGTTGTTGGCGTGAACCGCTTCGTTACGGAACGGGAGCCAGAGCCCGAGATGTTGCGCATCGATCCGGAGCTCGAGGTGAACCAACGCGCATCCCTCAACGATGTGAGGGAGCAGCGCGACCCTGGAGCGGTGGATACCGCGCTCGAGGCACTGTCGATGGCAGCCAGTGGAGACGACAATATCGTGTATCCGATGAAGACTGCGCTCGAGGCTGGCGCCACCATCGGGGACATTACCGCGACATTGGTTCCGATCTTTGGACGGTATCGGCCAACCTTCTAGACATCTGTCGGGACACTTCGGCTGTTGCGTACGTCAATGGTTGCCTGGATGCCTGTGATCAGGGAGAGGCCGACGATCACCGCCTGCGCGGATAGTGGAGCGAGGCCAACGAGTAGGACGAGAAGAATCGCTGGCAGCCTCTTGAGCACAGTCACGATACGGGCATCGGATGACATCTCTGCAGCAAGAAGAACAGCGATCGCCAGTAGCGCCACGGCGAGTGAAACCGCAAGGACGACAGCGTCCTGGGTTTCGAGCCGGTGGCCGTACTCGGTGAAGACGGCTATCTCGATGCCGACACCCAGGGCAGTGATGGCCATCACGAGCGGGGCATGGGTGTACACCCACACGATCGGTCTGAATCCGCCAATGTTCCTCAGCGGATCCCCGGTCACCACTTCGAAGTAGATCCACCACAGGGAGAACGACATGGTCAAGCCGATCGCCGCGAAGATGACTGCCGAGGCAACCCAATGCGCGTGCGCAACTCCTACGACGACGGCGAGGACTGTCTCACCAAGGACGATGATCGTAAAGAGCCCAAATCGTTCGATGAGGTGGCCGAATTGAAGTGGTATGGCCGCCGCGTGCTTCCGTGTGGACCGGAGCAACGCCACCCCCAGTTCGAGGCCGATGGCAACTGCCCAGATGGCGAGTCTGGCGTTGCCCACGAAGAACACGGATGAGAACCAGAGAAGGGCACTCACTGTCATCACTGCGATCATCCGAGTGGCGAATGGGCGAACTCCGGGCAAGGACAAACGAACCCGTACGTACGATGTAACGATCAGGAGACGGAAGAGGCCGATGGATATGGCGAACGGAATCGCTGCTGATTCGGCAACACTTGCCGACATGCCAGCCACCGTCAGCATCTGTGCGAAGGTGATCAGTCGCTGACCGAGATCATCGGTGTCAAATCGGTTGGAATAGAACGTTGCAGCGATCCAGGAGAACCACACGGGCAGGTAGGCGAAGACGTAGATCATGGCTCCGCGCCAGGTCACATTCTCGAGCAGCAGTACCGCCAGCTGAGCAACGGCAACGACAAAAATGAGGTCGAAGAAGAGTTCGGCCCAGGTGGCCTGACGGTGGCCCTCCCGTCCGCCCCTCAGGACGGGACTCTGCCACATGCTCTCAGGAATGCGTGCGCCCCTTGTTCAGCGAATGATCAGTATCGGAGAGCCGGCTGAGACCGTGTCTCCAACCTGGACCTTCAGTTCGACGATCTCTCCGGAGACCTCAGCCTTGATCTCGTTCTCCATCTTCATCGCCTCCAGAACGCATACCGGGTCACCGACCTCGACAGACTCGCCTGCTTTCTTGTGGATCTTGACGATGGTTCCCTGCATCGGTGCAGAGACGACGCCATCACCGCTGGAGCCACGTCCGCCTTTGGAAAGTTTCGGTGCGTTGCGCCGCGGCGCAACCCGTTTGCCTGAACCGGGCGCCGTCATGACCTTCGCCCAGTACTTGACTGTGAATCTGCGACCACCAACCTCGACTGTGAGGTTCCTCTCCGAGAGTTCCTCATCCTCAGGCAGCGTGGGTGCGGTCGTTCGCTCGAGGTGGCTGAAATCGAGGCCGTCCTCGACGAGGCGAGTGGAAACCCTACCCTCGAGGAAGTCCTCATTGGCGAGGATTGCAAGGTGCGCAGGAATCGTTGTGTCGACCCCTCCGATTTCGTACTCCATGAGCGCGCGCTGAGCTCTCTGAATCACCTCGTCGCGGGTCTTACCCGTTACGATGAGTTTGGCGATCATATTGTCGTAGTACTGGCTGATCTCGGACCCCTGAACGACACCAGAGTCGATCCGAATTCCCGGCCCGCCTGGCTCTGTGTACCTGACGAGCGTCCCGGGACTCGGAGCAAAGCCCTGTGAGGGATCTTCCGCGTTGATCCTGAACTCGATGGCATGACCGACCGGCTGAGGTGTCGTGGTGATGGACAGTGCTTCCCCATTGGCGACCCTGATCTGTTCAGTCACCAGATCGACGCCGAATACCTCTTCTGTGACCGTGTGCTCGACCTGGATGCGGGTGTTCATCTCGAGGAAGTAGAACTCGCCACCGGAGTAGAGAAACTCGACGGTGCCCACCGATTCGTAATCGGCTGCATGGCCGAGAGCAAGAGCGAGCTCGCCGACATGAGATCGTTCGTCATCCGTGAGCCCTGGTGCAGGGCATTCCTCGATTAGTTTCTGATGTCTGCGCTGCATCGAGCAGTCGCGCTCTCCGAGAAAGACTCCGTTGCCGTGGGAGTCGAACAGAACCTGAGCTTCGATGTGTCGCGCGTTTTCGAGGTACTTCTCGACATAGACCTCTGGATTCCCGAACCACGCTTCTGCCTCCCTCGCAGCAGCCTCGAATGCGTCCGAGAGCCGATCGGGATCCCTGACGACCTTCAAACCTCGGCCACCGCCCCCCGCCGAGGCTTTGATGGCGACGGGAAAACCGTATTCTTGTGCGAAATCTGCGACCTGGCTTGCTGATGTGAGTGGCTCGCTGATACCGGCAACACCAGGAACCCCGGCTGCTTCGGCCGCTCGGCGTGACTCGATCTTGTCGCCCATCATGTTGATCGCAGCTGGTGGCGGGCCGATCCAAATGTGGCCTGCGTCTATGACCCTCTGCGCAAAGCTGGCGTTCTCAGCAAGGAACCCATAGCCGGGATGGATTGCGGCGGCGTCGGATTCGCGTGCCACCTCGAGGATGCGGTCGACATTTAGATAGGAGTCGGCCGCAGGAGCGGTCCCCACGTTCCAGGCTTCGTCCGCCATTGCCGTGTGCACGGCGTCGCGGTCGAGCTCCGAATAGATGGCGATCGTCCGAATGCCAAGATCCCGCGCGGCGCGGATGATACGAACGGCGATCTCGCCACGATTTGCAATAAGGATGGATTCCACGTTGTGCATCCTATAGGGGACACGTAACTGACAGCGAAGCGTCTCGATGTCCTACGAGGTACGACCTTTGGCCCGTGCGCAGCGTTACGAATTGGCTAATGCCCTAGAGAGGTATGTTGCCGTGCTTCTTCGCTGGCAGCGTCTCGCGTTTGTCTCGCAGCATGTCAAGAGCGCGGATGAGGCGGGGGCGTGTCTCTCGTGGCTCGATGACGTCGTCCACGAGCCCGTTCTCTGCCGCGATGTAGGGGTTGTTGAACTTCTCCTCATACTCGGCAACGAGCTCTGCTCTTGCGGCCTCTGGGTCGTCGGCGGCCGCGAGAGCTCGACGGTGGATCACGTTGACGGCGCCCTGTGCGCCCATCACTGCGATCTCGGCCGTTGGCCAAGCGAAGACGACGTCAGCTCGAATAGCGCGCGAGTTCATCACGAGGAACGCGCCGCCATACGCCTTGCGCATGATCACGGTGATACGCGGAACCGTTGCCTCAGAGAATGCGTAGAGCAGTTTCGCTCCATGTCTGATGATGCCATCGTGCTCCTGATCGACGCCGGGGAGGAAGCCGGGAACATCGACAAGCGTGACGAGAGGGATATTGAACGCATCGCAGAATCTGACGAATCGAGCAGCCTTCGTTGATGCTTCGATGTCGAGCGTTCCCGCGAGGTTGGCAGGCTGGTTGGCAACGATGCCAACGGTGTAGCCGTCGAGCCTCGAAAGTCCGACGACTATGTTGCCTGCCCAATGCTCGTGCACTTCGTAGAACTCGCCATCGTCAACGATGCTCTCGATCACGTCGATGACGTTGTACGGCTGGTTCGGTGAATCAGGGATCATCGTGGTGAGGGCTTCATCCATCCGGTCGGAGGCATCCATTGTGGTGAAGAACGGTGGTACCTCCATGTTGTTCTGGGGGAGGAACGACAACAGATACCTGACCTCGTCGAGCGCCTCGCGGTCGTCCTCAGCAACAAAGTGGGTGACACCCGATTTGGACGAATGAGCGTGCGCCCCACCGAGCTCGTCCATCGTCACCTCTTCACCCGTAACGGTCCTGATGACATCGGGACCTGTGATGAAGAGATGCGAACTTCCCTCGACCTGATAGACGAAGTCAGTCAACGCAGGGGAGTACACGGCGCCACCGGCGCACGGTCCCATGATCACGGAGATCTGAGGGATCACACCGGATGCTTGCACATTCCGTTCGAAGATCCGGCCATACCCGTTGAGCGCCACGACCCCTTCCTGGATCCGGGCGCCACCTGAGTCCTTGAGGCCGACCATCGGCGTACCCGTGTCCATGGCAAGGTCGATCACCTTGCAGATCTTGTCGGCCACGGCCTCTCCAAGGGATCCACCGAAACGTGTGAAGTCCTCAGCAAAGATGAAGACGTTGCGGCCGTCGACTGTCCCCCAGCCGGTTACCACAGCGTCGCCGAATGGGCGCCTGTCCTCGATGCCGAAGCCCGTCGCGCGATGTTGGACGAAGGGGTCCATCTCCTGGAAGGAGCCCTTGTCGAGCAGCAACTCGATTCGTTCCCTCGCGGTGAGTTTGCCAGCGTCATGCTGTCGCTCGATCGCGCGCTGGTCGTCCGGCGCCAGAGATCGCTCGCGAAGTTCGCGCAGCTTCTCAATACTTTGTTCTGTACTCACCGGTCCTCCGGGTAGGCTCGCCAGCTATCAAGCAATGTTTCGACTCGTAAGAACCTGATATGGCTACACCATACGACATCTTCCGACTGGCCACAGTCGAAAGTACACAGGATGAGGCTCGCAATCTTGTGGCCGACAGCGGTGCTCCCGCCCTTGTAGTTGCCTCAGAGCAACTGTCGGGCCGAGGTCGACAGGGACGGACATGGACCGAACCGGACCGCGGGATGTTCGCGTCGCTCGCCTTCTTCTCCCGCTGGGAGCCAGATGCGCTGACTCTTATTCCGCTGATAGCCGCCGTTGCCATGCGCGCGGCCGTCTCGAATCGATTCAAGATCGAAGTAGATCTCAGATGGCCGAATGATCTCATGCTCGACGGCCGCAAGGCCGGCGGGATCCTCGTCGAAGTGAGTGGGAGCACGGTTGTGGTCGGCTGCGGAATGAACCTCTGGTGGGCGGACCCCGTTGCGGGCGCAGCCTCCCTTCTTGGTGATGATCCTGGAGCCGATGCACCTTCGAGACTGGCGGAGAGTTGGGCGGGTTCGCTGCTCGCGTTTGTCGAAGATGGGCCGCAAGCATGGCCTCGCGCAGAGTACGAGCGGGCATGTGTCACGCTCTCTCGCAACGTGTACTGGGAGGGTGGTGAGGGTCGCGCCATGGCCATCGCTGTCGACGGCGCTCTTATCGTCGACGAAGATGGCGTCGATGTGATTCTTCACTCGGGAGAGGTGCACACTCGTGACCACCGCTAGCCTCACCTCGAGAAATGGGAGAGGACTGCGTGACCGTACTACTGGGTGAAGGCACCATGGAGATCATCTACGGATCGATCAGCATCCCCGCCGGAGCTCAGACGTTGGGCGGATATCTTGCGCGTCCCGACGGCGAAGGGGACTGGCCGACCGTGCTGGCATTCGGTCCCGAGCCCTCGCCCCTGTCGTCCGTCAAGAACATATGCCGTGTGTTCGCCCGGCATGGAATAGCGATGCTCGCCCCTGAGATGACCGCCGAGTACGAGGCGAACGCGGTTATCGCGTCCCAGGTTGCAAGGTTCGTTTCCGCAGCGAACGGCGACTGGTCGAATGCCCATCTCGGATACGGTGTTCTTGGGTTCGGATATGGCATCTATGACACCGCTCGGTTGGCAGCAACGGATGCAAGTGTTGTGGCCGAAGCTTCAGTCGCGGCGACAATCGATGAGGCAGTTGGCAACGATCTATCGCGTGCTCAGATTCCTGGCTTGTGGATCGGCTCGCGATCTGACACCTCGGTTGATGTCGACTCGTCCGTTGATCAGAGTGAGTCCCTACCCAGAACGATGTTCGTGGTGTATCCGGATGCAGCTGAAGGATTCTGGAACGATGATGCGGATGGTTTCGATGAGAAGGCTGCGACCGAGACCGTTGATCGAGTGATCGCGTTCTTCGGTCGCGAGCTCCCTCAGAGGGCGTGATGTGGTGAAGTCCGTAGTTTCTGGAGGAGCAGGATTCATCGGGTCGAATCTGGTCGATCGTCTCGTCGACGACGGTCACGAGGTGTTCGTCATCGACGATCTGAGTTCAGGATCGTTGGCAAATCTGACAGATGCCAGACGGCGCGGGTCCGTAGTCCTCCATCAGATAGATGTCGCCTCTCCAGAAGTTGTCGACCTGGTGAGATCCTTCCAGCCGAACAATGTGTTTCACCTCGCGGCGCAGATCGATGTGCGGCGCTCCGTCGCGGATCCCGTATACGACGCGAAGATCAACGTTCTGGGAACGATCAACATGCTCGAAGCGGCCCGGCACGGCAACGCAGACCGCTTCGTCTTTTCGAGTTCGGGTGGTGCCACGTTCGGTGACACGTTCAACATTCCCCACACCTGAGTCCCAGAAGCGGGAACCCACGTCACCATATGGCGTCTCGAAGTTCGTTGTCGAGGAGTACTTCCGTTACTACCACGACACCTATGACCTCGACTTCATGTCGCTTGGCTTTGCGAACGTCTACGGGCCGAGACAGGATCCGCACGGTGAGGCAGGTGTTGTGGCGATCTTCATCGGCGATCTGCTCGGAGGTCGAACTCCGACGATATTCGGGGACGGAAACCAGACCAGGGACTTCGTGTATGTCGAAGACGTTGCCGACGCCCTCGTACGAGGTGCACGCGTCGGGGGCTCCAGGTATCTCAATATAGGTACAGGTGTCGAGACCTCCGTTGCGCGGCTCTACGAATACATAGTTGAATCAACTGGCGCAGACATCGCGCCGATCATGGCCGCTGCGAAACGCGGAGAACAACTCCGATCGTGTCTCGATGCCTCGGCGGCTCAGGAGCACCTTGGATGGGAGGCATGGACACCCCTTGCTCAGGGTATTGATGAGACCGTTGCATGGTTCAGAGGCATCGAGGCCTGAATACGTCACAGTTCATCGATGGTCCTCGGCCAATCGTCCTTCAGCAGGCGGCTGAGTGATCTGTCCGCGAGGATTCGGCCACCCGTCTGACATCCGGGGCAGTAGTTGGTTTCTCTCCCCGCCGCGACGATTCTCTGTATCGGCGCCCCGCACACGCCACACTCCTCACCGAACTTGCCGTGGACGGCCATATCGGGATGGAACGCGGTCACCTTCTCAGGGAAGCCGTCACCGGTCTCAGTGATCCGCTGTGCCGTCCATTCTGAAAGGGTTGTTCTTGAAGCTTCGAAAAGTGACCTCATTTCCTCATCCGAGAGGTTCGTATTCATCTGCGTCGGGGAGAGCCGTGAGCGAAACAGGATCTCGTCCGCGAACGCACCGCCGATCCCCGAGAGATACCGTGCGTCCGTCAATGCACGCTTCAGGGTGTGACGGTTCGTCTGGAGTGCAGAGGCGAACGCATCGAGAGATGCATCTCCGATCTCAATACCGCCGGGATCGACCGAATCGAGATCCTCGTCTCGCAGGATGGACATCGAGGCTCTGCGCTTGGTTCCCGCCTCGGTGAGGAGAAGGGAACCAGTGGAGAAGTCCATGGACACGAGCCCACCACGTTTTGGAATCGGCTTCGGTTCGCTGCTCCATTTGAAACGACCTGCAACCATCAAGTGGATCACACAGTGAAGCCTGCCAGAGCAGTCGATCGAGATTCGTTTCCCTATTCGGTGCACGCCCTCCACGCTCTGGCCCACGAGCGCGTCAACGGGCGGATCGTACGTCTTGAGCAGAGAGAAACTCGCGACTCGAATCTCGTCGATCGTCGACCCGACGATTCTCGGTCTGAGGGCGTGGAGATAGGCTTCGATCTCGGGGAGTTCGGGCATCAGCGGAAGAGATCCTCCTGAGGTGGTCGGATCAGATCAGCGACCCGGCCCGAGCCTTCGAGACTGAGTCCACGAAGAACCGCCACGGGGATCTGAGATGCTTTCCCCATCACGAGATCAGCGGCGGCTGCGATCTCGTCGACGATCGCGATCTCCGTCACGTTGAGTTCATTGCCGTGCGCGTCCCGCGTTCCAACCAGGTCGATGATCGATGGAAGACCAGACACGCCAATCGCCACATCGACAAGTCCGCGGCGCCATGGCCTTCCGAAGGTGTCGGTGATGACAACTCCGATCGATGTACCTGTTGCACGCTCGATGAGCCTGCGTAGGCGGTGTGCACTCCGATCGGGGTCTACAGGGAGCAGCAGAGCAAACCCTTCGGCAACATTCGACCTGTCCACAGCCGCGTTCGCACATATGAAACCGTGCTTGGTGCGGGCGATCACCAGGTCGCCCCTGCGTCGGATGATCTCCACCGCTTCATCTTCGACCAGCGAACGGTAGGTGTCCTCATCTGGGATCGCCACGATGCGACCCTCCTGCTTGGAGACCACCTTGTGGGTGACAACGACGATGTCCTCGTTCGCGAGACCCCAACCATCCATTGCAATTGCCTCAACGATCAGGCTGGCGAGGTCGTCTCCTTCCTGGATTTCGGCCATGCCCTTCACTGGCCTGATCTCGAGAACGGTCATACGGTCACCGTGCCGATGATCTGTGCCGCGAACGTTGCGCCATCGTCCTCGCCGGAAAGCCGAGTGTTGCTGGCGTGGATCGCGACGTCGAACTCTGGGCCGAGAGCGATATCGGGAGCATCTCCGTGGTCAATGAACAGATCGTCGATGAACCCTCGATACGCCTCGAGAATACCCCTTGTTCCTGCCGCCAACCCGACACCGGACATGACTTCTGCTGCTGGGCCCTTGAGCGCTGCGCCCGAGAACAGAGGACTCACAGCGACTCGGCGAGGATGCTGGCGCACCGCAGCATCGATTTCGTCGACCGCCAGTATCGGCCAGATGGACAGAGGTGGGTTCGACGGAGCGACAATGAGCGTGTCACACGACTGGATCGCATCAACAACCCCCGGCGCAGGCTCGGCCTCGGGCGCACCGTGATATGCCACGGCGTGCACCTCGTCGGCATGCGCTCGGTCGACGAAGTAATCCTGGAATTCCAGCCATTCGCCACCTCCGATCTGCACGAATGTGCGTAGCAGGTCGTTGGTCGAAGGCAGGATCGTTACGTCATCAAGTCCCAAACCAAGCTGGAGCACCGCCGTGACATCCGAAAGCAGCATGCCGCTTTCGAGCATCTCCGTGCGCGCCAGACACAGGGCAAGATCCTTGTCGCCAAGAGTGAAGGTGGTGTCGAACCCCATGGCAGCAAGGGATTCCATGGTTTCCTGTGTGTCGTCTGCCCTGCCCCAGCCGCCCGGTCCGACGACGCCAGCCAACGTGTAGAGCACCGTATCAGGGTCGGCAGCCACGTAAACGCCGTATCGTTTGGTGTCGTCACCGACGTTCACGACGACGGTGAGATGGCCAGGATCAAGCACATGGCGCAGGGCACGTGCCATTCTGGCCCCGCCGACCCCGCCAGCAAGCAGGGTCACGCGATGATTGCCGTATCTCCGAATTGGTTCCAGAATGCACTCCAGATGTCCATGACGCAAACATTGAGGGCAAGCGTCGCTGCGATTGTCATAGCTGACGGTTCCGGCAGGCTTGAATCCACTGCCACCGCCATCAGCGAGCAAGTGTACGTGCTTGCTGACATCGTTGTCGCGGGCAACGAATCGGCAGTTGGCGCATTCGAATCGAGCGTGGTCACGGCTGTGCGTCCGAATCTTGCGGACGCGGTCGAGAGCGTGGGCGAAACGGCGGAGTACCTCTGGATACTCACAGAGGGTGCTGTCCCGATGCCAGATGCTCTCAAGGCTGCTGTGGCAGACGCCGATCGGACGGGAGCTGGTCTCGTTGGATCAAAGATCATCGGTGCCGATGATTCGCTGATCTCTGTTGGCGTCGTGACTGATGCGTTCGGTGTGTCCTACTCGGGGCTCGATAGTTCTGAAGTCGATCAGGGCCAGTACGACGTCGTAAGGGATGTCGCAGCGGTATCGGGAAGGGCGCTGCTCGTACGGCGCGACCTGCTCGCTGGCCTCGGAGGTATCGATCCGATCATGGCCCCCCAGGCCGCTGCCATAGACATCGCCCAACGAGCGAGGCTCAAAGGGGCCAGGATTGTCGTCAGCCCAGCTTCTGAGGTTCGATACGACGTAGCCACGCGCAGCGATGTCCGGTGGCGGGAGGAGGCGAGCCGAATCAGAGCGATGTTGAAGGTGTACAGCCCGTTGACACTCCTGTGGGCCGTCCCCCTCGATTTCCTGCTCGGACTGATAGAGATCGTTGTGTCGATCTTCCTCGGCAAGTGGTACGGGTTCGACTTTGTGAAGGCTTGGGGTTGGAATCTCTTCCATCTTCCAAGCACGATCCGCTCGAGGCATGTAGCCCGATCGGGTCGCGTCGTCGGTGATGAGGAGTTGTTCAGGTACCAGCGCAGAGGAAGCGTCAAGCTGATCCGGATGTCGAGCGCATCGTCGAAAGCCCTGCGTTCGCGCCTACCGGGGGATGATCGATTCAATGTGGATGTCATAGGCGAAGAGATTCGTCAACCGGCATTCGTAATTGGAGTACTTGCCGTCATGTTTGTGCTCGTTGCGGCACGCAATGTGTGGTCGGATGGATTTCCCGCGGTTGGGTACACCCTGCCGTTTCCTGTTGTAGGCGGCGATGCGTTGTCGGCATACGCAGGAGGTTGGAACCCAGCAGGTCTGGGCAGCACCTCGGCTCTCCGGCCTCTCGTTGCCATTGCCGGGTTCGCAAAGCTGGTCACCTTCAACGCAACTTACTTCTCTGAATACGTCCTGGGTGCTGGCGCGCTTCTCGCAGGTATTTGGGGCATGATGCGCCTGCTCCGCACATGGTCGATCTCTGCAGCTCCAGGCCTTATTGCAGGGATTGTCTATGTTGCCGGTCCAGCAGCGCAGGGCATTGCGGGAAACACCGATCTTGGAACCCTTCTCGGGCTCGGCGTCCTGCCCTGGGCGCTGCGGCTGGTGCTCAAGCCGGTTCCGGATGGCTCTGTTGCACTCTTCACGCGGATCGCAGGGACGATTCTCACGTTCGGCATCCTTGGTACGTTCGCCCCGTTGTTGCTACTGGTCCCGATTCCGGTTGTTGCCATATATGCCCTCGTGCGGTTCACCGATCGCGACGCATGGCGAGCCCTCATTCTTGCTTTCGTTGGAACGGCTGGCGGAGCACTTCTGCTCAGCCCGTGGATCTGGTCCGCGGACCTCCAAGGCATCGCCACCGCGGGATACGCCTATTGGCATCTCTCTCCAGCAATTGCTGTCGCTGCTGCCGTTGTCCTTGTGTCGGGCGTTGTTGCTGTCAGGGGAAACTTGGGCCTCATCGCCGGGTGGGGGGCGTTCATTGCAGGAGTCGGCCTCCTCCTATCTCGGACCGGTGATTTCGGATATGGAGTCGAGACGGAGTCGGTTGGTCTCGCCGCTGTCGGTCTTGGGGTGGCGATCGCCATTGGAGTGGTCGCACAATCTGTGACATCGCGCGAGGGTGCGGGATGGCGGCGATTCGTGCTCGGTGCCGGTGCAGTCGGTGTGCTGATACTTGTGGTCGCTTCCATGACGATCCTTCTTGGCGGACGAATCGGTCTCCCTGGCGATCGTTTCAAGTCAGCGTTCGAGTTCACGCTCGCGACCGAGGGCTACGCCGAGACGTCACGGATATTGGTCGTCGGGCCACCTCACTTGTTGCCCGGGGATTCTCGGAAGATCGACGGTGGCTCATATCGCGTGGTATCTGCACCGGTACCCGATATTGGTGAGGTCTGGCTGTCCGATCCCCTTGAACTCGATGACGCGCTTGCCGATACGCTTGCGATGGTGATCTCAGGCGAGACGAAGAGGGTCGGCGGTGAGCTGGCGCGCTTCGGGATACGGTGGATCGTCGTGATGGGGGATAGTAGAGGGTCCGGAGCCGAGGAGGAATCTATTGCGTGGCGCAATGTGTTCGCAGGGCAACTCGACCTTCTGCCTCTCACCGCGACTGTCGACAACACCGTGTTCATCACCGACATCCACCCCGTTTCAAGAGCACTCACGACATCCGGCAATTCATGGCCCCGGAACGGTTGGACGTACGAGAGTGATCCTGAACCCGGGAGACGGGTGTTCGTGGCGGAGAATCCTGATGACGGATGGGGGCCCGGTCCCCGTGTGACCACCGACTCCCTAAATGAGATATCGGCTGAAACAGGGTCGGCAGCGTTCACTCCATTGTCGGGTGAACGTTCTCAAGCTTTCGCCGTTCTCGGCGCCGTGGTGCTGCTGATGGGCGTTGCGGTGTGGGGAAGGAAGATGCGATGAGAGGCTTGATCCTGCTTGTTCTTGCCGGGATGCTGGCCGTGATCGGTCTGAATCAGATCGAACCGCCCCCTGACGCGCTGCCTGACTTCGGAATCGTCGATATCGTCGAGCCGGATGGCGCCGTGTCGAGCCCGAGCGTTTGGTACTGCCCATGGGTCGAGGCGGGTGACGTGGTTGATTCCGACGTGATGGTTGCGACCGATGTCAACGTCGATGTGAGGTTGACGCTCCTGGACCCGTTGACAAACGAGGAGCCGAGTGTTTCTGAGTTCAGCATCATCGGCCCCGGAGCTGCTGGTATCGACACAGGGTTGATCCTCCGCCGAGGTGAATCTCCTGCTCTCGTTGAGATCTCGGACGGTCCGGCCGCGGCTGCGTCACTCGAGTGGGGCGACTCGCTTCTCTCAGGGGACAGGTGCATCGTATCCGTCCCGAAGGTGTGGTATCTCACCGGTGGCTCAACGAAGACCGGAACGTTCACGGAGCTTCGTCTGTTCAATCCGTTTGCGGACAACGCCGAGGTGACGGTTACCGCGTACTCGGAATTTGGTGTCGACCTCGTTGCTGACCTCGATGGTCTCGACGTGCCAGGCCGCTCTTGGACGACCATCGATATGGAACCGTTTCTTCCCTTCCGCGATGAGCTTGCGTTCACGGTGTCGACAACGAGCGGTTTGGTGATCCCCGCCCTCATCCGCACCGATGACCGTGGTGAGGGAATGTGGCCCGGAGCGGCGCCATCGGAGACATGGGACTTCCCAATCGTGACGACCGGTGGCCTCGAACCGTTCATCTCCGTGCTGGCGGCAGCACACGATGATGTCCTCGTCAGTGTTGACATCCTCACCGAGGACGGCGTCCTTCGAAACGCGAGAGAGGTGAACGTCGACTCATCGGTTCCAACACTCATTCCTCTCGCTGATCTCGCTCTGCCTCCCTTTGGCGTCCGACTCAGGGCAACGGAGCTGATCGCTGCATCTGTTGTCGCCGTCACTCCGAGAGAGGAGGTCGATGGCGGCGAGGGCGAACTCGGTGAAGACCTCGAGGAGATCGTGGAAACGACAACAACTGATGCGTCCACTACCACCGTCGAAGGCGTCGAGGAACCATTCATCAGAGGTCTTGCTGGCAGCGTCGGCATAGCGACACCCGCCTCGAGCTGGATCGTCCCCCTGAACACCCTTCCTGACAATCGAACCACGATGTGGATTCTGAACCCTGGGGGAAGTGACGTTACGGTCGACGTCGAGCCGCTTGGAGAGGTGGAGTTCCACGGCGGAGAGAGGACGATCGTGGTGCGGGCGGGTTCGATAGGCGGTATCGAGGTTGATGTCGGCATCGGTGTCTTCGGTTACTACGTGGTCGCTGATGGACCGGTGTCCGTGGCTTGGGAGATGTCCGGTGAGCGTGGCGCTGTTTTGGTAGCAGGGATTCCTGACCAGTGAGCGACCAGGCGCTGCGGATAGTCGTTGTGTTGGTTGTGGTGTCCGTTGCGATCCTTGCTGCCTATTTCGCTCGTAGATTGGCCAAGCCTGTCCATCCGGAGATCACTGTGGGCGAGGTCGGCGACCGGCCTGGAGTGGTGCTCTTCACATCCACCGACTGCGGCAACTGCAAGGAGGCGATCGCGACCCTTGAAGGAGCGTCTATCCCCTTCAGAGAAGTGACCTATGACCTCGAACCCCACCGCTTCGAGACCTGGGACGTTCTGGCGGTGCCGATGACCGTCGTGGTTGACGGAGACGGGAACGTTGTCGATGCGATATCTGGTGTGCCGCGTCGCAAGGTTCTGACTCGCGCGGTGCAAGCTGCGGGGATCGAGTTTTCATGATCAAGTCCTTGGTTGGCCCACAGCGTTGCCCTACCGTTGAGCGGCCATGATGGTTGCCTGTATCCGCTGCTCGGGGAGAGCTACGACAATGCTCACATATGACCATGCCGGGGCCCACGCATATCTCGACGATGTTCGCGGTCACGAACGTTCATATGACGGAATGATGCTGTGTGAGGAGCATGCTGGCCGATTTGTGGCACCCGTTGGCTGGCAGACCACCGACCGACGAAGCGCAGACCCTCGGCTCTTCTCGGGTGAGGGGGGCTGACGTATGCCGATCGACAGGGAGGTGCTCGAGGCCGTCAGGGAGATGGATGAGCCAGAACTCAGACGCTTGTTCATGTTGACGAGGGCAAGGCTTGAGCGGCGGGGCCACGAGTTCCCCGATCTGGGCCCAGAGGTCAAGATCCGAGAGCAGATGGTCAGGTGTGGCAAGGAATCATGCACAACCTGTCCTCATGGCCCGTACGTGTATGCCTACTGGCACGAGGATGGAAGGCAGCGATCGAAATATCTCGGTCGCAAGGACGACTTGCCCGAGCCTCGAGAGACATAGAAATCGAACGGACACGGGTACAATGCCAATGGTGGTTGTCCGGCGACGACCCACGAATGGAGGATCGGTGAAGAAGGCATCTGTTGAGGGACTTGTCTGCACGTCGTGCGGTGAGACCTCCGTCATAGAAATCGAGATGACGCTGCCTGACGGCACTGAGGTTGTGTTCTGTTCGTGTCACGTGTGTGAGGCCAAGTGGTGGAACCGCGAAGGCGAGACCATTGCGGTCGATGGGATCATCGACCTGGTTGGTGAGGGCTGAAGCGGCCTGAGCCCGTCGCTCAAATCGTGTAACTCGTTACGCTTCGCCCCGTGACTGCCGCTGCCCCACCTGAAGCACCGTCGCGTGCGACACCGCCGCCCGATCCGCCCCCTGAGGTTTCCTCGAAAAAGCGCGTCTCCAAGTGGTATGTCGCAGCACTCATCGCTGCCCCAACGATCCTCATTCTTCTCACCATGTCCGGTGTCCTCGGCCCGATCCTGCGCGACGGTCAGTCATTGTGGCGGCTTCCATATCTGCTTGTGGCGAACACGCCGACCGGTGGGGACATGGGTGCCCACGTTCTCCTTCCCAAGGTGTTGCTGGAGGACACGCTTGCGTCGGGCCGCATTCTCGGCTGGAGCATGGACTGGTATGCTGGTTTCCCCGTTCTCTACTTCTACTTTCCGTTGCCTGCCCTCACGACGGTCCTTCTTGATCTGATCCTGCCCTACGGCATTGCGTTCAAGCTTGTCACGATCGTTGGCCTTGTCGTTCTGCCCACCGTCTCGTACTTCTTCGTCAAGTACCTCGGATTCACGAGATACGTGGCGGCTGTTGCGGGTGTTGCCGGGTCTCTCTTCGTTTTCATGGAGAGCTATTCGATCTTCGGTTCGAACATCAAGTCGACCCTGGCCGGCGATCGTTACGAGCTTGCACGCAATGCCGTAC
>PVMK01156858.1_pt1 | contig 19192 bp, 17 predicted proteins | sample 1853481 | NCBI WGS metagenome assembly PVMK01 (sample SAMN08533507, study PRJNA380276) | Marine sediment metagenome, whole genome shotgun sequencing project. | reverse complement strand
ACTCCTCAAAAGATGATTTCAGGATTTCTCAATAATTTGCATGCAAGATTCAGGTATTAAATTGATCGGTGGCGATCACGCTGGGCAGTGGGGATGGTCGTCACCACCGGTTCGCGCCCCTGCCCGGCAAGGCGGATCTCCGTTCCGGTACGAATGGCTTTAAATCGATCACCCTTCACGTCGGCAATCCGGCACATGCCTTCAAAACCGGTGCAATGTCCCGCAAAAACCCATTCCACTTCTTTGAGCGCCTTAGATGAAAAAATAAATTACATTGAAGTTGTCGATATAAATGACCATTTAGTCTATTTTTATTGGGGACGTCACCAGGACCATTCTGCGATGGATATGCGGCTGGGCGGTGGAACTCATGCAATATACCGGGGTGATTCCGCCATCGTCGTTGATACCATGAATCTACCCGGACAGGGAGAATGGGTTCGAAAACATTTACAGGGTAATTACGCCATAAAATATTTTACCCTGGTAAACACCCACTGGCATCTGGATCACATTACCGGCAATCACTTGTATGAGAATGGATCCCTTATTGGCCATGCCGACACCAGAAAAATAATTCTGGCTAATAAAGACGCCATCGAGGCGGGTACGTTGTGGGGACCTCCGGCCTTTCCCGCCGTGCCACCCAATGTTACTTTCAAGGGAAGAATGGATTTGTGGCTGGAAGACCTGAAGGTGGAGCTTCATGAGTTTGCGATTCATTGTGAAGGGCACCTGGCTGTGTATCTACCCGATGATAAAATTCTGCTGGCCGCTGACATGCTCGAAGATCCGATCTGGATATTCAATTTAGACTTTGCGACACCTGAAACTCAACTGGCAGAGTTTGAAAGAATGAAGGCAATGGACATTGAACGCATCTATTCCAGCCATTGCAACTTAGATACTGTCAAAGCCGGTGGCTATGACAAGCGCTTTATAAAAAATAATGCCGACTATCTAAAAAGGATGATAGATGATGCAGATCATTCGGACTACGGCACAAAGACGGCGCAGGTATACATAGATGACGCCATTGCTGCGGGGGAACTGACCTGGTGGGAACCGTATGCGGAGATTCATGCACTGAACATTGATAGAATCAAATTTTTATTAAAAACCACGTGACTTCAGACCTGGTGGAATAGTTTACTGGTTAACCAATCATCTAATCAACCAATCAACTATATAAGACTTATGCAGGCACAATATTCGGGAACCCTGATACTGAACAGACAGACCTTACAGTCGCTCTTAACCATGTCGGATGTCAACCAGGCTATTGAGGACGCTTTTCTGGCATACGGCAACGGACACTGGGAAGTGCCGGCCAAAATTATCTTTTCCCAGGAGCAGTATGATGGCGACTTCGGGGCCATGCCGGCGTATTGCCACAAGCCGGAATATATTGCCGTCAAATGGGGCGGTGTTCACAACCGCAACCCGCAAATAGGACTGCCCACCACCCTGACGCAAATTATTTTAAGCGATCCCCAAACGGCCTGGCCTTTAGCCATTGCCGAAGGCGCCTGGATCACCGAGATGCGGACCGGGGCGGCCGCCGGCATCGCCACCAAATTTATGGCCCGCCCTGATGCCGGAGTTCTGGCGGTGATTGGCGCCGGAGCCGTTGGACGGCGGGCGGCTGAATCGATTAGCCGGGTTCGTTCGCTGGACTCGGTGCGGGTGGCCAGCCGAACATTTGCTTCAGCTCAAAAATATGCTGCTGAAATGGCTGATAAATTGAGCGTTCCCGTTGCTGCCGTTGAATCCGTCCAGTCTGCCGTGCAGGGCGCTGACATCGTGAATATCGCCACCTCGTCGCGCGTACCGCTAATTATGGCGGACTGGATTGAGCCGGGCAGCCACATTAATGCCATGGGGGCCGACAGCCCCGGCAAACAGGAACTCGATCCGCGGATTTTGGAGCAAAGCCATATCATTGTGGATCATAAATCCCAGGCCCGGATTTATGGTGAAATTCATCTGCCGCTTCAGCAACAACTGTTGTCTGAGTCAGCAGTGGCCGGTGATATCGGTGAGGTGGTTGCGGGTCAGGTACCCGGTCGGCAGTCAGATAAAGATATTACTGTTTTCGACGGCACCGGCATGGCGCTGGAAGATGCCGCGGTGGTTTATCGAGCCTATCACATGGCCCGCGAGCAGGGGCTGGGGCAGGTAATTAGCCTTCAATGATGGGTAATATGGCAAATCCGGAAATAGCGGCTCCGTTTGCGGCTGTCACCACCGCAGCACTGCCGGTTCTTTTGGAACTTAGTCAGCAAATTTTAAAGCGTCTCTACATGGACAACCTTTTGGCTCCTGATAATTCAGAGACAAACTCTATTTCAGCCCAACCTTTCGGTTTTTGCAAATTTCATCGAGGATGTTGAAATCATGGGAGCAGTTGAAAAGTTCAAGTTTTTCAACCAGGGGCTGGTTGTCCGGCAGTAAAAAAGATCCCCCCTTAACAGCCAGACCCTCGTCAGAAAGGCCGATAAAGATGGAAATCGATTTTTCCTTCGCGTAGCGGGCGGCTTCAGCCACGTCTTCCAGAAGCGGTGGGTGATATCTCCCATCCCGAAAGGCGGTTTCAAGCGCCGTTCCCGTAGCCACATAGGTAGGGTTAAGATGCATGTTAATATGGATATCGTGCTCGTTGACGATTTGGCTTAGGTAATCAAGGGCATTTTGAATGTCGGTCACAGCTTCGACATCGTTCATGCCCGGTACCGGTTTTTGCATGAAGTAGCACTTCAAATGATAGCCGTATGGCGCCATTTTATTTACAAGTCCTTCGAAGGCTTCCAGGTTCAGGCCTTTATCAAACACCTCATTGCGGATGCGATTGTCGAAGGCTTCAAATCCAATAGCGATTTCAAGTTGCGTGGGCGTTTTGCCTTCGCCCAAGGCCCTGGATATGAACTCCAGCTCTGCCGGATCAACGTATTCCGGACGTGATTCCATGGACAGAACCGCCAGGTTGGGGAAGTTGATATTCAGCTGGGCCATGAGATACATCAGCGCGGTGGAGGAAAATGTATCTTCATCCAGCACCGACCCGTTGTTGCTGACGATGACCTTTCGAATGGACGGCCGCCGCGAACGTACCGCGGGATCGGCCAACACGTTGTCGATCTGGGCCATGAGCGACTTATAGGGAACATGATTCTGTGATACTTTCGACGGCAAGTTGCACCCCAGACATCGCGACCAACGACAGGCTTGCGTATAGAAAACGATGAACAAAATCAACCCTTCATCGGATTCCTGAAACCACATCTGGGCCGGCAGCGCTTGGTCATGCTCCTCGTCAAAAGTGTATGTTTTCCCCGCCTTATGAGATCCGAAAATAATTTGTTTGTTAATTGCATCCGGTTTCATCCGTTAAAACTCCTCAGACAATATTGAACTTAGTTCGCTTCGCTCACAATTGGAATAATGGAACAATGGAACAATGAACAATGGAATGATGGAATATTGGGAACATTCGTGTTCCATCTGGTAGAAAAATAATACGGTTCATGGGATAAACAAACCATGGATCGAAAAAACATCAACCGAGGATTTAAAAAACTCCGAGTTTGGCCTCCGGCCCGTAGGGTAGCGCCTACGCCCCGGAGGGCAAGATGCTGTTTCCCTTTATGTCTTGGCCTGTAAAATATTTGCCAATTTTCCATTCGAACTAAAGAAAGTGGCTGGCAATAGCATTGACGCTGCACACAGCATCTCACGAAACATTTCAGACTGAAGCTATGCGTTTTTGAACATTATTCCATGATTCCAACATTCCAACATTCCAACATTCCATCGTTCCATCATTCCATGTAGACGGCATAAAACCAGTGTCGTTATAAGCTGCATGATTTCAATATATTATAGAAATTCCGAAACGTTACGTGGTGTCGCCATCGCGACGGAGCTCCTCTTCCCGCACCGTCCGCCAGGAAAATGGGTGTTTGAGATTAAAATCCTTAACGTGCTTTTTATGACGAACATCAACCTCTAAACGAACCTCTTCGATTAATTCGCCAAACCGCGCAGTTTTTTTGGAATCCACTGATTTTGCAATATCGGAGAGGGGGTGATCAGCAATGATCTTGGCTCCCCGTTTGACATGACTATGTTCGCCTCTGTCATCCAAATATTGGTGAGATAGGACAACGATTCTGGTTCCGAGGAAGACCGCTTCCTCGAGGTCATGGGTGACAAAAAAAATTGTCATGCCCAGCTCTTCCCATAGCTCCAGCAGGAAAAGCTGCATGCTCTGCCTAGTACTGGGATCCAGAGCTCCAAAAGGCTCATCCATCAAAAGGATCTTGGGCTTCATTATAAGGGATTGCGCAATGGCAACCCTTTGCCGCATGCCGCCTGAAAGTTCATAGGGATACTTATCAAAATCGGACGCAAGATTTACCTTTTCCAGGAAGTGTTTTGCTTGATCAATGAGTTCTTTTTTCCTTCTGCGCCTCTCAAGATAGGGCAGACTCAATCTCGACCCCTCGAGGACATTGCCGAGAACCGTTTTGTTGCGAAAGAGGGAATATCTCTGGTAGACAATCCCTCGGGTAGGATCAGCGAATCCGACGGGCTTGCCTTCAATCAATATAGTTCCGCGGTTTGGGAATTCCTGGCCAAGAATCAATCTGAGCAGAGTAGACTTTCCGCAACCACTGGGACCTACCACAGTTACAATCTCACCTTCAGCTACAGCGAGATCGATGTCATCAAGGACCACTTTGTCGCCGTATATTTTATACACATCCTCGATCCAAAGCAGGCTTTTTTCTTTTATGGAATCATTCATAGTGACTGCCTCCTTAAACTTCTGATTCCAGATACCATGAATATTTCCATCGGATAGCCATTCTCAACAGCCAGTCCACTGTAAAGCCAATCAGAACAATCCATAATACGTAGGGTATGATGGTATTCATGGCAAGGTACCGGCGGACAAGAAAAATTCGATACCCCAGGCCTGATGTTGCCGCAATTGCCTCGGATGCAATCAGGAAGAGCCATGCAGGTCCCATATTGAGCCTGATGATATCAATCAGCTTAGGAATAATCTGGGGGACGACAACGCGATAAACTACTGCAAACTGTGAGGCTCCCAATGTTAGTGCCTTTATTATCTGCTCTTTGGGTATCTTCTTTACTTCTAGATAGATATCCCTGGTTATGAAGGGAAAGGTCCCAAGAAAGATAAGCACGACCTTGGCTAGTTCATCCACACCAAAGGTAATAAAGAGAATCGGCAGAATACTGAGAGGCGGTATGATTGATACAAAGGTAATAAATGGCCGGCCGAGTGCATTGATTCCGGGCATTAATCCAAGATTTAATCCCAGAAGCAGACCACATATTGCAGCTGCGCCCAAGCCAATGCCCAGCCGCCTCAAACTGTTACCGGTATCCGACCACAATTGGTATTTGCCGGTTCGTTTGTGTTCAACAAAAGCGGCCCTTTTCATGGCATCATACATCTTGGTTATGGTGGGCAGTAGTTTGTCGTTTGGATTCTTCCGGTGCCTGTGATCCGAAGCAATAAGATATACTGAAATAAGAATTATAAATGGAACCAGCGCGAGAACGACACTAAATTTTAAGCCAGGCTGAGCATGCAGTCCAAAAAATATTGGTATTTTTTCCATCTGGAACCTTCTCCCTTTTACAAATTCCGTTTTGCTGCCACAAAAATAAGTACCCCTAAAGTTAGAAAATTATCATTGACAATAATCAGATTTTAGATGGAAATCTTTGAAGATCTCAGTGAATTTACCCCGCCCTTGGAACTGACTGCACACCTATGCGGGGCTAAGTAGCGTACGCAATTTATGGCTTACAGGTTGCCGTCCGCCGCCATCTGCATGTATTTTGCCGGAAAGCGCAATTTCACATTACCCTTATCGCCCATTACCGAACCATCGTCAAATTGTATTCCCACAAGATTCTTATCAGGAGCATTCTCCCCATACAAAGCATTATCAAAACTAAAGGTCCTCACATATTCCATGGTTTCCTTGATTTTTGGGCTTCTGGCGAAGTCGGCAGCCTCCTTGGCCTTATAGAACATCGCTGTGGTTTTTAGCTGTGCCTGGAATTCAGGCAGGGTACCACCGGCAAATTTGGCCATCGCTTTTATCGCATTCTGACCTTCCTTGCTGCGGCTGGCCATGATACTCATGGCCTCAAACCAGGCACCTACCAACGCCTTTTTGGCGTTATCCGGAAGATCTGACCTTACAACTAAGCTGTCAATGATCTCACCGGGTATCTTGGAGCTATCAAAGACAAGGTTGGCGCCTTTGACATTGCGGACCTGCATAAGCGGCGGATTCCAGGTACATACCGCTGCCTTCGGATCCCTCTCCGACTCGGAAAGAAACAAACCGGCAATATCAGCATCACTCGTATTAACGAGGGTCAGATCACGCTCTGTCATGCCGTTCATATCCAAAGCCCGAGTCAGCAGATAATGAGACACCGACAATTCCACAATCCTCAGTTTCCGGCCCTTGAGGTCTTTGACAGATTTTCCATTCAGCAGGACAATCCCATCGTTGCCATTGGAGAAATCGCCGATAATCAATACTGTCGAGTCAATTCCGCCAACAGCAGGAATGGTCAGGGCATCCATGTTGGTCATGGTAGCACCATCAAACTGACCCGCTGTGTACATATTAATCGATTCGATGTAATCGTTAATAAGAATAATTTCAATCTCGCTGTTATACTTTTTGGCCCACTTGTCCATGATACCGGAATCCATGATGAACTGCCAGGGCTCCCAGCCGGTGTAATGGCTCCAGGCGATGCGATATTTATCACCGGCAAAAGCACTTATGTTTACACTGATGCAAAGGACCATTGCCACAGTTATAATCAAGACAATCTTTTTCATAAGAATATTCTCCTTTTTTGGGAAATTGGTTGAGGTCAAAAATTAACCGGAGGAGCCGGGAAGCGCACCAGGTTCCGTAATCTCCTTCATGCTCTCCTGGAAGTCATTCATCACATCGACCAGCAGGGTCTCAGACTCAGAACGAATCTGGGCATTCTTCTCATCGAGGTCCTTGAGCTTCTTGCAGGTCTCGATGATCTTCTTGGCCTGGCCTTCAATCAGCGCAGCCTCTTTTGCACCTCGGACCTGACCCTCTTTAGCTTCCACCGCGATCTTATCAAGGGTTTCGCCCTTGAGTTCTGCAAGCCGCTCTGCAAGTTGTTCTCGGCGTTTCCGATCCTCCTGGGCGCCCTTTAGGTTATACAGTGCCAGCAGCATGTTAATGGTCTCTATAAATGTCGGTAGGTCGAACAGGAGTGAATCCATCAGGTTCTGGACCTCAATCCTTCCAGCTTGCTGGGTCGTCATCACCTCCTGGAGTGTTATAGGAGCCTTGACATAGGCAGACTTCATACGAAGGAGTCGCGTATCCAATGCAATTATCTGTTCCCGGAACAGGTTGGTTTCGCTAATCTTGATTGGATCAGCAGTCTCCAGTACCTTCTCGCGCAGCTCACCATATTCCATTGCTCCGCGCTCCAGAGCAAGTTCGCCGGCATAAACCCACACACCAATTTCATAGAAATTGGATTTGACATCACCGAACATCGTATCAAGGCGCGCATTATCCGTCATGATCTGATGCATCTGCTCTTCAATCCGATCCTCAATATCATTGATGAGGGTCAAGAGTTTTTGTCGTCTTGCGGCAAAAGCCTTTAAGGCATTGGTTAAACCGCCGAAGATTTTGCTGAAGAATCCTCCTCCGCCACCCATGATTTTCTTCTTCAACTGTTCGATGCCGGCCAAATCGATGCCCTTTTCGATCTCAAGAATGATGCTGCCGGCACCTTGGAGGTCACGGATTCTGGCATCACCCAGAAGGAGTTTGAGGTTATCAAGGTATTTTTTCTGGGGACCGGCACCAAAAGTAAGCGCGGCATTGGTATCCATGAAGTCATGTACAGCGGCGACTTGCTCTGCCTGTTGTTTGTGCTGGGGTTCGATTACAATAGTGTCAACGATTTTTTTCTGAGTTGGAGCCAGGGTTTGCATCTCAATCACCGCAGGCAGGTTTGTCCCCGCAATCCCGGCTTGGGCCTGACCCTGTCGCTTGACCCTGGTTTTGGGTTTGGTGTCGCTGACATCAATTGTAATTCCTCCTTTGGATTTGGTATCACTTATATCAATTTTTTTGTCGTTCATTAAAATCTCCTTTATATATCGGTTAACGGCGCTTGTATTTTTAATGACATGCGGTTTTGGGTTGCTACAGACCTCGTCATTTTGTTTGGAAAAATGGCCGTGAACCTTTGTACGTCACGGAATTTCATGAAAATTGGACACGGGTCTAATTCAGGAATTATTTGGCGCAAATAAACATAGATAGTGTCCAAAAAAGTTGACTCATTTTAAAAGTAAGTTACGAGATCTGTACTAATATTTAGCCTGCATTTGTTGCCAACTCCGGGCCACTCTATCAAATATCTGCTTATTCCTATCAGCGATGTGGTGAAATTTCTTCATAGCCTGATTCACGTTATGTCGCATGCTTTCCCTGGTTGCAGTAATCTCGGAAAGAGACCTTGTGATCTCGGTCAGCGCAGTTAGAGAACCCTCTACTTCCGCAATCAGATCCCTGGAGTTCTCCTCAGCAAGCTCAAAAGCCCTTATCTGCCTTTTTTGCGCATCGATTTCATCCGTGTTGTCCCTGATGCCTTCCTTATGCTCACGTTTCAACTCTTCAATTCTGCCCTTGGAATCTTCAACATCAATGAGTCTCTTGTCACGCTCATTGTCAGCGACAGCTTTAAGGTTGTTGAGAGCAGCCAGATACATGACTTCAGCTGAACCCAAATACTGTTCATACTCGGGCTTGTCTTTTCCAATCTGGGAGACAAGCTTCTCTTTGAATCGAAAAAATGTATCCTTAAGATATTTGACCTGCTTGGCAGCTCTTTCACGCCCCAGCTCTACAAGATTTGATTCCAATTCCTCGGTTGCCCGGCGAGCCTGTTGCGCCAGAGCCTTTCTTTGCATGCGCTGAAAATTTAGTGCGATCTTGTCCCCAAGAAAAAATAACCTAAATGTGGCATTTCCAATCCCCGCAAGAATACCTATCGCCGCGAGATAAAATAAAATTTCAAACCCGAACAGAATTGCAACAACTCCAGCACCGATTCCAATTACCGGGGGGTATACAGTTAGTGGATGCAAATACCCTGCACTTCTCACGGCTTTTTTAACGGTTGCTTCTGAGAAATCCGAAACAGTTATCTCTTGCTGGATATCCTCCATGTATAGTGCACCTCCTCTCTGTTTGCAGCTAAAAGCTTTCCCTTACTAAAACAAGTTCCACGCGGGGGAGCCGATAGCGCCAGCCCTTTAAAGACTCTCCCGGCTTTTTAGGCAGAGGCTTGGCGCCACCGAAGCCAACTGCACGTAGCCGGTTAGGGTCCACGTTATAGGTTACCGCAAGATACTGCTTGACGGCATCGGCACGGTCCAGGGACAATCCGCGGTTCTTCTCGCGATCTCCCCGGGTCCCGGTATGGCCTTCAATCACCACCCTTAATGCAGGGTAATGCTTAAGCTTATCCACAGCCGAATCTACAATCTCCTTGGCCTTGACATTCAAGCTGGAAGCACCACGAAGAAAGGGGATCTTTCCAACCTTGAGTCCGCCAACCACCTTGAGCTGAGCCCAGCCTGCTTCATCAAGAGCCGGGAATCCGGCCTCAATCGCACCCAGTGCAGCGGTCCCGGAAGCGGCGGCCTTGAAACCTGACCCAATACCCTCCTGATTCAGCTGTTCAAGAAATTCCCGGTAAGTCAGCCGATAAGGGTCTTCATCAGGCAGCGGGTTGGATTTAAAATCACCGGCATTCTTTAGAATCGTTATGGTTGAATCAATGGTATCGACCAGACCTTCATTATAGGTCCCGATGCCGAACCAATCCTCAAGGTTCTCAGCGAAATTAATCCACCGGATGCTCTGCATGACAGACTCAATCTTTTTTTCTGAAAGGCCCGTATCTTTTTTCAGATCCTTCATGAGAAGAGCCTTGTCCTGCCTGTACTTCTTCAGGACCTTGAAATAATTCGTCATGAACAGCTTGACCACCTCCGGATTTCTGGCGGCAAACTTCCGGTTGACCAATAAGATATCCACAATAAGCTTTTCTGTAACCTCGGTTCCAAGGAGTTTTACGACCTTGCTGTCCTTCAGGCCCTTGGAGACATCCGGCTCCCAGGCAACTGCAACATCAGCCTTCCCATTCAAAAGGGCCTTGACTGCCGCTTGTGATCCGTCTGTCTCGACGCGCAGACGGCTCTGCCGAGGCAGGAGTTCAGGAACGTTAAAGTGATCCGAAGTTGCCTTCAGCAGATGATGACTGGGGCTGTCGGGCGTATAGGCAACTCTGATGTCATCCATCCCTTTAAGGGCATCGAGGTTTGCAATCTTATCCTTGAGCGCAAGGATAGCATCGGCCCCCTTGCTTTCATCGATGATCATGATAATAGTCCCCGGATAGTTATGCATTTTTCCGTTCAGGACATAAGCGTCAACTGTGCAGACAGCAAAATCAATCTCTTCATCGGCAAGCTTCTGCATCCGCTGGGCGTAGTTGGCCGCGTCATCTTCGACCTCGAGTATCCAGCCTGCCCTTCGCATTGCCTTTTTCAACTCAGGACTTCTAATGAAGAAGTAGCCCATGAAGTTGTCATTCGCAATCCGGATGGTTCCCTGGGTCTCTCTTGCATCACTGGTCACCTTTTGCGTGCGATCCTGCCATTTTGGCAAGAGGCCTTTGACAAGAAAGGCGCCCGCCACAATTGAAACCAAGAGAATAAGTGCTACAATTAAATTTTTCATAAGCAAAACTCGCTGGAAGGAGAAATGGGTAGATCAATGTTGCCTTCCTCTCCTTTATCTTACTTAAATTCAGTTTCGTCGAATGTATCGGCCTCGGACAAGACCTCCTTTAAACCCTTTTGCAGCTCAGCAAGGTTCTCAGCCGGTTTATACTGTGTCAGACCCGGTTGGTTAAGGGTATGGTCAGTCCCAATGCCAAACCCGATTGTGTATATCTGGATGGGTGAATTAGCCAGAACGAAATGAACCCACTTATTTAATTGAACGGGACTACTCGCTTGACCATCTGTAATGACAACTATTGTGTATTCGCCATAACCAAGCTGCTGCAGACCTTGCTTCGTGAGCATGAGGAAAGATTTCTGAAAAGCCGCGGATAGAGGGGTCCTTCCACCCTGGGTAATATCAAGCACGGTTGAGATCAGCCGTTCTTTGCTCGCAGGGGTGAGCGGTTGCAACGACCAGACACCATTAAAAAAACTCACAAGGCCAACATTAGCTCCAGGCGGAACTGACTTGCTCCATTTCACGACCGCCTTTTTCGCAGTGTCGATCTTTCGATTACCATCTGCGTCCGGATCAGCCATACTTCCGCTATCGTCAAAAATAATCACAAAATTTCTTGTAATCATTTTATCGGCAACGGTTTCCGGTTGCACCTCTCCGACTATTTCTTTTTCAAAGCCAAAGGGCCATACTGTCTTCGTGCTACCGCTTTGAATCTCCTGGGTGTCTTCCTTTTTCTGCACTTGCTTTGCTGTTTGCTTTACAGGCTGTTTCTGTTTTTGTTTCTGTTTCTGCTCCGGCTCCGGACTACATGCGGATATTGCGACCAAAGAAACAAGAAATAAAAGGGCGATAGACAGGTTAAACCATCTGCACAATCTTTGTTATCATTGTTATACACCCCCTTTCTTACTCCAAAGGTTCAAAGGCTTCTTCTTCAGCCTCGATTTGTATGATGCGAAAAACCACCCGCATATTACTGAGCCACTGCTCCTTGGTTTTAGGATTGGGGTATAACGGCTGGGAGACCCCATGGCCAATGACCGCAAACTGGCTCTTATCAAGGGGAATACCGTTGGCTTCGGCAAACTTGATGACGGTATCCCGGACACTAAGCGCCCGGCTCATACTAAGGTTCTTGGCAGCCTGCCTGGTTCTCTTGATGACAAAGTCAGCCGAGCCTTTTTTCTTGAGCTTGTTAATCTTATGCGGATCACTGTGACCCTCAACACTAATGACTGCGCCACCGTAGGCTGCTGACATCTCAACTACCTTGCCAAACTTATCACTATACATATCAGTACTGAAGTTCTTTTGATTGGGCTTGAAGTTGATCTCAAAATTGAAAAGCTCACCCTCCTCCAGGGTACCCAAGGCAGCCTTTTTCTCAATCACTTTTGCCACAACGCCTATTTTGAACCGAGGCGCCTCGACATCATCGACACCCACCAGACCGGCCCGCATTTGATCGTAACTCAGCTTTGCGTGGGCAAGTGGGACCTTGCTGCTCAAAAGGCCCATGGCGACAAAAGAAGTCTGAATCTCATCTGTCATCCTGGAGAAGTTTCTTGGCCATTTTGCATCACCGAAGTATTTGACATTGCCCCGATAACCCACAAATTGACAATCATAGTACAACGCCCCTGCATCCGCAACTGCCTGCTCGTTTGCGTCCGGGCTTTCAAGAAGGATCTTTGCCGTAGCGGTCTTGACGTCTTTCCAGACCTGTGAATTACCCTTGACCGCGTTGCGGAGTTTTTGCTCTGCAAGCATGAGGCCGTGGACCAGATTCTGAACCTTATCCCGGTTTGCCTCGAGATAATCCTTGCGTACGGCATAAACATCACTGATTACCCGGTTGGCGGTCTTGGTTGACATCAGAATCTTTGCGCCCGTCACGGCATCATCACCCTCTGTCAGAGCAAGCCCGTCAGGGATGATGACAAAGGCTGCATCCACATCCTGATTATAAAAGGCCTCCGCCGGGCTATTGGCAGTACCTGTAAGATCCTTAACATATTTGACGTTAACGTCGTTTATGCTGAGGCCTGCGTCAGCCAAAAGCTTTACCAGGTAGTCCACGTGTGGACCATAGGCCTGCAGGACAACTGTTTTTCCTTTCAGGTCCTTTACTGTTTTGATCCCCTTTTTGACCACGAGGCTGTCGCCGCCGTTTGACCACGTCAGCTGGTAGATAACCACAAGTTCGGTTCTAGGGTCTTTGGCACTGACTGCACTGGCCATATTGATCATGCCCATCGTTCCGCGCAGAAGCCACATATCGCCGCGAATGAACATCTCGACCTGTTTCTTGAAGTCATCCATCCAAGCAAGTTCAAAATTCAGGCCTTTCTGAGCAAATATGCTTCCCGGCTTTGTGTTAATGGCATTGCCGTTTGCTAATAAAGTCGCTTCGTCGCCACCCCATGTAATCAAGGGCAACTTATCTTCTTTACCGGGCTTTACTGATTCCGCACGTATATTGATAACCTGCTCAAGAGGCCTCATTTGGATATACTGCACCGCATGCCCTAACCCAGACAAGCTGAAAACAACTACAGCCATCGAAATTACTGATAAAGCAATTAATTTTTTATTCATGGGTCCTCCTTTCTTTTTGAAGTTATCGGTGGATTCAACCACGATGCCCTGCAAGCTTGCTTTGAATTTGCCAGGCACATATTTATTCTAATATAATACAGCGTTGCCGATTGTTCACGTTATTTTAACATGATACGGATCTTTTCTGTTTTCGAAACGTAGGGATTTGATTTTTATTTAGAATAGTATATAAATAGAGCAAATATCAAGTTGAATCGATAATCTTCAGCAATTCTAATTTTGGCAATTAACTGGGCCGTCAACACTATTTAAAATTGATTTACAAACTAATTTAAGAGGCTGCGCCAATTTTTTGAGAAATATGGAATATTTTGGTTTGCGAAGATCTACTGTTTGGGCTTCGGACCGTTATTTAGCTTATTCGCCGTATTTTTTAAATATACTTCACCCTTGATGCTATGAAAACACTTTGTATCTCAATCAATCATTTACGAGTTCAAGTGGCATTTAGCTTGTATCTGGAACATCCAGCTCGAGGCCATGAAGCATAAAAGTTAACATTGCCTCCCAGCTTTCAAAGTAAATATAGCGAGTCAGAGCGCGGATGTCGTCAAAAAAGGTCTGTCGTGTTGGAAGGTCGCTACGAATAAGTTTATATTTTTCGTCAATCACATCAAGTACTGTATGGAACAAGAATGCCAAAAGGTTTAAGGTCAGCATAAGTTGTGACAAATACTTTTTGCCATGACCAAAGTTGTGCTCAAGGTGGTAGCCTCTGTTTTTTAGTACGTTGTTGTTTTCGTTTTCAATTTTCCAGCGAGCACGGCCATCAGCTATAATCTGTTTGACATTGTTCTTTGAGATTTCGAAATTGGTTGCAAAAGCGTTCTTATATGCGATGGTACCATCTGAGCGCGTCGTGGTAAGTTCGCACCAATTGTGCATTTGGGCATCTTCGCTATCCCGCAAAGGTACCTGATTTACAAAACGATACGTGTCGGTGTGACGGGTTTTACCGGTCCACCTTTTTTCAATCACCGTTTCAACAGCTTGCAGGCCATCGAGTTCTTCAACCCATTGGTAAAGGGTTTGATGAGAATCGGGTTTGCAAACAAGAATGAAATCAAGCCCGTGGAGCAAAATCAATTTGCATACGCCCCTGTGATCCAGGTCTGCGGAAGTGGTATGATGCAGGTTGTGAGAATGCCGCCAGTATCCAAAAGGTGTAAAGGTCAATCAGTATAGCCTGATTGCCTTGTTAGTAGCGCCCTCTGCCGCGTCTACCCACCACAGGCCCTCCAACTTGGGAACCCCAAAATCTTTATCCTGCTCTTTACAAATTTTCTTGATCCCGTAAGCTAAGGGATACAGGGCTTCCACTTTACTTACAAACATTTTCCCTGCTGGCTCTCCAATACCCTCAATTGTCAAATAGTTGGCTTCATCAAACTCAACTATTTCAGGATTTTTCCCCGCATTGTAATAAGACTTATACTCTTTTAATAAATCGAGCTTAGACATCAGTTTTTATCCTTATAATTGAGATATTTTTTTCCCGTTCACCTTTTCCCTCAGCTTCTTTGAACTCCGGAAAGTGACAACCTTCCGGGATCTTAACACCATATCTTTTCCGGTGGCCGGATTCCTGCCTTGTCGTTCACCTTTATTTCTCACACAGAATTTACCAAAGCCGGAGATCAACACGTCATCACCGAATTCCAGGGATTTTTTTGATAAGCTCCAACAGTATTTCGACTTTTTGCGTGTATATCCATTACTTTCTGCCACCGCGTCGATGATGTGGGCTTTGGTGAGGGTGCCAGACTTGGTCATGGTGTAAGCCTCCTTTCTTTCGGAGACTTCAGATTAACGGTAAGGGGTTGATTTGTCAATTAAAAATTAAAATCCAAGAATAGTCAAGAGCTGCCAGGACACTGCAGAATGAAATTAATTGACAATCTGAGGCTGTCGTTTCGATATTGGATAGATTATACTTTCAAATCCACCAGAAAATAGAACAGCGATATTTTGGGTTCGCTGAACAAACCTAAAACGCCAGGCTATTGTGGGTTTCCCCTGACCAATCCACATTCTGGTCAAAGTGTATATTGCGTGCCTAAATCGAATCCGGACAATATCCTGATTCTATTATGTATTTGTTCAGCTAATCTACAATCTGCCTGTCAATTTTTACACGAAGCCTGAAAATCTTTTATGTTTGGACTTTGGCAGACGTTTATGGTTGGATTTTGAGGTTTGCTCAAATTTTTTAGGGCAGATCAGTCGATGCTAAATGAGAATCACGCCGATTGAACGAACTGGTCGATTCTTTTCGCAGTGTGCAGATTGCCCAATATTCCATTATCAGCTCTTTCACAAAGACCAAGCTTTCGTGCGGGGATTGTCTTTCAGTGGTTTTCCCTTTCGAGCATTACCGTCTCCCATCCACCGCTTGAGTTTTTTTCAAGTTTGAGTTTGGCCCTGAATTTCCTGTCGTTTTGCGTCTTGAACACGTATTTTCTTGTGGCATTACCAGCTGTGAGGGTTCTAATATTGGCAGAGGTGAGTTTTTTCCCGCTGATCATCTCCCATATCACAAAATGACAGCCGCCGTCCTGCGCCTTCCAGTTAGAACACCCGTAGCCCCGTTTGCCCTTGATAATTTTTCCTCCGCAGGCGGGACAGATACCGAAATCTTTTATGTTTTCAGAAGATTCTTTTAGCGCACTACCTGAGCGAGTCGGTTTTGCCCTTGCTTTCGATATTTGGCCGGAATTGTCGAACAGGAATCTGACCACCCAGTTTCCATCCTCACACACCAGCTTGAGGGAGGCTGAAAACCTCTTTTTCTTTTTGGATACAAACCCCCTGTACGGCCCGACGGACTTTCCGTTCAGAAGCATCGCCGCCGCTGCCGGAGAGACCCTCTTTCCGGATATTTTCTTCCAGATGACAAACCGGCATCCGCCGTCAGCCTTTCTTTTGGCAGAACACGCATACGTTTTATAGCCCTCTACAACATCCCGGCCGCACAAAGGACAACGCCCCACAGCTTCACGTTGAACTTCTTCGGTTTCGCTTTCCAAAAACTCCCGTACCGTATCTCTGACGAAGTTTTCGATTCCCCCCAGAAACACTTCCACCGAACCTTTTCCTGCCGCAATCCGCGCAAGCTCCATCTCCCACAAGGCGGTTTTCTCCGGCGAGGCCAGGGTCCCGGCCGTACTGAATTTTTTCAAAGTATCGATCAAAAAGACGCCTTTTTGCGTTGCATGGAGTCGTCTTTTTTCTCTGCGCAGATAGCTGCGGGCAAGAAGCGTTTCTATTATCTGGGCCCGGGTTGCCTGGGTTCCCAGGCCCACATCCCCGCGGTAAATCTTTTTAAGATCGGCCTCATCCACGTACCTGCCGGGGTTGGTCATGTCCTTTAATAAAAGCGCTTCGGTGTATTCCGGCGGCGGGGAGGTCTTTTTATCTTCGATCTCACTTTTGATTACATCTCCCCAATCACCCTTTTCAAGGGGCGGAAGATCTTCCTGCTCAGGTTCGTCAAGGCCCTTTTTCGCCTTGCCTGATTCCGGCTTCAAAAGGGACTGCCAGCCCGACCGGATGATCACTCTGCCCATTGTACGAAAAATCAGGTCTTCATCCACTTTTGTAAGGATCTCTCTAATCTCGAAAATACAGTCCGGATAAAAGGCAGCCCCGAACCGTTTCAGAACAAGCTCATAAATTTTCTTTTCCCAGTCGGTACAGTTCCCCTGCAGAGGCGCCAGGGGAATCAGGGCATGATGATCCGTAAGCTTGGCGTCATTATACACCCGCTTGTTGCTCGCCCGGGTCAGGGCCGGATCGATACCTGAAAAAACATCCGCATACGCCTTGGTCAGCTTCTGTACCAGCCCCTGTACCATGGAGACGCTTTTTGACCCCAGAACCCGGGAGTCGGTTCGGGGATACGACAGGCATTTTTTTCTTTCATACAGGCCCTGCGCTATTTCAAGGGTCTGTTTGGCGGAAAAACCGAAACGAATATTGGCATCCTGCTGCAGATCGGTAAGGGAGTAGAGAAGCGGTGGCGGCTGGCTCTTTTTGGTTTTTTTTGACGACGTCACCACTCCCTTGCGGTTTTCAATGCCGTCCACAATTTTCTGGGCCTCCTCATGGGAGGTGAGCCTGCTTTTTCCTTCATGGACCCATAATCCCTGCCAGGTCCCTTTTTCACCCCTGAATGTTCCTTTCACCAGCCAATAGGGCTGTGGCGTGAAGTCGTCACGTACCTTTCGTCTTTCCACAAGCAAGGCCAGCACCGCCGTCTGGACCCGGCCGATACTGAACAAATCCTTCAGCCTGATGGTAGCGGCCCTTGATCCGTTCATTCCCACAAGCCAATCGGCGATCTGTCTGGCCCTTCCCGCATCCCAGAGCCTGTCATAGGCTGTTGCCGGCTTAAGGGAGTTCATCTGGCTTTTGACAACTGCGGGAGTCAGGGCCTGGCTTGTCCAGAAGCGGTATATTTGTATCATCTTGCCGGGCCGGGCGGCCGCTAGCACCGTGCGGGCGATAACTTCCCCTTCGCGGCCCGCATCCGTTGCCACGACGATTTTAGCGATGTTTTTTTCAGACAGGAGTCTGCAAATTATTTTAAGCTGTTTGGCCGTCTTTTTTATAGGCTTATATCTATAAGTATCCGGAATGACGGGAAGATTTTCAAAACTCCATTTTTTCCAGGCCGGATTGTAGTCTTGCGGCTCAAAAAGCTCTACCAGATGTCCCACCGCCCAGGTGATTATGTATCTGTCGTTTTCAAGATACCCGTCTTTTTTGCCGCGTAAACCGAGTGCACGTGCAAAATCCATCGCCACCGAGGGCTTTTCGGTAAGAATAAAGGTTTTCAACAGGACACCGATTCGGATCGTAAAAGTTCTTGCAGATAAGTCTGCCGTTGATTGTTATCTTGATTAGGCTTAAGTAAACTTCGTTTGAACCGTGACCTCCCATGCCATATCGGGATCTATGGGGTACATGGGCCGGGGGATATTCTCATAGGGCACCCACCGGGATTAGTCCCCGCCGTGACGATGCAAACCCTTTCCCCTGCCCGCAGGGTGTCCATGGTTTCACTGACGCCGATGAACTCTTTGGGTACCCTGATAGCCCCTTCGGTGAATAGGCGTTCGAACTCCTCTCCGGCAAAGTAGTCGTCCGGAACAAAGTCCGGCCGGCCGGCTACCGGTGCGTGAAAATTGCTTTCCAATCTAAAAGAGACAAAGGCAATTCGTGCTTTTTCCCCCATAACTTACGGGTCCACTTTTTCAGTTATACTCTCTAATGACACGAAATAAAATGGGTTTATTTTTTGGCATTCTTCATTTACCGGTTTACGCTTTTTTGCCCTGTTTTTAATTTTGAGTGTCGTAGTTGTAGGTTGGGTTAAGCGATTTTAATGTTGGGTAGTGCTATTGCAGAAAAATTACGTTAGATAGCAGGAAGTTGTTATTTAGCTGAACTAAGCTTTACCCGACGTTTACGCCCGCACAACCCAACCTACGATAAAAAGTGTAAACTACTTTTGGCGTCATATGAAGGATGCCGAATTGTTTAAATATTCAATCTGGCTATGGCATAAATCATGTGCAAACATGATGTGATTTCAATAAATAGATACTAATATTTTATTCACACTGTGGTCGAGCAGGGCTAACGGCTTGTGGAAGGAGGAAATAGTAAATATGATCCTATTA
>PVMK01120019.1_pt1 | contig 19195 bp, 19 predicted proteins | sample 1853481 | NCBI WGS metagenome assembly PVMK01 (sample SAMN08533507, study PRJNA380276) | Marine sediment metagenome, whole genome shotgun sequencing project. | reverse complement strand
CATGAACAACTCCTTTTCTCGTAGAATATTTTCGACTCTTCCAGGACAACTGACTAAAGCTTAGTCTATAACTAACACCATTGCCTGCTCAATTTGATCCCGCTAAGATGATGTGTAACAGGCAGGGACTATGTGTTCAGCTAGCTGTCAAACGAGCCAATGATAGGTTCGCGTTCAAATCAAACCTTCATTTCCGGGGTGGCGACGACTGCAAAAGCCAGCAGCAGCAGGAATAAGTCGAACTTAGTTTTCACTTCTGTAAAAAAGCGTTTAGGTCAACAACCGTATAGCCCAGGGATACCTGTACCACTCCCCTTCTTTGGCTTTAGTGGAAGCAATAATGACGAGCACAAGCGCCCCAACGCCAACCACTGGCATTAGCAGAACGCCGATGCCCACAAAGGACAGTACATAACAGCCTGCCATCGCAATTGCGACCGTAATCTGGAAGTTCAAGGATTCCTTGTAGTGCGTGGCATTGGCGGGGTGGTGTCACGCCGGTGGAGACAACCGGCAGTTCGGTCCGGAGTTCGGTGTTGATTACCGGCACTCACCCCGTTCGAAAAAACGCATTACTTGCTGTCTGTCACCGGCACCATAATGTGGGCGTAGGGCGTGTCACCCCACATCACATACGGGCCACCGCCACTCGGATCGTCAGTGATATCCTGCAAGAGTTTCTTCGGCACAATAATCATCAGGTGCGGGCCGGTTTCTACATAGTCATCAGCACTTTGCGGATCAGGATGAAAGGGATCGGAATTGCTGACGCCCCCACCGGCAGGATCACCTAATAACATATAGGATATTCCGATACGATCTGGTTGGAAGTCACTCTTGGTGGCCACCGCGCCCATTGCTTTCGTCCACGTTTCATCGTTACACATAGGGGCGCCATGGAGCAACATACAGGTCCAGCGATTATTTCCCTTTACAGCCACTTTACCGTCAATGATTATAGTCGCATTGGCGCTTATTGCAGCTGGCGCGGCCGATCTCGCCAGTGCAATTTCCTTGTCGAGGTTTGTCCCAGCATAGCTGACACCGACGATCATGAGGAACACCGCCGCGGCCAACACAATTTTTGTACTCAAACTTTTCAACATGATATTTGCTCCATCCATTTCATTGGTATCGGCAGTGGCACTGCCGCATTACAATAACTATGGTTCACTCTGCGATGAACGCAAGTAGTACATAGAGTGTTTATGAATAAGAAAGCCCTCACAAATAACCTAACCGGTACCTGCTACGGCAATCAACCGCTGGAAACTCGGCTCACCCGTACTAACTTTCAACTTGCTGTTTACCCCCGGGGGTGTGAAGCTGGATGCTACAATCCAGATGGGGTCGTAGACTGAAGTGTACAGCGGCAATTTTGTCATTTGGGGAAGAAATATTGAGGAAAATCGCGTGTAAGCCTATTGGCTTCCTGGGGCTGGCCATCCTGCTGTTGGCCTGCGTGCTGGCTGCCTCTCCCACCACTTCTCATCACTCCTCTATCGGCACGGGGAGTCGGGGAGCCACTTTTTACCCAATGATTGAGGCGCTGTGCCGCTATATCAATCAAAGCACACTTGATTTCACCTGCGAAGCGGTTGCTACTCCCGGCTCAGCCTACAACCTGAGTGGGATAGAAGATGGTCGATTCGACCTGGCCCTGAGCCAGGCGAGTCTCCAATACCTGGCTTCACAAGGTATGCCGCCCTTTACCAGGAAGTATGAGCATGTTCGTACCGTCGCTCCATTACACCAGGAAGTTTTCATTCTCGCAGTTCTGCCTGGGGCGGGGATATCGCGGTTGGCCGACATAAAAGGCAAACGCATCAATATCGGTAACGTCGGCTCAGGAAGCAGGTTGATCACAGAACGCTTGTTCGACTTCCTGCAGTGGAATCTGTCTGAGTTTGAGGTATACAGTAGCAAGAGTGCGGATCTCCCTGAGCTACTGTGCAACAAGAAAATCGATGCAGCAATCTACTCTACCGGCCACCCCAATGCGATCTATGCACAACTTCTGGGACAGTGCGGAGTTGCTCTGGTGAATTTATGGGACGAGGATATCGCCCGGTTTGTGGAGGCCAATGGGGAGTACGGCGCTGCGGTGATTCCAGGCGGGACATACTTGCAAGTGCCGGGCGAAAAACAGGGCTTCGGTGTGCAAGTTCTTCTTTCCGCGCATCGAGATCTGCCAGCAGCTCACGTGGCCCAGATTGTTCAAACTTTAGTGGAGCGGAAAAAAGTGTTGGCGGAATCGGCCCCAATCTACAAGACAGTCGATGCGGCAACACCCATTCAACAACAGGTCGCGCCCTATCATGAGGGCACACGATTCTATTTTCAGCATCACCCACGCTCAGCGCCCGAATATAATCACTAAAGAGGAAAGCAAGAGATACCAGGACAGTCGTCGAAATCGAGGATTACTAATGGGAAAGCCACTGCCGTGGACTGTTTGAACTGCCAGTTGCGGCTTGAATTGCGAATTCGCCAGGGACAGGTATCACGCAATGGCTATATACGATTATACACCCGAGACTACGCCGTGGGGCGGGTTGAGTTTGGGCGATACGACGGGAGGAAGGTTGCGATTGAGCAGAATGCTTCGCCGTTGTTGGTTTGTTGGAAGGGGGGAGTGATGAGCAGCTGGCTACTTGTTTTCGACGAGCGATCAGTGAAGCTCGCTGTGACCCCTGGCGGGAGTCGGTGGCGGCTGTAGGTGTTCATCCACCGATTTTAGCAATTTCGCCGTTTCACTTGTCGGTACTAATTTCAGAGATTTAGCTTACCAATGCCCCCAGGCATCCATAATTCAACAAAAGCTATCTACCGCGCTATACTTACTACAAATTGCCAGTAGTATTCTTCGCCACAGCTAACAAGTAATAGGATTTTCCCCCGTGGAGACTACCACTTTCAACCCTCCTCCCCTGCTTAGAAACCCCCATATTCAGACGCTCGCGGCAAGTGGCTGGCCGCGTAACTGGCTGCTCAAGCGCCTCACTAGACGTCTTGCTGCTGAAGCCGAGGACGTCATACTTAAATGTAGTGATGGAATAAGACTACACGGTCTGTACAACCCCCACCCTCGACCTGAACGGGGTCTGGCGATATTACTACATGGCTGGGAAGGGAGCGCGGAATCCAACTATCAACTTTCAACTGCATGCACTCTGGCGAATGCAGGATATGACGTCTTCCGGCTTCACTTGCGAGATCACGGACCAAGCCAAAATTTGAATCCCGAGCTGTTCAATTCAACCAGGTTACAGGAAGTGGTCGATGCCGTACGTGAGATTGAGCGGCTCTACCCCAATGACAGATATTTTCTGGCAGGCCACTCCCTGGGAGGAAATTTCTCCCTGCGTGTTGCGGCCATTGCTCTTGAAGAAGGCATTAATTTACGGCAGGTCGTCGCAGTCTGCCCCGTGCTGAATCCCACTCGCACAATGTCAACCCTGGAATCGGAGCAACCCTTTTACCACAAATATTTCGTCAACAAGTGGAAACGCTCATTAAAATCCAAGCTTGAACACTACCCGGAACTCGGCTACGGAGAAAGTTTGCTGGGCATGAACAGCCTGGCGGAAATGAATGATTTTTTTGTTCCTAACTACACCAAGTTCGACGACCCCGAGAGCTATTATGACGCCTACGCGCTGACCGGTGACACCCTCGCCGGACTGCAAGTGCCATCACAATTAATCATCAGTCAGGACGACCCGATTATCCCGATTGACGACCTTGCCGATATTGCTAGAACGGAGAGTCTATGTATCGAAACGCCTCTATTCGGTGGGCACTGTGGTTTTTTAATGAATTGGCGTCTGCAGGGCTGGATTGACCAACGACTACTGGAGCTCTTTGTCTGAATACCACACGGTCTTTGTTAACTGCTATTTTGGTAATGTGATTTTGATCCCACACCAAAATTCGTCAAAAATAGCTAGCGAGGGGATAAGCTGCACTAAATTTATACCCGGAAAATCCTGCTTGTGGATACTGAGCATTTAGAACGATGTATGCGATAATTCCCAGAATAATACGGCCTGATCGGGGTAGCATTAAGATGCAAAACTTATTCGGATTCCTTGTGGCTACATTGCTGGCTGCCACCACCGTAGCGGGGAATGCCTTAGCACTGGTTACCCCGGAATCGGAGTTGACAACCACTCACACACAAAGCCATGAGTTCAGGAGTACACTGCCACAGGTAAACGGCCCTGTAGAGGTCACCGTTAGTTTTGATCTTCGTGATATCGATCATATTGATGATGAAGCCGAGACTTTCGAATTTACCGGTGTTATGAAACTATCCTGGCATGATCCGCGACAGGGGTTCGACCCGGTAACCGAGGGTACCAAGGAAAAAATATATCAGGGAAGTTTCCAGGTTAACGAAGTTTATTCTGGATGGTTTCCTCAGCTTATTCTCGTGAATGAGTCAGGGCTCTACGAGAAACATGGTGTCCTTCTGCGCGTGCGCTCGGATGGTTCAATGAGCCTGTTTGAAACGGTGAATGCGGTTGCGAAAATAGATCTCGATCTTCGGCGCTATCCAATTGATCAACAGCAGCTGGAAGCTGTTTTTCATGTCTTGGGGTTTGACAGCAAGGAGATTGCCCTCCGGCTGGAGCCAGATTATAGCAATGGCGGTTTGAACAGTGACGAATCATTTCAGATTCCTCAGTGGCACCTGATGGAGATCAAGTCATCGATCGGGACCCGCAACACACCCCTTATAGGAAAAGGGGCTACCACATCGACATTCACTGTCAGTATTGATTTGCAACGTAGCTCCTTTTTTATTTTACGCTTGGTCATATTGCCCCTGATAATTATAGTGATGCTATCATGGTCAGTATTCTGGATGGACAAATCGTCTTTGGGCGACAGAATTGGCATGTCTCTTTATCGGCATCCTGACCGCAGTCACCTACCAAGTGATACTGAGTGAAATCCTTCCAAGGATCTCATATGCCACGATGGTTAATGATGGATTCCTGAGCGTCAGTTTCTTGATTATGTGCATGACAGTTATCGTCAACCTGCGGGTGGGCTATTTAGATCGTCATGGAATGTCCGATGCTGGAGATCGGCTCGATCATCGCTGTAGATGGGTGTTTCCGATGATCTATTTCGGGGCTTTATTGGTTATTGCCTGGATGGCTTCCTTGTCGTGAAGGAATTATTTTTGCACGTTAAATTGGGCTCATCCATCAAAATACCCTGGACATTATGTAGTGAGCTTTCCCCACCCTAGCCGCTAACCTAACGTGAGTCTTCGTTTTACTTCAATGTTGTCGTCAAACCACTGATTCTTTCAACTTTCCAGGAGGTTATAAAGTTGAATCCAGCCATTGGACCATCACAAGTACCGAGCGTCTCCGCGCCAGAAGCTGCTGCTCAATTACGCTTGACTCTCGGGCATGGTGAAAATTGGCAGCTTTTCAAGCCAATCTTTACCAGGCCCCTGTTAGCCGCTTGTTAGATGAATTTTTAGCTGCTACAAATCCAATCTTGCAGAAACTAACCATTGCCAATGGCACTCGACAGGCAGGTAAGCTATAACTACATAACTGACGAGTTATATCCACAGCAAAACCCAGACCGGTGATTCTCTATGAGTAGTACGACTCAATACCAGATCAGGGTGCTAACAGGGATAGCTGGACTAATCGCCGCCATCCTGGTCGGTGTCGGTGAATTTCTTTTGCATTTTGACCCCCAGGCACGTTTCTCTGCCGATGGTTACTCCTTCATGCTGGCCGCTTCAACTGAACGGCAAACAGCCGGCCATTTTTTCGGTGTACTGGGTGCCCCCCTGTATGTTGTGGGCTGTTGGCATATCTACCTCATGCTAGAGCCCGCCAATCAGAAATTGGCTTTTCTTGGTTTTCTGACCAGCGCCTATGGATTCATGATCGGGGCTGACTGGATTTCTTCACGTGCCAGTATTGGCGCTCTCATCCACTTTCAAGAATCTGGCGGAAGCATCGAAGGACTGATCCCACTGTATCAATTACGCTATGAGAGCCTGCTTTCCGTCATTCGCATTACCACGGTCGTCCTGTCGATCATATTTATCTATTTGACGCTGTCCGGTCGATCGTACTACCAGAAATGGCACGCATTATTTAATCCGATTGTGTTGTTGTTAATGAACTTTGTTATCTATGCGATAAGCCCATCGATAGGCAAATACATGATGCCGATAGCGCTGAATATCGCATTTGGCATCTTTTTTATATTATCTATCATACAGGCACGGAGAATATCTAATGGAGAGTAGAACATGAAAAAATTGATCCTGGCACCCATTGTCCTGGTCGCTGTGCTTTTTGTCGTTGTGATCGTACGATTCACACTCGATAAACGTGTACCTTATGAAGTATCGACAGCCAATATCGTAGTCCCAAGGTTTACAGCGTCTATCCTCGATTTTGACCAACAATTAGACGATGCCGTGTCTCTTCCCTTCACAGCCAGTGCCGTAATCGACATTGATAACGACGGCGTGGAAGAACTGTATATAGGCGGCGGTCCCAATCAGGATGATGCGGTATTTGAGTTTTCAAATGGAGCATTCAAACGGCTGGGACAATCTATTATCGACAAGCCGGAAATCCAGGATGCTACTTTTGGCGCATCCGTAATCGACGTGGATGCCAACGGCTTCTCAGACCTGATTGTCTCGCGCACCACTGGAGTATGGTTGTATCTTAACCAGGGTGGCACATTCACCGCGGAAAAACTTGATCTGCCTCTGGATTCCAGCACTTCACCACTATCCGTCGCAATCAGCGACATCAACCGCGACGGCCATTTTGATCTGTACGTAGCTGGCTACATAAAGAAGGAACTGGTCGAAGGGCAGAACATTTTCAACAAGGAAGGGTATGGCGGTACCAGCCGGATGTTTCTGAATAATGGTGACAACACTTTTTCCGACATCACCGAAGAGTCCGGACTTTTATACACGCACAATACATTCATGGGGCTGTTTGTCGATATAGATAATGACGGCCTCGAGGATCTCGTGGTTGCCCACGATACAGGGCAGGTTAGAACCTGGAAAAATCTGGGCAATTCAAAGTTTCGCAATATGCCAAACCCCAATTCCGGCGAATACGGGTATCCGATGGGTATCGCCGTAACGGACTATCTGAACAATGGGATGGTGGATTTTTTCTTTTCCAATGTAGGCAGTACACCGCCAAGCTTCATCGTCACCGGCGACTTGCGTGATGATCAGGTCTTCAATCCCGACTGGATCATGTTCCAGAACAAGGGAAATTTTGAGTTCGACGATATCGCCGAGCAGGCAAAACTCGCCGCTTATGAATTTTCATGGGGTGCAATATTTGAAGACTTCAACCTGGATGGACGGGATGATCTGGTGGTTTCGGAGAACTACATCGGCTTTCCACCCCACAAGTTGCCATTCTTGCGCCTGCCCGGGCGATTCCTGATGCAAACCGAGACAGGAGAATTTGCGGCAACCGGAGCACAGAGTGGTGTTATCAATACAGGCTACGGGATATCCCCGATTACCGCTGACTTCAACGGCGACGGTTATCCCGACCTTGTACACATCAACATCGCAGGCAAGCCCAAGGCGTACATCAACAACGGTGGTGATGCGAATTATCTAAAGGTGCAACTCCCGGACACTATTGCTTCTGTCGCAGCCAAAATACGGGTGCAGCGTAGTGACGGTAAGGTGATCTACCGGGACTTTGTATCGGGAGAAGGCCTCTGCTCTGACCAGTCCCATATCCAGATATTTGGCCTGGAGAACGCCTCCGCAACTGAGGTTACGGTGCAATATATCAATGGGCAAAGTGATAAACGAACTGGAGATTTTTCCAACACACTCCTCAAATTCTAATGTCACCTCTACGGGTTGTCTTTCGAGGCACACTGGGATTATTGATTGTCGTAGGGTTGTGGAGCTCCCTGAGACTGTCTTATCTGACAGTCACCGCTACGGCTCCGTGCCCCAGTATGTTGTGGATTCCTCTCTGCTACCTGGCGGTATCCACTCCCGTGTTGAACGACGACCGAATAGACTAAGGTAAGCCTCAGCGTTGGCTTGCCGTATACACCTTGAGCAGCCTGCCGGCGGGATCCTTCGACCGTTCCTGCATAAATGCTTGGAACTCGGGATGTGGGCTGTCCTGGAATTTCGCCCAGGCTTCCCAGCTATCGAAGTTCATAACGTAGTGCATGTTCTGCATCTGGTCGGCATGGATCGTCACAGCAGCACCGTCCTTCTCGTGAATTGCCTTGGCCTTCATACCGGCCTGAAACAGGTCAGCACCGCGACCCAATTCCGGCTGCCAGATAAATACCTGGTAAACCGAACCATCTTTCCCCGGCGCCGGGGTGTTCAGCAGGTAGTTATTGATCAACGTCGCCGAGGGTTTGGCGTTGATCTTGGCCAAAAAGCTGGCCCAGGCTTTGCTAGTGGACATCTTTTTCTGAAAGGCAGCCCAGTCTGCCCAGTTCTTGTGGTTGGTCACAAAGTGCAGGCTGCCGTCCCGGTCTTGGCCTACCGTTGCGCTGCCACCGAGTTCTTCGACGATGCCCGCTCCTTCCTTTGCGTACTCAACCGTCTTTTGCGCCATACCCGGCATGGGCTGCCAGATGTTCACCTCCAATACTTGCGCACCGGCTATGGAGGAACACACTAGTAATACACTTGCTATCAGCATTCTCATGATTTATTTCCCTATCAATTCAACTAGGCTATCGATCTAAAAATCCGGTGCGACAAACTTCACAAGGGCTATAAAATGCTCCACACCCCGACGCAACCGATGGGTATAAGAGTAGACCCAAGACTCGGAAACGCAAGTTTACGGGAATTGTCCTGTGCGTGATTAGCGTTGGATCCGCCCGCGAGTTCCATGGGGGTTTCTTATAGGCCCGGCCCGGATCACCATGTAATCACTGGCCAGACTTCTGCCACTGGCACCAGAGCGGCAATCTATGGACTACTTTTCCCCGGGGCATTACCTTCCTCATGCCCTGGCCAGGTTGCCCACCAGCGCTGTCTGACACAATCCCTGAAAGTGCACCGCCAGCTTAGCCTCGATGGATCAATGGCCGGGATTAGAGCGAGGGTACCGCCAGAGAACCTGGCTGATGGTTTCTGGTGGAAATCGATGGCGTTTATAGGTATTCATCCACCGGTTCTACCATTTTCAGTGCTTTAACTTGTCATTAGTACCCACAATAGCGCCCGTCATGCAGATTGCCAGAAACCCCGACCACAGTGACCGCGGCGCCAGCTGCAGCATCTCCTTGTCACGGAGCGACCCAACTCCCACCCCCAAAATTCACAACTGCCGATACTCCGCCGGCGTCATATTGGTTGCCCGTTTAAAGTTGCGCTGAAAATGCGCCTGGTCGGCAAAGCCACAACAAAAACCAATATCGGCAATGGCCGCCTCGGTATCGCTTAACAGGGCACAGGCGCTTTGAATGCGCACCTTGCGCACAATGCTGGAAAAGGTATGCCCCTCCCCCGCGATTAAACACTGCAAGCTGCGCCGGGATTGGAGCAGTTGGCCAAGGCCAATGGGTTTACACTCCACGCAGGTGTGAGTTGTGAGGGGCATCAACAAGAGAAGCGAATCGCCAATACGGACGTCCTCTCACCCGCCGAGCGTCATACCGCAATGACCTGGGCTCAACGAAGGCGGTAGCTGATTTCATCGGCAGTTTAGCGTCGCTGACATCGTCACTGATTGGCACTGAAGGGACGCAGCAGGTCTATTTTCACGATTGGTGAGAGGAAAGCGGGTTTTCACACACCCTCACCACATAACGGACCTACAACTCGCCCGGAATCGGGGTCTGCAACAGGCCCGAGGACAAGCCGTCATTCAGCTTACGGCAAAAAACACCTGCAGATCTAACCGGTCGAGAATTTCATTCGGAAATAGAGATAATAAGCGTATTTTGGGTTTACTCACTCACTGTGCCGCCGTCGGCCAGCAAGCCACGCGGCGACTAGAAACTGTTGTGACATTCCTTCTCCCAATCTACCCGATCTCTATCCTCTACGGTGGCCGGATAACAATTCGCCGAGCCCTTTCTGTTTGCGTCCACCAAACACAATGTTGTTCCAAATCAAACATACAGCTCGCACCGATATCTAATCAGATGTGGAAAACATACTGTCCAAGTTAATTATCTATTACTTTTCATAGGCTTACGTCTTCAGGTGTCGTTTATGGAAGAAATGGCATGTACCTTGCTTGAAGGTTGGCGCCGGCTCTCCATTTGGCATGGTCGTACCAAAAAAACACGCTCTGTTAACGAGGATATAGCTATGATCCAGATTCAAGATATTACCAAGACAAAAAAACTGAGTAGCAACGCGCTCCAGGCCATTCATGGCGGAAAGAACAGCCGTATTCCCTCTTTTTCAAAGCGAAGCGAGGTCAAGGATTCGCACGATCGGTACGCTAATATTGAGGTCAGCTACTTTACAAATTGGGGTGCAATTGCACCCAACAGTCTAATTGCACCTGTCAGGCCTCTCTCAAGGATATGAAACACTATCTTTGCTACTTGGTATTGCTCTCTCTCCTCTTGCTGAGCGGCGGCTGTGCCACGGTGCCAGAGGAATCGAGCGTCGATCCGTTCGAACCAGTAAATCGCGCCGTTTTCGCCTTTAACGACGGGCTGGATAAAGTGGCGTTGAGACCTTTGGCAAAGGGCTACGCGGCGATCACCCCTACTCCCATGCGGAGGGGCATTCGCAATTTTTTTGCGAATCTCAAAGACCTGACCGGAGCACTAAACGCCTCGCTTCAGTTTCGTTTTGCGGAGGCTGGCCGCAATAGCAGTCGCTTCCTGTTAAACTCGACAATCGGGATGCTGGGCTTTGCCGATTTTGCCTCAGATTTGGGAATTGCACCCTATCGTACTGATTTTGGCCATACGCTCGCGACATGGGGCGTCGAAAGTGGTCCCTATCTCATGGTGCCATTTTTCGGGCCGCGCACTGTGCGCAGCGGCATGGGCTCCATGGTCGATGCCGTTTCCTCGGTGCAATGGCAACTCGATACCAACACGCGTAACGCGTTATTGGGACTGGAAATCATCGACAATCGCGCGGCGTTGATCAACGTTGAAGGACTCATCACCGGGGACCGCTATATCTTCGTGCGCGATGCTTACCTACAACAGCGTGAGTACCTGATCAACGGGGAGATCGTGGACGACTTTTTCCTCGCGATTGAAGAATCGGAGGAGTGGGATGAAGAATGGAACTGACTTGAAGGAACTAACTGTCCGGTCAGGTATAGGAGATCACAGCAGAAATTCTAAAGCCAGTGGGCTTGAAAGTTCCAAGCACACCCAACATTATAATTGCACCCAACAATTGAGTGCATGGGGCAAGGTTAAAACACAGGTGAAAGTAGGAATCCAGTAAAATATCCTCGCACCGCCGGTCCGGCCAGTCGTCACTGGCCGCTATCTCTAGCTAAGTTCACCCGTCCGAAGTTAGTTGTGGGTGAGCAACTGGCTCTTAACGCCTCAGACTGCGTGAAAGATCCTCGGCGAGCTATAATCAGATTTTCTCGCTGAAAGGCCCTCGCCAAGAGTGGGTTCATCAAGGGTGAATGCCGCACACAAGCCCCAATACAGCACCCAGACAGTAGGTTTTGGTGGTGGCTTGTTATTAGACTTACACAAGGATAGAACGATTTGGGGCTGGAATGGAAGCTGGTGGAGCGATGTCTCTTCCTAGAACAGAACGGCCATTCACACCACAAAGCGGAATTAATTCAGCGCGTGATTTCAGCTCCCAAACCGGCAGCTATGTGCCAGAGGATGTTACCCACAGGCTGAATCAGTTGAGGTCGCCGCTTGCTTTAGCGCACTCCCGGTTCGGCCGCAGCTCCGATCAGGCGACGGCGGTTGCTTCGAGTTCGATCATCACCTCGGGCTCGAAGAGAGCGGCGACACCAAGAAGTGTACTGACGGGCTTGCAGCCATCCCCCGCGAGGACGGACGTAAGTTCGCCGGCGGCGGCCATGAAGCCCTCTACATCGGTGGTGTACATGTTCAGCCGCACTATGTTGGTCGGGTCCATCTCGGCAGCTGCGAGGGCGTCCTTGAGGTTTTCCCACGCGAGGCGGAACTGGGCCGCGAGGTCACCAGGGTGCATCGGCGCACCGTCGGCGGTGGTCGCGGTCTGCCCCGAGAGGTAGAGCACTCGCTGCGCACCGGTCACCTCGATGCCTTGGTTGATGTTGAAGGCTAGGAGCCATTCGGTTGGGTTGATATCGCGCTTTTTCATGGATTACCTCACGTAATGGTCGGTTGGGACTTGTGAAAACCGGCATCAAACAAACCTCAACCGGACGCTCTCAAGTATAGTCAACTATTGAAGGGGTATTGCGAGAAAATCTACTCGTTGGTTTTAACCTGATTTAGTGGAGGGTCTTATAAAATCAGCATGTGGGCTTTGAGGTGCGGCAGTGGGTGGTGGGTGAGATTAGGCCGATTACACTGCTGAGCTAAGGGTTGTTTGGAGTTGTTTGCTGCCAAAAGCATATCACGGCCCTAATGTCGCAAATTAGGACAGAACGGCCGTTCACCACTTTTGGGACATGTTTGAGGGCATGTCATACAGTCTTTGGGTGTCTGACGGTCCACGTGAAATAGAGGCATCCAAGGCCCATCAACCCGCCAAATATGTAAGGAGGCCATGGTATCGCAGAACCATCCGAAACCGTCGTAATCGGTGAAAGGACTCCCACGTCCGAACCCATCTGGACCAACTTGATCTGAAGAAGTTGAACCTTTCGTGAAATGCCGACTAATGAAACTATATTTAGAGAGTGCATTGCTAAGAACACCAGACTCACAAACGAAATCTGGAATTTAGTAAGCTTACTGCCAATGAAGTAAGTAATCAGCAGGTAGCCCGTTATTATGGATATTGAGTATTGAGATACACTCCAAGCATTTGCCATTGTTGAATGGATAGCGTCTATCACCTCATATTCGGTCATCTCTTATCTCCCTGTTGTTAGACCTCCAACAAGGATAGACGAAACGGCAGAAAATAGGACTAGACGGCCGTTCCCACCACATAAGGGACATCCAATAGCCACTGCTTCCAACTTTCTGGGCGCCGAAAAGTGCACCAATTGATGCTATCTTTACTACTACTACTAATAAAGGAGATATGAAATGGACCTTAAACCTTTTGGCCCTGGCGGTGCGGAACTTGGAATGACCCGTGCGGAGATGTTAGACCGTATCGACTACCTGGAGAGCGCAGAAATGGCTGGGATTGAATTTCAAACCGAAGTTATGTTTGCATGGCTAGTAGCTATGTTTTTTATCGCCCACAGGCTGTCCCGCACTCAGTTCTTGGCTGGTTGCTTACTGTTCTCGCTAATCTGCTTATGGAATTACATGAACATATGGGACAACATGATTGCTTTTACCGCCTGGCAATATCTCGCGGGTTTTCACCCCGTTGACCCCGAATCTTTATGGGATCAAATGATTTCGGTATTCTTAGGAGGATATTGGATGAAGGCACTAATGGCTCTCGGCACCTATGTGGCCTGTATCTGGTTTTCAGTCAGTTGCCGCAGGAACCAAGCCAATACAATAGGCAGCCCATTTTGAGTTTGTTTCTGCCCTCCGACTAAGCATGCCCGAACGGCAGTAAGTAGAACAAAGCCGTCATTGGGTGCCTGTGGCTAGCAGGGGAGGGTCGCAATCCAACTAGGGCAGTTTTGATACCCAGTATCAACGCCGGAAACCGGTCTCACATATATCAACTAGTGCAGTTTTGAGACCCCAGAGGGCCTGATATCACAAATCAAGATATTAGAGACTGCCTATTATTTAGGGGTTCACTGTCAAAGATCGCGTGAGGCGTTGTTAGGGTGTGCCCAGCATTAATTCCCGAGAAAACACACTGCTGAACGGTTTGAAGTTGTCGGGACCGTATCCAGCATTGTAGATTGCAAAAGCAATTACCGCGAAATCTGCGCGACGGCGGCTGATCTGCTCCCAATAGATTTCGGCTACGGATTCGGCAGGATTTTGAAATGCGCCGCAGCCGAAGGCTCCAAGCACAACGTGACGTACTCCCTGCTCTGTCAGGGTGTCCAGCTGGGCGGATATTCGACTGCGCATATCCTCTGGAGAAAAAGGTAATCCACCCCTGAGATCATTGGCTGCTGACCTTAACTCATAAAATGGAAATATCTGATCCTCGCTCAACCACGGATAACCGAGGTCAGAGCGAGTGCGATCCTCCGGTCCCCGGAGACAAATCCTGGGACTACTGGTGTCCAGGTACACACGTCCATTCTCGCCAGAGATAAGACTTGTCCACTCTGGTCTATATTGGTCTGTGACTGGATCATATTCTTCCGAGCTAATACAAAAATGACAATTAGTTCGTCGGAAAATATTCTCTTCCTGGGCCACGGCACCCTCAACATATCCACCGCCAGGCACAAAGGCGTTGGCCATGTTAAGCACAGCAAAGCACGCGCCATGCTCTTGCGTGAGCCTGAGGGCTATCTCACCCCAATCGCCACTATGTACCTCCACAGCTTGGCGTGACGAGCGAGCTACCTCTGACCATGCTTCCAAATTACTTTTCGCGATAGCATGATACTTGTCGGTAGGGATTGCTTTCTGGAACCGATCCAGTGTTTCTCGAAGTACCTCCCGCCGGCGCACCCTATCCGGGTCGCCGGAATCAACGAGGTTGTCTTCATTGAGGAGTTGTCTTCCGGGCATCTTGGTGATCCGTGTAATTGTCGCCGAGCCCCAGCCTATCATCGGGAAATGTCCAATTCCAGTGTATGCCCCGCCTAGCCGCTATCGACTCACAGTGTTAGTTCTGGGGCAGGTAAACCGCGGCGGGCCCTGCACTGCACTGGGTGATTGGGGAGTGCCGGGGGAGGGCGTTTTATAGCCCCGCCCCGTATGGCCTGTCGTGTTTACGTTTAGAATCAAGTCATTAGATCAGCGAAAAATCGTTGGGAAACCCGGATAGACCCAGATTTAACATGCATAAATATACCGCCCCTGCCTGGGCCAGGATTCTATACGACGTTTCCGGGAAGTTAACCGAAGATTTCGGTGGCGGCCCGAAGCAACTCAAGATGGCCTGGGTCATCAACCTGCACAAGTTCATCACACTGTTTGTTATTCTCGGCATGATGTTCTATTTCGATAACTTCAGCACGGCGGCCTGGGTTTACCGGGGCTGCACGGCATTTACGGTTATTGCTGGTTGGTGAAGGACTTCGGCTTTCGCGATGGCAGCTTTGAAACACGCGTGACTTACGGTGGTGCCGTGATGACCTATCTGGTGCTGGTGGGTTGGTACTAGCTTACACCACATTGTTTTTCTACTCACGCATGTACGTAAAAGACGCGTCCATCTCGCGCTACCCGGAGTGGGACGCCTATGCGGCGCGGTCCAGCCGACTGATACCCTGGAAATTGCTGACAGCACCCTTTGGCAATGACCATCCCCTCCCCTCCACGACCATCTGAGGCGAGCAACAGACAGCTCTTCGTCAGTCCGTCGGAAGCAGCGCTTCGATCGTCTGTCGGGCCCACTTATAGTCGGCTTTTCCGTTAGGCGCGCGTTCGACGCGATCCACCACGAAGAGCTGTTTCGGGATCTTGTAACCAGCCAGCTTGGTTTTCGTGAAGGCCTGTAGCGTGTCCGACGAAACGGTCTTTCCCTCGCGCAGCGAAACCACACCCGTCACCCGCTGCCCAAACGTTTTATCGTCGACGCCGACGACGAGGCAGTCGCAGACATCTTCGTGTGCCTTGACCGCCTCTTCGACCTCCTCGGGGTAGACTTTCTCACCGGCTGTATTGATGCAATTCGACCCGCGTCCGAGCAGCGTCAGTGTTCCATCGGCTTCGACACGCGCCCAGTCGCCGGGAAACGAATAACGAACACCATCGATCTCCCGAAAGGTCGCCCGCGACTTCTCTTCGTCCTTGTAGTAGCCGAGCGGCACCGCACCGCCAGCGGCGACCATGCCCGTCTCATCCGACCCAGGCGTCACCTCGCGCCCGTCCTCTGTGAACACCTTGGTGGCCGCCCCCATCGTGAACCTGGCCGTTTCGCCGAGGTTTCCGCGCGTTGTAATCTGGGTGCCCATCGAGCCCTCAGTACTGCCCATCGCGTCGATCAGCATGAAATCATGCCATTCGAGCAGCGCCTGTTTGACCTCGCGAGTCCACATTACGCCGGAGGAGATCATCAGCTTCACGCTTGTCAGGTCTGCAGGAGAGTCACCGTCCTGAGCGGCTTCGAGGGCTGCCAGGATCGGCTTCGCGAATGAGTCACCCACGATCACGAGCTGTGTCGCGCGTTCTTCACTAATCGTCTGTAGGAGTTCGTTCGCATCGAAGGATCGCTCTTCGAGCATCACCACCCGGGCCCCTGCGCAATGTGGCAACATCGCACCCAGCCACATCCCGGTTCCATGCATCAAGGGGCAGGTTGGAATCGAGACGACCCCGCTCCCCTCCTTCGTGATGCGGGCGACGAGCTCTGGAACTTCCCGAATCTCAGGCATTCCCAGCCCGAGCAAGGGGAAGATAATTTCAACGAAAGACTGCAACATACCGCCAGTCTCGTACATCACACCTTTGGGCATGCCCGTCGTCCCGCCCGTATAGAGCATGTAGAGGTCGGTTGCATCGCGTTTGATCCGCGGCGCAGGATCGTGACCCGACATGACATCCTCGTAGGCCACGGCACCGGGCAGGGAGTCTCCACCGTCATCGACTTCGATCCAGAGACGTACGCCCTTCGCCCTGTCCTTCACGCGTGCGACACGCTCCGAAAGACTCGTGTGGAAGACAAGCGCCTCTGCATCGGAGTTGTCCAGCAGATAGAGCAGCTCGTCATCGAGATAGCGGTAGTTGATATTGATCGCCACGCCACGAATCTTCATGGCCGCAAACTGGGCCTCGAGATATTCGTTGCTGTTCCAGAGGTATATCCCGATTTTCGAATCGGGACCCAGCCCCGCCTCGCCAAAGGCCCTGGCAAGTCGCGAAGCGCGATTCTCGTAGTCGGTCCAGGTGCGGCGATTCGAGCCGGTGACGATCGCGTCCTCGTCACCGATGGTGTCTGAGATCGCTTCCCACAATGTCGCGTAACTGAGTTCCAAGACCGCCTCTCCTCTGTGCGCTGAATCCTGACTGAAAGTATAGATAAATAAATGGGGTGTAGAGAGGTATTTTGTTCAGGAATCCTGATGCTGTACTTGAATTGATCATGCGGCGGCTAGTGAGTCAGCTGAAATGCGCGCTCGCATTGGCCCCACTTGCCGGCCTCAGGCGCGTCCATCTCGCGCTACCCGAGCTCAACTGAGTCGTGGCCTGCCGCGTGCTCTCCACACCCCGTTTGTTTATCGTGCATCACGGGGTGGACTATATACGACCCCAGGTCGCTCGCAAGGTTTAATTTTCCATCATAAGGTTTAAACCACCGGCTTTAGCTGGAACTAACCGGGGTCAGGTCGGGTGTATGGTATTTGCGGGCTCCCAGGCGGTATTGGATCACAGAGCCTCAGCTGTTAGGCTCGCTGCAAAACGTGACACGCTTATTGAAAAGGGGGTATTGAAGGAGGAGGGCGGGCACCTGGTCTTCACCAAAGATTTCGAATTCGGCTCTCCCAGTACCGCAGGGGGCGTTGTGAGGGGCGGCAGTACCAACGGCCTGACCAACTGGAAGAACATCAAGGGAGTGACACTGAAAGTGATTGAGGCGGTGCAGTAGTCGCGGCCCACATAGCCATTTGCTCAACAGGGTAAGTGCTGGGGCATTGCTTGCAGTGGTGCGGATTACGGGGCAGCGGTGGGGCCTGGGAGGGCCAGGGGAGGGCGGTGTGACCAGAATCGACTGCTGGTGGGCTCCGTTCCGGCACCGAGGTGAAGGTCCGCTTTCACCACAAAGCCGCCATTACACTATCTTGTTTGCCCACTCGATTACCTAGTCAAACGACATTTTACGGTGGAGTGCGGCGACCGATTCATCATCCAAGCCGGTACGTTTCAGCAGTGCCAGATAACGGGGATGGTCTTTGACAGCATCGTTGTGCCTGAAACTAACCCTGATTAAAAATTGCGTCCACGATTTATTCTCTACTCCGCGCTCCATCAGATCAATGGCTCCTCCAACTCGCCGAGGCTCAATGCCAATTTCGCGGCTACTACCATGCCGTGATATGAAGGAGGATTCTCTACCTCATCCCTGTAAATTATCCTGGCTTTCATGTAATCGCCCTGTGATGCGTAACAGAGAGCGGCCCTTGCACTAAATCGCGGATCTTGCTGCAGTGCCATGGGAAGACTTTCCACAACGTCTAGTGCGGCGGGGCAATTTTCAGCAACCGTATACGCATCGATCAAAGCGATAAGCGCAAAAATGTGCTGTGATTTCAATTCGAGGGCTTCCTGGGCTTTTAGGATGGCCGCTTTCGCATCGCCGCTCCTTAGCAAAAGCAAGGAGAGATTAGCTTTGTAGCCGGCGTGCAGGGGATCGCGTTTTTCGACAATACTGTAAAGTCGAATGGCTTGCGGTATTCGATCGATAGACGCTAGGTAGAATGATGCATATGCGCCCATCGCATTGGAGTTCTCCCGGTACGCCAACGCTCGCTGATACAACTTACCCGCAGTCTCCCAATCCCTTTGCAGTAACAGCATCATCAGTGCTCTGGCTGCCAGTGCCTCACTCTGATCAGGGTCCAGCTCAAGCGCTCTCTCGTACGCCATAATCGTGGACGGACTTGCTTCCTCAGTCGCTTGCCAAAAAACAGTCAAGCTACGTGCAGAAGCGAGATAACCCCACGCCATGGCATAGTCAGGGTCCGCTTCCACCGCCTTCTCAAAGTAACTGATACTTAGGTAAAGGTTCTCTGGGCTGTCCCAGTCAAACAAAGCCCGTCCGCGCAGAAACCAGTTATAGGCTTCCAAGCTAAGGGTTTGCTCGGCAACCAGTGGCTCAACTGCTTCAACCCCCAGTTCTACCTGCAGCGCCTGCACGATGGCTCTAGCCAACTCATCTTGCAGCCGGAATATATCGGTAACCTCACGCTCGTAGGACCCTGACCAGAGATGGTAGCCACTTCTGGCATCAACCAACTGGGCG
>PVMK01144237.1_pt1 | contig 19198 bp, 14 predicted proteins | sample 1853481 | NCBI WGS metagenome assembly PVMK01 (sample SAMN08533507, study PRJNA380276) | Marine sediment metagenome, whole genome shotgun sequencing project. | reverse complement strand
TGCCGGTTGTTCCGGAAGACCCAGAGAAACTGAACGAGTTGATTCTGCATTCGCTCAAAACCACGAATTATGGTCGCTGCGCGTTCAAAATGGAGAACGACCAACCCGAACATCTGGCCTGTGCGATGGAATTCCGGAGTGGTGCGACAGCTACCTTCAGTATGGATGGCTTCACCAGCTATCACGGAAGACGCACCCGTCTGATGGGCACGAAGGGTGATCTTGTTGGTGACATGGATACGTTTACTTATACGGATTACATGACCAGAGAAGCCTTTACATGGGATATCTCGGTGTCTGATGTCAAGGGTTATGAAGACAGCGGCCACGGCGGTGGTGACTACCGCTTCGTCAGCGATCTGTTGAACGCTATCTACCACCGTGATGAATCCCTGTTGACCAGCACCGTCGCTGCGTCCGTCGAAAGCCATGTCATGGGATTCAGGATCGAACAAAGCCGCAAGGGCGGTGGTGTCCAAGAGGTCAACGTTTAGTCTGCAATGATTGGCTTTCGTTTGAAAAAAGACAGACCCAATCGCAAAACATTGTTCTCGATGACCGGTGTCCTGCTACTGGCGGCATTCAACCTGCAGGCACAGGAAACGCAGGAGGCGAGCTGGATCGCTCACCCGGGCATCTCGGGACACGAGTACGGTGTTTATCATTTTCGAAAGACTGTCGAGCTCGAGACGACGCCGGAGCATTTTAACGTTCACGTCTCCGCGGACAACCGCTACCGCCTCTATGTAAACAGAGTTTCTGTGGTGGCAGGGCCGCAGCGCTCTGACGTGATGCACTGGCGTTACGAGGAAGTTGACCTGGCACCGTATCTGCGCAAAGGCAGAAACGTCATCGCTGCCGTGGTCTGGCACTGGGGCGAACACAAACCGGTCGCGCAGCACAGTTACCAAACCGGATTTCTGATACGTGGCGCGACGGCCGAAGAGGCCACCGTTGATACCGGCGCTACATCGTGGAAGGTTGTTGCGAACAGCGCTTACAGCGCACTTCCTGTGAGCAGGGAGCAGGTCGGCGGATACTACGCGAGTCCTCCGGGCGAGTCGCTGGATGCAGAGAGATATCCCTGGGGATGGCAGAACTCCGGATTTGACGATACCGGCTGGCAAGACGCCAAAATTGTTCGCGTGGCGAGAGATCGGGGGAATTTTCCGTTCAACGCCGGTGGCTGGCAGCTGGTTCCCCGCTCAATTCCGATGATGGATGAACACCCGGTGCGCTTTCAATCGGTTCGCAGGATCAAGGGTGTTACGACGAACGAAAAATTCCTGGAGAACAACGGCGCGCTGGTTGTGCCGGCTCACACGACAGCCACCGTGTTGCTGGATCAAGCGCACCTCACCAACGCCTATTTCAGGATGGAAACCAGTCACGGAGCAGGCAGTCAGATTTCAGTCACTTACGCAGAAGCCCTGAAAGACGAAAACGGCATCAAAGGCCACCGGGATGAGATTGAGGGGAAATCCATCTCTGGCATAGTGGACCGGTTTCAGATCGATGGCGGGGAAAAGCGCCAGTTTCAAACTCTTTGGTTTCGTACCTACCGCTATGTTGAGTTGAACATTAAAACCGGTGACCAGGCTCTCGAAGTTCACAATGTCGGTGGGTTGTATACCGCCTATCCGTATTCGCTGAATGCCGATTTCGACAGTGACCTCCAGTGGCTCGCGGAGATGTGGGAAATCAACTGGCGAGTACTGCGGCTGTGCGCGTGGGAAACGTATTTCGACACGCCGTACTACGAACAGCTTCAGTATATTGGTGATACTCGTCTGCAGGCTTTACTGTCACTTTATATGAGTGGCGACGACCGCCTGATGCGACAAGCGCTCACCCATTTTGACTACTCGCGAATTCCCGAGGGCATTACCGCAAGTCGCTACCCATCCGATCTTGGACAGTACATTCCAACCTTTTCTCTCTTCTGGGTGGCCATGGCGCATGACTACTGGATGCACCGTGACGACCGCTCATACGTCGACGGTCTTATGCCGGGCATCAGGAATGTGTTGACCTGGTTTGAAGGCAAAGTTGATGGCACGGGCCTCGTCGGTCCCTTGCCCTGGTGGCCGTTTGCCGACTGGACAGAGGAATGGGAGTCTGGCATTGCCCCCGGCGGAAGCGATGGCCACTCGGTGTTGATCACACTTCAATATGTATACGCACTTCAGCGCGCTGTCGAACTTGAAAAAGCGTTTGATCGACCAGGAGAGGCTGATCGATTGCAGGCATTGATCAACAGCCTGCTGGATGCCGTTCGAAGCAAGGCCTATGATGCTGACAGAGGATTATTCCGGGACGCACTGGAAGAAGCGACATTCAGCCAGCACACCAACACCATGGCGATCCTGACCGGTGCAGTTCAGGGTGATGATGAACGCCGCGCCATAATGGAACGCGTACTGGACGACAAGTCCCTCGTCCAGGCGGGTTACTATTTCAGCTTCTATATTTTTGAGGCGATGCGCGAAGCCGGACTGGGCGAGCGCTACATAGAACAGCTCGCCCCCTGGCAGAACATGCTGGCGCTGGGCCTGACGACTACACCGGAAAAACCACCACCATCGCGCACAGACTCACACGCCTAGGCGGCGCACCCCAACTATGGACTGCTCGCAACCGTGCTGGGCATTCGGCCTGGCGCTCCGGGTTTCGCGTCGGTTGTGGTTTCGCCCAACATAGGGCCCTTACAAAAAGCCGACGGCAAGATGCCGCACCCGCTTGGCGAGATAAACGTGTCACTTCAGCGTGTTGGCCCGGATGGGGTTCGAGCGCGTGTTACATTGCCGGATGGGCTGGAGGGCGTTTTCGAATGGCGGGGTGAAACGATCCACCTGAAATCCGGGGTGCAGGATATCCAACGCTAGGGAGTATGGCAGTGATACGGAAAATGACGATCCTGGTGACCTCGAGTCTCCTGATTGCGGGATGCGGCCAGAATCTGCCGGTTGATCAGACCAAAGAGAGCAGCGCCGACAGACCCAACATCATCTTTATCCTGACCGACGACCAGCGTTTCGATTCACTCGGTTACGCCGGCAATGACATCATTCACACGCCTGAAATGGACAGGTTGGCGCAAGAGGGCGTGTATTTTGGCAAGGCGCTGGTAACGACGCCGCTCTGCGCACCCAGTCGTGCCAGCATTTTCAGTGGTCTCTATGAACGCACTCACCGCTATACGTTCGGAGTTGGCCCGATTCGTCCCGAGTTCATGGAGGAATCCTACCCCGCACTTCTGAAGACGGCGGGGTACCACACCGGTTTCATCGGCAAGTTTGGCGTGAATATGCCGGAGCCAGAGGCCTTGTTTGATGTATTCGATTGGCTCTGGGTCGAGGACGACCCAGAGCACCCCGGCTTTTACCACAAAGACAAAAAGCTCGATGGAGAAACCGTTCACCTCACCCGCTACGCGGGCCAGAAGGCACTCGAATTCATCGAGGCCGCGCCCCGCGACACACCCTTTGCACTTTCTCTGAGCTTCAACGGACCGCATTCTCATGACGAGTCAGAGCAACAATATTTCTGGCAGGAAGAGGTGGGGCACCTTTACCAGGACATGACGATGCCCGACCCGGCGCTGGGGGACGATGAATATTTCGAGCGCCTGCCCGAGGCTGTTCGAAATGGTGTCAATCGTGAGCGCTGGACGTGGCGTTTCGATACGCCGGAAAAGTACCAGCGCTGCATCAAGGGTTATTTCCGCATGATCGCCGGCATCGATCTCGAGATCGGAAGAATTCGAAACAAGCTGGCCGAGGCAGGTCTGGACGACAACACGGTCATTATCTTCATGGGTGATAACGGATATTTCCTTGGGGAGCGGCAGATAGCCGCCAAATGGCTGATGTACGACAACTCGATCCGCGTGCCACTGATCATCTTCGACCCCAGGGTCAAGGAGCACCGCGATATCGACGACATGGCTTTGAACATCGATGTCACGGCGACAATTGTGGATCTGGCAGGAATTGACGTACCCGTCAGCTATCACGGGAAGAGCCTGGTTCCAATTGTCAGGGGCGAGGTGGATACGCTTGCACGGGACGCCGTTTTGATCGAGCATCTCTCAGAGCTTCCCGGCATACCACCGAGTGAGGGTGTTCGCACGGATGAATGGAAGTACCTGCGTTATATCGACGATCCATCCATCGAAGAGCTGTACAACCTGCGCGAGGACCCAAAGGAAACGACCAACCTCGCCAATGCCACTGACCACCAGGAGACGAAGGCGGAACTTCGAGCGAGACTGGAGCAATTAGCAGTGCGCTATTCCGCATCCCGAAACACCGCGTCAGAAACAGATGAGAATTAGTGTGGTGATGGGTGGCACACTTGCGGTGGCCAAACAAGGTCACTCCACAACAAAAACCTGTCCGCTCAGACAGCCTTCCACCGCCTTGCTGAACGCCAGACCGACCGCTTCGTCTGATACGTGCACATGGCCACGAAAAAATCCGTCGTACATCTCTCGACAGGACTTCAGAACTTCGGGACTGACAGCGTTGATGCGAATGCCGCGAGGCATATCAACCGCAGCACCCGCCACAAAACCATCGAGTGCGCCGTTGGTGGCGGCGGCACAAGAACCGCCCCGGATCGGATCACGGTTGGTCACACCGCTGGTCACCGTAAAGGACCCGCCGTCATTCACGTAGTCGAAACCTTCAAGCACCAGGTTGACCTGTGGCAGGAGTTTTTGATGAACGCCTTTCATGAACTGTTCACTGGTCATTTCATGTACCGGCCCAAAATGAACCTGGCCGACAGCGCTGACCACGGCGTCAACTCTGCCAACCTGCTGATACATCGTGCGGATGCTGTCGATGTCTTCGATATCCATTTGCACATCACCGCTGGTTCTGCCAACGCGGATGACTTCATGCCGACCGGACAGGGCGTCCGCTGCAGTCTCTACCAACCGCACCGGCAGCACCTACGATAATTACCTTCATCACGAAATCCTCCTGCCGATACTAATCATAAACACCATGAGTTCGCCTCACGGAGCTTCCAAATCGACATAGTCAACCGCTGTTGCGGTGTGCTGTTCCTGTGGCCGGCTCGACACTGGCCGACGAGCCTGTCGATCTTGCTAGCTCGACACGCGCGGGAAGGGTTGGCGACGATGCTCCAGGCACGCGACGATCAATGACGATTTGTGGTCTGCCGGGAACTCTCGTCCGAGGAAGAAGAAAATGACTCTGGGGGAACAACATGGATTTCACGGATCGGCGCGTCCTGGTGACGGGCAGCAGCCGCGGTATCGGTTTTGAAATAGCAGAGTACCTTTCTCGACGCTGGCGCGCGTGTCGCCATCCACGGCACGTACGGAGCAGTCTGTGGCGCCGCGATGGAGAGGCTGGGCGACAGTGAACACACGATCGCAGCGCCCGGAAATATTGGAACCGTGCCGGCTGCGAGTCGGCGGTAGGACGGCGATCGAGGCATTCGGGGGCCTCGACATCCTGGTGAACAACGCCGGTGTTGGCGCGGGTCGACCCATTGCGGATTGCGACGAGGAGATGTGGGACGCGCACGCCGACGTGAACCTGAAGGGCCTGTTCTTCTGTTGTCGAGCGGCCATTCCCGAGTTGCGAAGGTCCAACGGCAATATCGTCAATATCGGATCAGACGCCGGGTTGATGGGGGTGCCGGGGATTACCGTTTACTGCGGAACGAAGGGCGGTGTCGTCAACATGACGCGCGCAATGGCGTTGGAGATTGCTCCCGATGTACGGGTCAATTGCGTCTGCCCTGGTTATGTCGAAACCGACATGATTCGCGACAGTATCAAGAAGAGGGCGGACCCTGCCGCGGCCAGGCAGAAGATGATCGATTATGCGCCTTTGAAGCGCGTCGCATCCACGGAAGAGATCGCCCACGCGGTCCTGTACCTGGCGTCGTACGAAGCGCGTTTCATCACCGGGACTTCTCTGGCGATTGACGGCGGATCGACGGCGGGCCGATAGGAAGAAGCGCGACGCCCAAGCGACATCCTTGAACGCGAACACGCGCGGGGAGTCCTCTGCTAGGCTAGCGCCATGCAAAGCCAATCTCAATTGCCGTTTGTTGTGTTTTCCAGTTCTTCGTCGAGGTTCGTCTCGGTGGTGCTCGCGGCCATGGTCGGTTTGGCCGCCCTCTCAGCGGGCGCGGCCGAAAGGGGAAATCCAGACACCCCCGAGCCCGGTTCGATCGAGGCCATCGCGGCCGCCACCACCGAGGAGCGTTTTTCGAGCCCCTGGGTGAGCTATGTCCCGGAGTCGGCCACGGTGCCTTCGCCGACCGACTATCTGGGCCACATCGTGGGCGTCCCGGGCGAGCTCAGCGACACGAAGCAGATCTACGGCTACTTGAGGACGCTGGCCGAGGCCTCGCCGCGGGTACGGGTGGAGACCATCGGCACCACCGAGGAGGGGCGCGACCTCATCGTGGCAATCGTTGCCGACGAGCCCGGAATGGACCAGATCGACCGGCTCCGTGAGGCCACGTCCCTGCTCGCCGACCCCAGGCGCTGCGACGAGGCCTGTCTCGAAAACACCCTGAGTTATGCGCGACCGATCTACTACCTCAACGGCGCCATCCACTCCACCGAGACCGGCAGCCCGGAGATGCTCATGGAGCTGGCCTATCGGCTGGCGGTGTCCGAGCGATCTGAGATCGCCGAGATCCGGGAAAAGCTCGTGGTGCTGATCAACCCGGTTTCGGAGCCGGACGGCCGCGACCGCATGGCCGAGTGGTTCTACCGGTATCTCAAAGGCAAAACGGACTACGACCGGCTCCCGGAATCCTCGCCGCCATATTGGGGCCAATACGTCTTCCACGACAACAACCGCGACACACATCAACGGATGTTGGCGCTCACCCAGGCGGTGGAGGATCTCTTTCTCCGCTGGCATCCCCAGGTGATGCACGATCTGCACGAGTCGATCCCGCTGCTTCAGGTGTGGACCGGCACCGGCCCGTACAACCTTCATATGGACCCCATCATGGTGGGTGAGATCCACCAGATGGCGTTCCAGGAGGTTCGAGCCATGTCGTCGCTCGGCATGCCCGGGGTGTGGACGTGGGCCTTCGGCGAGGGCTGGGCCCACGTGTATCTCGATTCAATCGCGACCAACCACAATGCCATCGGCCGCGGCTACGAGACCTTTGGCATCACCAGCTCCGAGATCATGGACGTGCGGCTCGATCTGCGGTGGGAGCAGTATGTCGGCAAACCGGTCACGACCCGCGAGTGGTACCGGCCGTGGCCGCCGCCGCGAATATTCCGGTGGTCGCTGCGCAACAACATCAACTACCAGCAGACCGGAGTTCTGTCCATCCTCCAGTACACATCGCAGCATGCGGAGGATGTGCTGCGTGATTTCTGGCGCAAGGGCAAACGTGCGATCGAGCTCGGAAAGTCCGAACCGCCGTACGCCGTTGCAATCCCCGAGAAGCAGACCGACCGCGACCAGCTGGCCGCCCTCGTCAACCTGTTGCGTGCCCACGGCATCGAGGTTTCGAGGTCCACAGAAGCATTCGAGGCCGGCGACAAAGCGTTGCCCGCGGGAACCTTCGTGGTGCGGATGGACCAGCCCTACCGGGGCTACGCCGTCGACCTCCTGCTGCCACAGAAGTACCCGATCGAAGAGACCGAGTACCGACCGTATGATGATGTCACCTTTTCGCTTTCCTGTTCCTTTGGGAGTCGACGTCGTCGCGGTGAAGGATCCGTCAGTGCGGGAGGTTGCCACGGAGCTCGTGACTTCGGACGTGTCCTATACCGGCACGGTGTCGGGCCGGGGGACCGGTCTTCATCCTTCGTGACACCGGCCAGGAGAAGCTGCTGGCCGCCCGCCATCGCCTTGCGGCGTTCGAGATCGAGGTGGCCGAGACCTCGTTCACCCACGACGGCGCGGACTACCCGGCCGGGTCGTGGATCCTCGGTCCGCAGGACGGCCTTGGGGCGGCCCTGGAAGAAGTGGCGGCCGAGCTGCCCCTCGACTTCTCTTCCGCTTCCTCCACACCCGACGTACCACGGCACGCCCTCGATCTGCCCAGGCTGGCGGTGATGGACACCTGGAACGACACCGAAAACGCCGGTTGGCTTCGCATGTGGCTCGATCAATCCGGGGTTCCATATGCCTATATCGGCGACGACTGAGATCAAGGCCGGTGAGATCGAGAAGGACTTCGATGTCATCGTGTATCCGCACAGCAACGAGTCGCTCAAATCGGTCATTCAGGGGATCGACCCGTCCCATGGCCCCATGCCCTACACACAGACCGAAGATTTCCCGAGCCACGGTTCCCCCCGGTCGTCACCCGACATCACCGGCGGGTTCGGCTATCGCGGGCGTCGCCAATCTCCGGCAGTTTGTCGAACGGGGCGGGGTCCTGGTCACGCTGGGAGGGGCGAGCACGGTGCCGCTCGACGGCGGTTTTGTCCGCAACGTGCGTCGCGCCCGGGTCAAGAATCTGAACACTCCGGGGTCGGAGATTCGCACGAAGTTCGTCCGCCCGGATCACCCGCTGGCCTACGGCTACCCCGAGGTCACATCGGTGCACCGTGAGCGGCTTCCGCTCTATGAAACCCGCGAGGCCTTTCTCGACTGGGTGGTCATGCAGTGGGGCACCAAGGCGCCGAAGTTCGACGACGCCCGGGCGCACAACGACGGTCCCTGGGGGGGCGCCCAGAGAAGGCGAAAAGACTCTGAGGGTCAAACGGAGAAAAAGGCCGACAAGAAGGACACCGCACTGGTCATTTCCGGAGGCATCAAGGGTGGTAGCGAGCTCGAAGGCAAGCCTGCGATCCTCGATATCCCGGTTGGCAAAGGCCGGGTGGTCGCTTTCAATTTCGACCCGATCCACCGCACGCTCAGCCGGTCCGACTTCCGCATGGTGTGGAACGCGATTCTGAACTGGAACGATTTTCCGCCACCGCCGACCAAAGCCGCGAAAGGCGCTCCGTAATTCCGGGACCACGCACCCCGAACTCAATAACCACCGTAGGTGCGGGGTTTATCCCTTAGCCGATCCACCCCTGATTAGCTCTGACCTCCGCCCGGCTGCTGTTCCGGATAGTCGAAAGACTTGTCGGGGTACGGCGGCGGCGGCGGGACCTCACGCGGGTCCTTGCGGATCTCTTCGAGCAGGTACTCGATGGCGGCATCGAGCTGGGCGTCCCCACCGTTGAAGGTCGCGTGCGGGAGGTTGTCCACGACCATGTCGGGTTCCACGCCGTGGCCTTCGATGAGCCACTCGCCATCGGCATAGACGCCGCTCATGGGGGCGCGGGCCAGCCCGCCGTCGCTCAGGCGGTTGGATGAGCTGAGCCAGATCTCACCGCCCCAGGTGCGCATGCCGATGATCTTGCCCAGCCCCAGCCGACGGAAACCCTCGATGACCGCCTCACCGTCTGACGCCGTGTTCTGATCGCAGAGCGCCACAAGGTGGCCGCGAGGAGCGTATTGCATGTTGGAGGTTGGCACTCCGACCCGGTCCTTCCAGTAGAACCAGGCCCTGCGCAGCAGCTTCTCGAGGATGATGCTGTCGATGTTGCCGCCGTTGTTGTGGCGGAAGTCGAGGACGATCGCCTGCCGGTCGAAGACCGGGTAAAACTCGCGATACCAGGCCGAGATATCCCGGCTGCCCATGGCGCGGAGGTGGATGTAGCCGATCTTGCCCTGGCTCTTTTCCTCCACCTCCAGGCGCCGCGTGTACTCCCAGTCTCGATACCTCAAGCTCCACTCGTCGTCGATGGGAACGACGATGACGTCGCGGCTCTCCCCGCCCGCGGCAGGTTTGATCCGAAGCCGAACCTGTTTGTCCTCTTGATTGCGGAGGAGAGCGCCGATGTGGATGACGGAGAGTGTGTCCACCCCGTTGACCGTTTCGATGATGTCTCCCTCGGAGATCCCGTGGAACGGGTCGGCGAGAGGAGACCGGAGGTCGGGGAAGTCGGGGTCCGATTGATAGATGTAGTCAATACGGTAGCCCCCCGCGTCAGCGGCCCGCTCGAGCCTGGCGCCGAGCGCCGGGACCGTGATGTCGTCGGCACCCTCGCGGAGATCCCCTCCCCGCACACTGGTGTGGAGGGCGGACAGCTCTCCCACAAATCGGCCGATCAGATCGCTGAGCTCCTGCCTCGTGGTCACCCGGTCGACGAGCGGCAGGTATTTGTCACGAACGCCGTCCCAGTCGACCCCGTGCATACCGGGGTCATAGAAGTAGTCGCGCTCCATCCTCCAGGCGTCGATGAAAATCTGGCGCCAGTCCTCGCGGACATTGATGGCAAACGTCCAGCCATCGAGATCGACCTTGTGCTCAGCCAACTTGGAGGGTTCCTTGGCGGTCGGCGTCGATCACATAGAGATCGTCCCCCTTCCTGACCAGGATCTTCTTCCCGTCGGCCGACATCTCGAAGGATCGGACACCCTCGACGACTCTTCTTCGGCTCCACCTTCTGGTTGCTGATCTTTGCGGCCATGAGGTGCGACTTGCCGTCGAGCCCGGGGTCCCGGGTGATCCAGAACAGGGCCTTTTGTTGACGCCGATGCCCCTGTAGTTCCCGGGTTCGATGGGCACCTCCCACACCCGTTGCTGGATTCCGGCCAGCTCGATCTCGACCGGGGTCACGGCGTCGTCATCGCCGTTCTTCTCTTTTTTCTCCTTGTCCTCCTCATGACTCTTCGCATCAGTGTGGAGCTCGTCGTCGGGTCGGAAGGGCGGCCGCAGATCCGACTGCAGCGAGACCTGGTAGAGCTTCATGGGTTTGTCGAAGTACGGCTCGGGTTGCCGTGGTCCCCATGGGCTGCCCACCACCGACCGAAGGTTGCGGTCGGAGAGGAAGTAGATCCACTGACCGTCCGGGCTCCAGGCGGCGTAGCGGCTGTTGAATCGATCGCTGGTGAGGGGCGTCAGACTCCCGCTCTCGACGTTGTAGAGATGGATCTGAGCGAAGGTATTGGTGGCCCACTGCACAAAGGCCATCCAACGGCTGTCGGGGGACCAGGAGATCTCACCGATGCCCTGGCGGTTGGTGGAGATGACCTTCTGCTCACGACTCTCCACATTCAAGAGCCACAGGTCGTTGTTGTTGTCGTCGTAGGCGACCCACGCGCCGTCGGGTGACGGATTTCCCTGAAAGCGGAGGATCGTCCCATCGTCGGTGAGGGATTGCTCGTCACCGACCCCGTCGGCGGGCAGCGTCACGAACTCGCACTCGCCGGTCTCATCCGACCACACGAGGACGTCGTCCCCATCAGGCATGAACACGCCGTCCCGATACCGGACGCCGGGTTTTGGGGACGCGCGCAGTCGCCGCCCCTGCTTTGCGGGAGCCACGAAAACCCGACCGCGAGCCGTCAGCACTACGCTCTCACCCTTGGGGTGGATGTGAACCGAGGTGAGGTACTGAATGGGTTTCTTGACCCACCGTTCGCGCAGCTGATCGAAGTCGGAGGAGAGGGTGATGGAGAGCACACGGGTCTGATCGGCTCCGAGGTCATAGAGCCAGAGATCGGCCCCCGATTGATAGACGATTCTCCCGTCGTGGAGTGCGGCGTCCCTGACGTCCCAACCGCTGTGGCGGGTGTGCTGTTGCAGGTCGTTCCCGCTCTCGTCCATGGACCACAGGTTCATGGTTCCGTCGCGATCTGTGATGAAATACACCCGATCCTCCCACCACATGGGGTTATGGCTGCCGCCGGGGTAATCGGCTGTCAGGGCCTCGGCCTCCGGTGCCCCATCGACGAACTTCCAGATCTTGCGCGCGGTCCCGCCCACGTATCGTTTGGTGACGTTGCGGTGGTAGGACGGGCGGACAAAGAAGAGGGTGGTGCCGGAGGCGTTGAATGCGCCCTCGCTCGCCTCGCTCAGGGGGATGCGGGTTCGAGTGCCATCTTCCAGATTGATGGCGACCAGTTCATAGTCGGGGAGGGTCGAGAAATGGGACGTGGTGTACACCAGCTCACCCCCCGGGGTCCAGGTGGTGGCGATGGATGACTCCGCTTCGTAGGTTTGCCGTGTGGGAAGGCCGCCGAGCAACGGCATGGTGTAGAGCTCCGCCGGTCCTTCGTAGCGGGCGGTGAAGGCCAGGGTCCGACCGTCCGGCGAGATGGAAGGGTGGCTCTCCTCGCCCGGATGCGTGGTCAGTCTCCGCGCCACGCCGCCCTCAGTTGGGACGCTCCAGAGGTCTCCCTCGGCGGCAAACACAATGGTGTCGCCGTGGATCGACGGGAATCGGTAGTAGCCCTTTGCCGGTTCGGCGAAGGCCGAAGAAATGCTCATCAACGAGATGACGCACAGAAGAAAACGGAACATCGTATCCACCCCCTGGTTTGTCGGACCTGCTTCAAGTCCGGTTCATGGAGTGTACGCAAGCGGCCTGAGAGGGCACAAGTCCTCGCCTTTCGAGGAACGCGACGTTCCCGTCCAGGGCCACGTGGCGCAGCGATAGCACGAACAGCGCCCATGGGAAGCAGAACTCCAACGATGCATTGGTTTAGCGTTCTATCGTTTCAATGCCAATTACTGGCTCTGGAACTGGTCCCAGATCTCGGCCATGCCCCGGTGGTCGTCGGCAAAAACAGCAAGCAGCTTAGGGTCGAGGTGGCTGCGGAGTTCGAGAACCGACTGGCGGCTCTCAGAGATCGCATCGATCAGGAGGCGCCGTCCTCGACTCAGGCGCCGGATCTGGATCCCGAGACCCTGGCCCAATTTTCGACCCCCTTGCGCCTACGACGCCCCGACCACATCAAGGCAGATCGAAGCATCTGCCTGAACACCCCGTTGACACCGAATTTCATTATGAAACAAATCGTTTCTCAAGACGACGGCTCCGGACTCATCCGGGGAAGCCGCGCCGAGATATTTGCCGCCCTCCCCCTTGCATCCTTTTTTGCGTTACCTTTTGTTGAAGGTGTCGCAGATGCCAGAACCAGAAAACTGCGTTGCTCTCAAGGCCAACGTCGTCTTCTTGGTTTGGAACGGCGTCGACTCGGCCCGCGAATTCGGGCTAGAACACCGCCTCGAGATGGCTACAATGGCAGACGTGGGCGGCGCTCAACCGCTGGAAAGGAAGTGTGGGCCAATGATGACGGAGAACCAGCGCGATTCCATGTCCTTCGGCTTTCAGATGCTCAGCGACAGCCAGCTCGCCGATATCCATCACGCGTCGCTGGAGATCCTCCGCCGGACTGGGGTGCGCGTTCACGATACCGAGGCGCGGGACCTTCTCGGCGATGCCGGGTGTCTTATCAGCCACGGGGACCTGGTGAAGTTCCCGGCGGCGGTGGTCGAGGAGGCGTTGACTCACGCGCCGTCCCGCATCGTACTGTGCAGCAACAACGGCGAGCCGCGAGTCCACCTGGAAGGACAACGCACGTTCTTCGGAACCGGCTCGGACCTCCTGCATACCCTTGATCTCGAGACCGGGGAGCGACGACTGTCTTGCCTTTCCGATGTCAAGGACACGGCCCGGCTGGCGGATTCCCTGCCGAATATTGACTTCGTGATGTCGATGGCCCTGCCCTCTGACCTGGCGCCGGCAACCTCGGACCGGCACTCCTTTCTGGCGATGATCACCAACACCAGCAAGCCGGTGGTCTTCACTGCCTGGGATGAGTCCGGCCTCGCCGACATCATCGCCATGGCGGAGACCGTCGCCGGCGGCGCCGACGCCCTCACCCTCAATCCTTTTCTACTGGCTTACCTCGAACCGACCTCGCCGTTGCAGCACTCACAGGTGGTACTGCGCAAGATGCTCATGATGGCTGACCGGCGGCTGCCGATCGTGTACGCGCCGGGTGGGGTCGATGGTGCATCGGTGCCGGTGACCGCGGCCGGCAGCCTGGCGCTGGCCAATGCCGAGGTCCTGAGCGGGCTTACCATCGCCCAGTTGCGTCAGCCCGGAACGCCGGTGGTCTATGGATCGGGCAACGGACCCCTCGACATGCGAACCACTGTCGCCGCCTACTCCAGCCCGGAGTTCATGCGCCACTGCAAGGCGATGGCCGAGCTTGGACAGCGTTTCTATCACCTGCCGACGTGGGGGTTTTCCGGCTGCTCGGACGCCAAGCTGCCGGACATCCAGGCCGGCGTCGACAGCTCTCTGTGGATCCTGTGGACAGCCCTGAGCGGCGCCAACCTGGTGCACGACATCGGCTATCTCGAGTCGGGTATGACCTGCTCGTACGAGATGATCGTGATCTGCGACGAGATCATCGGCTTTGTCCGCCGTCTGCTGGGCGGCATCGAGCTGTCACAGGAGACCTTGGCCCTGGAGGTGATCGATGAGGTCGGTCCGGGCGGCGATCACCTCTCGACTGAGCACACTCTTCGCCACTTCAAGGAGTGCTGGTACCCGAGCCTCTTTGACCGCTTCTCGTACCAGTCGTGGACCGAAGCCGGGCGGCCCGGAGCGATTGCAAAGGCACGACAGGCAGCCCGTGATGCGATCGCCAATCACCGCCCTAAGCCGCTGCCCGATGCAACCCTGGAAACCCTGCGCAGCCTGGTCGCGGCCGCCGACGAGCGCGCCGGGATCGAGTGATCTCTGCCGATGCCGGGCACCGGTGCAGCCCTCCTCTGAACCTCAACGCAGCCATGTTCGCTGGGTGATCCTCGCGCTCCTGTTCATGGCAAGCTTCGTAGCCTATGTACTGCGAACAAACATGTCCATCGCCGGTGAAAACATCATGGCCGATCTCGGCCTGTCCAAGATTCAGTTGGGCATGGTGTTTTCGGCCTTTGCCTGGGGATACGCGATTTTCCAGTTTCCGGGCGGCGTTTTCGGTGACAGGGTGGGGATCCCGTCGGGCCCTCAGTTTCATCGCCGTATTATGGGGGATCCTGACATTGGCCATGGGCCTGGTACCCGGAACGGCCCTCGCGTCCACGACCTTCATCCTTGCCGCCCTCATCGGCCTGCGATTCCTGATCGGCGTCGCACAGGCACCCCTTGTTCCCAGTTTTCGGTGGTGGAACGATCGGAAAATGGTTCCCGGTGTCGGGGTGGGCATTCCCGAACGGGTTGACGAGCACCGGGCTGACCCTGGGCGCCGCCGTTACGGCTCCGCTGGTTGCCTGGCTGATGGATATGTTGGGGTGGCGCGAGTCGTTTCTCGTGACGGCGCACCATGGCGATTCGTGATTGCCGGGAGTCTGGTGGTGGTACGCGAGAGATAACCCGGTTGATCACCCGCGAGTCAGCAAACAAGAGCTGGACCTGATCAATGCAGACCGGCCACCGCCGGAAAAGGCCGCCAAAGACAAGACAGCCTGGAAGACGCGTCCTCAAAAACCGAGACATCCTGCTGCTGACCGCGAGCTATTTCTGTATGAACTACGTCTTCTACATCTTCTTCAACTGGTTCTTTATCTACCTCGTCGACGTTCGGCACTTCGAAATCCTGGAAGGGGGCTTTTTTGCCGCGGCTCCCTGGATGGTCGGTGCGGTCGGCGCGAGCGTCGGTGGGCTGTGGTGCGATCGTCTCTGCAAACGCATCGGTCCCCGCTGGGGATACAGGATCCCCGGCATCGTCGGTCTCAGCCTCGTTGCCGGTCTTCTTTTTCTGGGTGCCACCGCCAAGAATCCTTATCTGGCCGTAGTGTTGCTTTCCTTAAGCTTCGGATGTACCCAGCTCACCGAGGGAGCATACTGGGCGGCGGCGATCTCAGTGTCCGGCAAACACGCATCAGCCGCCACAGGAGTCATGAACACCGGGGGGAATATTGTGGGCGGTATCGGGGCTCTTCTCGTTCCGATCACAGCCGAGGCATATGGCTGGGTGCCGGCGCTTGCGACCGGATCGGTGTTTGCGATTATCGGCGTTGGGTTGTGGCTGTTCGTGCGCGCCGATAGGCCTATGGCTTGAGGGTCGGGTAATGCGTGCGGTATCTCAGAGTGTAGACGTTGAACTCGGAGGAGGAAAATCGTGAAGATCACGAAGGGAATTCATGCTGTGCAAATGTTGAGGCGGGGTTGTTTATGGATCACGCTCACACTGGGGTTACTCACGATCTCAACGGTAGCCAACAGCCAGTCAAGGCTCCCCGACGTCACGCATGAGGGCATCGAGATCAAAGAGATCTGGATTCCGATGCCCGATGGCGTGCGGCTGGCAGCCAGCCTGTTCATGCCGGCGAATCGAGACGCTACAGCCGCGTTTCCCGTGTTACTCGAATACTTACCCTACCGAAAAGACGAAAGCCGCAAAGGCCGGTTCGCGCTGTTCTCATACTTTGTCGCGCGAGGCTACGTCGTTGTACGTGTGGATATCCGCGGCACCGGCACCAGCGAAGGCAAACTGATCGAGTACGAATATACAGATCAGGAACAGGAAGATGGCGAAGTGGTCATCGACTGGCTGTCGAAACAGCCATGGTCCACAGCTAAGGTCGGCATGTTTGGCATCTCATGGGGGGCGTTTAACTCCATCCAGATGGCGATGCGCAACCCGCCGGCGCTGAACGCCATTGTCGCTATCCAGGGTACCGACGATCTGTTTCGCGACGACATTCATTTTTTGGATGGCATGATGCACGTCGATTCCTACGAGCTCGGCGTGGATATTGCCAATATTCTGCCCGCACCACCGGATTACGTCATTGACGAGGCCTATTTCCGCGATCGCTTCGACACCGAACCCTGGCTCCTCAAATACAAACGTCAGCAGCGCGACGGCCCATTCTGGAACCGGGCATCACTTGATTCCGATTACTCCAGCATCAAAATACCGACATTTGTCATCGGTGGATGGTATGACGGCTATCGCGACAGCGTGCCTCGAATGCTCGAAAAACTCGATGCCCCGGTCAAGGGCATCGTGGGTCCCTGGGCGCACACCTGGCCGAACTTGCCCTACCCAGAGCCCGGAATAGAATGGCGCCACGAAGCCGTACGGTGGTTCGACCATTGGTTGAAAGCTGAGAACACAGGCATCTTGGATGAACCCCGGTTCGCGATTTATGTTCGCCAGTGGCATCCGCCGGGCGTTGTCGACACAGTGCCGGGCTATTGGCGCTGGGAGGACGGCTGGCCAATCGAGCGCACCAAGAAAACAGCCTTTTACGCTCAAGCTGATCACACCTTGTCAGATGCTCAACCTATTGGTGGTGAAGGAGAAACCCACAGGCTCCGATATGTTCCCACGGTCGGTGTCGAGGCATCGGGCAACGTCAATTGGTGGGGAGATTTTCCCTGGGATCAGCGCGGTACCGATGCCTACAGCCTGGTCTACGATTCTGACCCGCTGGAGCAAGACCTGGAGATCCTCGGTTTTCCGAGGGCGGTATTGCATGTATCGGCGGATGCGCCCGTGGCCAATTGGATCGTGCGCGTTTGCGACATCGCGCCCGATGGATCCGTCACCCAGGTGGCGGGCGCCGGTATGAGCGGAGCGCAAAGGAGATCTTCGGAAGAACCGGAGTCGTTGGTGCCTGGCCAGCTTTATAAGCTGGAGTATGACCTGCACTCACCTCGTGGGTGTTTCCCAGGGGGCACCGGATCCGGCTCGCTGTGAACAACGCCCTGTGGCCGATGATCTGGCCCACTCCCCATGCGATGACCACGACACTGAACGTGGAAGGTGCGAATGCATCACATGTCGTGCTGCCGGTCGTACCCGAGTCGGACCGGGCAGGACCCGAGTTTCTCCCTCCGGCCGAGGATCCGGAGCTGCCGGGTTACGCCGCACTCGAGCTCGAGGATGATTCCGTTTCGGGCTATGCCGAAACCAGGAGTATCGAGCGTATTCCGCTTTCGTCAAAAACACGAGTCTTGGCCTCGGGCGCGAGCGGTTCAGTTCATCTTGGGACGAAAATCAAGTATTCGGAAGAGATAGTCCATGAAGCCCAGGACAAAGATCCTGCCAGAGCCAGTGTCACCGGGAAGACTCGTTATATCGTCGAACTGGGCGGTCGAACACTGACCGTGGAAGGTGAATTGTCTTTCACCAGTGATCGCGAGGACTTTTTCTATTCCTATACACGGCGGGTAATGGAAAACGGAAAGCTCATCAGGGAGAAAACCTGGGAAGAGGCTATTCCGCGCGATCATCATTAGCGGGCTCATGCCTATCCGGTTGACTCAGGAGCATACAACATCTTGTAGGTTGTGGGTTCGTGCTGGCCAGTGAGTCCCAAAAGGGACTGGAACGCCGCCATTGGTGTGCGTCGTCGATTGAAACGAAAGACGTACTCGTTCAGATAATGGGGGAGGTGCTTCCGGCTAACCCCGTGGTGAGTTCCGTCGATCCAGGTTTTCAGGTTTCCGAAGACGCGATGAACTCGAGGCAGGATGGTTGCTGAGTTCTTGCCACTGCCTTGAGTCTTGGGCCGGTGATCGTAGCCTTCCCTCCGCAATGGCGCGTACCCCTGCCAACCGTCAGTCAGGACAACACTTCCTGGGACAACGGCGCTGCGAACGAAACCGACGAGCGATTCCCCCGACAGGTCCTCAACGATTGCCAGCCGGATCCGCCCGGAGGCACGTCCTCGGACCTCAACCGCGCCCACGACGATTGCCTTATTGCTATCTCGTTGTCGCCCGCCTCTGCGTCCCTCTTCACGACCACCGACGTACGTCTCGTCTACCTCTACGGGCGCGGCAATCCGGTCGCGCTCGGGACGAATCATGGCCCTTCGGAGTTTGTGGAGCATCGTCCAAGCAGTCTCGTACCGGCTCAGTCCCAGCTGGCGCTGGACTTGGAGAGCGGAGAAACCTGGCGTGTGGGTTGTCACCAGGTACGCTGCGCAAAACCAGTCGCGCAAAGGTGTACGACTCCGGTGCATCACCGTCCCCGCAGTGGGAGACACCTGGTACCGGCAGCCGCGGCACTCCAGAAGGCCTCTCGTGGAAATCTCGTACGCGTCACGATGCCCACACCGCGGGCACTCGTACCCTTCGGGCCAGCGAGACTCGACGAGGAAATCTCGGCACGCTTCCTCCGTGCAGAACCGATCCTGGAACTCTTTGAACGTACGAGGGAAGTCTGGACGCCGCAATTCAGGTCACTCCGGTTGCCGACACACTACATGTGGTGGTTTCCTGAGTCAACCGGATAGGCATGAACGCTCTTATCCATGAAATGCACGTCTACAAACCTGCCTCTCCGCACCCGTCCTTCATCCTGCCTGAGCAACCAGGCGGTCAGGCGAGTACTTTCGATAGATATGGATCGCGAGAAAG